>Ga0214921_10003533_pt1 | contig 23787 bp, 20 predicted proteins | sample LL1505_MetaG_FD_177992 | JGI IMG/M metagenome (GOLD analysis project Ga0214921, IMG submission 177992) | Freshwater microbial communities from Lake Lanier, Atlanta, Georgia, United States - LL-1505 | ecosystem: Environmental > Aquatic > Freshwater > Lake | place: USA: Georgia | collected...
GTGGCCGAGCCATTGCCGCCCGAGCCATACGCGATGCCGCCCGGGTCCCGCCGGGCGAGGGCCAGGAATTCCGCCATGTTTCGCACCGCCAGGCCATTGGTCACCGCGAGGAAATTCGCCACCGTCGCCACCAGCGCGATGGGGGCGAAGGCGCGTTCATCATCATAGGGCAGGCGGGGGTAGAGGCCGGGATTCACCGCCAGCGTGCCGATATGGCCCATCAGCAGGGTATGGCCATCGGGGGCGGCTTTGGCCACGGCGTCGCTGCCGATGGTGCCGCCGGCGCCGGGGCGGTTTTCCACCACCACGCTTTGGCCCAACAGCGCGCCCAGGCGCTGCCCCACCACGCGGGCAATGATGTCGGTGGAGCCGCCGGGGGTGAAGGGCACGATGAGGCGCATCGGCCGCTCTGGCGCCCAGCCCTGGGCCAGGGCGGGGCTGCCCAGCAAGGGCAGGGCGCGCCGCGTGATCACGGCTCCACCGCGGCGCCTTCGGCGAACATCGCGGCGATGGTCGCCGCATCGCAGCCCGCCTCGGCCAGGATATCGCGGGTGTGTTCGCCAATGCGCGGCGCGGGCAGGGTGGCATCGCGCATGCCGCCAGAGAAGCGATTGGCCACGCGGGTGCGGCGGATCATGCCCTCACTGGGGTGTTCCTCATTATAGACGAAGCCGGTGGCCTTGAGGTGCGGATCGTCGAGCAGCCCATCGATGGTGTTGTAAGGGCCGGCGGGGACATCGGCCTCACGGAAAATCGCCAGCCATTCGGCCGATGTTTTTTTTGCGATGGCCTCGATTCGCAGGGCGAAATATTCGGGCGTGTTCTGGGTGCGGGCGAAGGCGGTGGAGAAGCGCGGGTCCTGGCAGAGCTCGGGCCGGCCGATGGCGCGGAAGAAGGCGAAGGCCTGGGCATCGGTATTGGCCGAGAGCGAGATATAGCCATCCAATGTTTTCAACGGCTTGCCATCTGGTGACAGCAGGCGGGCATCGCCTGAGGGGCCGATGGGTGGGTCGAAAGTGGCCGAGCCCAGATGCTCGGTCAGCACAAAACTGGCCATGTTTTCCAGCATCGGCACTTCGATCATCTCGCCCAGGCCGGTTTGGGTTCGGCGGAAGAGGGCAAAGCCGATGCTCTGCGCCGCGATCAGCCCGGTGATGTGGTCGGCCATCACCATGGGCACATAGCGCGGTTCGCCGATCGAGCGCTCGAAGGTGGCGGAGACACCGCCCGCAGCCTGGATCACGTTGTCATAGGCGGGCGCTTCGGCATAAGGCCCGTCCGAGCCGAAGCCCAGGATGGAGCAGGCGATGAGCCGCGGATTGGCGGCGCAAAGCCCCGGCGCATCCAGCCCCAGCCGGGCCAGCGAGGAGGGGCGGATATTGGAGACGAAGACATCGGCCTGCATCGCCAGGGCGCGGACCGCCGCCTGGGCCGAGGCTTTTCGCAAATCCAGCGCCAGGCTGCGCTTGTTGCGGTTGAAGTTGATGAATTTGCCGCTCATCGCCGGGTTGCGGCCAATGCCGGCCATGTGGCGCAGCAGATCGCCCGAGGGTGCCTCCACCTTGATCACATCGGCGCCCTGATCGGCCAGGGTGCGGGTGCAGATCGGCCCCACCACCACTGAGGTCATGTCGAGCACGCGCACGCCCGCCAGCGGGCCATTGTTGCGTGGGTGAGGCTTGGGGGTGGTGGTGTCCTGCATGGGCGGCAGATTGGCGCTTCAGGGGGCGCGCGTGAAGGCGGGCTGACAGGGGAAGCCAAAGAGGCCAAAAGATGCGCCATGGGCCTTCATCTGCACGATATTCATCACGCCTTTGGCCCGAAGCAGGTGCTGCGCGGTGTCAGCCTTGAGGTGGCGCCGGGGGAGATTTTGTGCCTGCTGGGCCCCTCGGGCGATGGCAAGACCACGCTGCTGCGCCTGGTGGCGGGGCTGGAACCCTTGCAGCATGGCCGCATCACCCTCGATGGCGTGACCCTGGCCGAGCCGGGCCGCGACATGCTGCCCGAGGCGCGGCGGGTGGGGTTTGTGTTTCAGGATTATGCGCTCTTCCCGCATCTCAACGTGGCGGAGAATGTGGGCTTTGGCCTGCGCCGGCTGCCCCGTGCCGAGCGTGAGGCCCGGGTGGCCGAGGCGCTGGAGCGGGTGCGCCTGGGCGAGCGCGGCCAAGCCTGGCCGCATCAGCTCTCGGGCGGGCAGCAGCAGCGGGTGGCGCTGGCGCGTGCGCTGGCCCCCCGCCCGGCGGCGCTGTTGCTCGATGAGGCCTTTGCCAGCCTCGATGCCCGGCTGCGCGAACAGGTGCGTGACGATACCCTGCATGTGCTGCAGGAGGCCGGGATTCCGGCGCTGATCGTCACCCATGATGCGGAGGAGGCGATGTTCATGGCCGACCGCATTGCGCTGATGCGCGAGGGCCGGATTGAGCAACTGGGGACGCCCGAGGCGCTGTATCTGCACCCGCAAACCCCTTTCGTCGCCCGCTTTCTGGGCGAGGTGAATGACATTCCCGCCATCGTGACAAATGGCTGGGCGGCTTGCGCGCTGGGCCGGCTGCCGGCGGCCTTGCCCGACGGGCCGGCGCAATTGCTGCTGCGGCCCGAGGGCTTACGGGTGCTGCCAGCGGGCCAGCCGGGTGCGGCGCCGGCCGAGGTTGAGGCCTGCCGGCTGCTGGGGGCGACGACCATGGCGCATCTGGCGCTGCCCGATGGCGATGGCCAGGTTTTGCATGTCCATGCCCGGCTGCCGCCCGGCGTGGTGCTGCGCCGGGGCGAGGCTGTGAGCCTGCTGGCTGATCCGGAACGGGCATTTGCCTTTCCGCTGGGGCTTTCGGCCTGAAGCCGATGCGGGCGGGGGTGAAGTGGCCCGCCCGGCTTCCTAGATGACACCTCAAGTGTTAGGGAAAGAGCTTCCGCCGGCGGCTCTCCTGCCGCCCCTTGATGTCAGAAGGTTTTGATGTTCGACCTGGCCTGGTCCGAGATCGCGCTGATTGTGGTGGTGGCGCTTATCGTCATTGGCCCGAAGGATTTGCCGACTGCCATCAAAGGCATTGCGGCATGGATTCAGAAGGGCAAGAAGATGATCCGGGACTTCCGGTCCCAGGCTGATGATCTGGTGAAGGAGGCGAACCTGCAGGAGGTGCGCAGCCAGATTCAGGATGTGCGCAGCACCATCAGCGATATTCGCAATTTCGACCTCAAGGGCATGGTGGATAAGACGGTCGATCCGGATGGGACGCTGAAATCCTCGCTGAGCGGGATGGATGGCTCCTCCAACAGCTATTCGACCCCGGCCTGGACGCCGCCCGCCACGGCGGCGAATACCCCCGGCGCACCGGCGATGATCCCGCCCAGCACCATGGCGCCCTATGTGCCGCCGCCGCCGCCGCCCACGGCGGCTGACCTGCCCGATGCGCCGGCCTTCCTGCCGCCCAGCACTCTGGCCCCGCCGCCGCCTGTGGTGGTGGAGCCCCCTGTCGCGGCGCCCGCCATGGCCGAGGCCGCCAGCATTCCCGCACCCGGCGGCAGCGAGCCCGCCGCCGTGACCACCACCCAAGCCTGAGAGCAGACATCAGTGGCACGCGCCCCCGTGGAAGACACGATCGACGACAAGCCCATGCCGCTCATGGAGCATCTGCTGGAGCTGCGCACGCGCCTGCTCTGGTCGGTGGGTGCCTTCTTCATCGCTTTTGCGGTTTGCTATTATTTCTCCAGTGCGATCTATGGCTTTCTGGCCCGGCCGCTGGCCGATATCCTGATGCAGCAAAGCCTGGCGGCCGGCGGCACGGGCACCGACCGGCGGATGATCTTTACCCAGCTTTATGAGGCGTTTTTCACCTATTTGAAGGTCGCCTTCTTCGGTGCCGTGTTCTTCTCCTTTCCGATATGGGCAACGCAGCTTTGGCTCTTCGTGGCGCCGGGCCTGTACCGCAGTGAAAAGCGGACGATCATGCCCTTTCTGCTGGCCTCGCCGTTTCTGTTCCTGCTGGGGGCGGCGCTGGCCTATTATTTTATCTTCCCGTTGGCCTGGAAATTTTTCATCTCGTTTGAAACCCCGGCCGGGGCGGATAGTGTGGCCATCCAGCTTGAGGCGAAGGTCAGCGAATATCTGTCGCTGGTGATGCACATGATCCTGGCCTTTGGCATCGCGTTTCAGATGCCGGTGCTGCTGACGCTGCTGTGTAAGGTGGGCATTCTGAATGTGACATCGCTGCGCAAGGGCCGGCGCTATGCCATCGTCGCGATGTTCGCGGTTTCGGCCATTATCACGCCGCCGGATATCATCAGTCAGATCGGTTTGGCGGTGCCGCTGATCCTGCTGTACGAGATCTCGATCCTGGCGGCGGGTTGGATGGTGCCGAAGCCTGATCCGGATGAGGCGGCGTGATGTTCCTCTGCGGGTTTGTGAAACTCCCTTAAGTTCAGGTCGACATGCACGATATCCGCTCCCTTCGCGCTGACCCCCAGGCGTTCGATGCAGCCATGGCGCGCCGTGGCTTGGCCGGTCAGTCACAGGCCATTCTGGCCCTGGATGCGGACCGGCGTGAGGCCATTCAACTGGTTGAAGCCGCGCTGAAGGCGCGCAATGAGCGTGCCCGCGCTATTGGCATGGCCAAGGCCAAGGGGGATGCCGCCGAGGTCGAGCGGCTGATGGCCAGCCCGTTGGATGACATCGCCGCCGCAACCTCTGAGCAATTGGCCCGGGCCGAGGCGGCGCTCAACGACACCCTCTCCGCCCTGCCCAATATCCTCGATGCCGAGGTGCCCGAAGGTGCGGATGAGGCCGCCAATCTCGTGCTGCACCAGCATGGCGAGCCGGCCAGCCTCGGTTTTAAGGCGCGCGAGCATTTTGAACTCGGCGAAGCCCTTGGCCTGATGGATTTCGAGGCCGCGGCCCGGCTTTCCGGCAGCCGCTTCGTGGTGCTCAAGGGGCCGCTGGCCCGGCTGGAGCGCGCACTCGGCCAATGGATGCTCGACCAGCATACCGGCCAGAATGGCTATACCGAGGTCAGCCCGCCGTTGTTGGTGAATGCCGCCACCCTCTACGGCACCAACCAATTGCCGAAATTCGAGGAAGACCTGTTCCGGGCGGGCGACAAATACCTCATCCCCACCGCCGAGGTGCCGCTGACCAATCTGGTCGCGCAGCAGATCATTGCCGAGCCCAACGCGCCGCTGCGCTTCACCGCGCTGACCCCAAGCTTTCGCTCTGAGGCTGGCAGTGCTGGGCGGGACACTCGCGGCATGCTGCGGCAGCACCAATTCTATAAGGTCGAACTCGTCTCCATCACCCGGCCCGAGGATAGCGACGCCGAGCATGAGCGGATGACCGGCTGCGCCGAGGCCATTCTGACCGCGCTGGGCCTCACCTGGCGGCGGCTGTTTCTGTGTGCCGGCGATACCGGCTTTGGCGCCGCGCGGACCTATGATTTGGAGGTCTGGCTGCCCGGGCAGCAGGCTTGGCGGGAGATTTCCTCCTGCTCCAACACGCGTGATTTTCAGGCGCGGCGGATGAATGCGCGCTTCAAGCGCGGCAAGGAATCGGTCTTTGTGCACAGCCTCAATGGCTCGGGCGTGGCTGTGGGCCGGGCGCTGATTGCGGTGCTGGAGACGCATCAGCGGGAGGATGGCAGCATCGCCGTTCCCGAGGTGCTGCAGCCTTACATGGGTGGGCTCACCCAACTGGGTTAGCCTGCCGCGCCGTTTCCTAAGGCCCGAATTCGGATGCAAGTTCGGGCTGTTTCATTGCCGAATTTCGAGGACATTTCCATGGCCCAATGGCTCAAGCGCTCCATCGCCACTGCGAGCAAGGACGAGGCGCAAAGCCAAGTCCGCACCACTGTCGAGACTTTGCTGGCCGATATCGCCGCGCGCGGTGACGTGGCGGTGCGTGAGATGTCGGCCCGCTTCGATCATTGGGACCGCACCGATTTTCGCCTGACCGATGCCGAGATTCGCGCCTGCCTCGCCGAACTGCCGGGGCGCGCGCTGGATGATATCCGCTTTGCCCAGGAGCAGGTGCGCAACTTCGCGATCCATCAGCGCGACTCGATGAAGAATGTGGAGGTTGAGACCCTGCCGGGCGTGGTGCTGGGCCATAAGCATATCCCGGTGAATGCGGTGGGCTGCTATGTGCCGGGCGGCAAATATCCGCTGCTGGCCTCGGCGCATATGTCGGTGGTGACGGCCAAGGTGGCGGGGGTGCCGCGGATTGCGACCTGCGCGCCGCCCTTCCAGGGCCGCCCGGCGCCGGCCATTGTGGCGGCGCAGCATCTTGCGGGGGCCGATGAGATTCGTGTGTTGGGCGGTGTGCAGGCCATTGGCGCCATGGCGCTGGGCACTGAGAGCATCGCGGCCGTGGACATGCTGGTCGGCCCCGGCAATGCCTATGTGGCCGAGGCCAAGCGGCAGCTTTACGGCCGCGTCGGCATCGACCTTTTCGCTGGCCCGACTGAGACTTTGATCATCGCCGACGACACCGTCGATGGTGAAATCTGCGCCACCGATCTGCTGGGCCAGGCCGAGCATGGCCCGACCAGCCCCGCGATTCTATTGACCACCAGCGAGAGATTGGCGCGTGACACCATGGCCCAGGTTGAGCGCCTGCTGGGCATCCTTCCCACCGCCGAGATCGCCCGCAAGGCTTGGGAGGATTATGGCGAGGTGATTCTCTGTGATGACCGGGCGGAGATGCTGCGCGAGGCCGACCGCATTGCCTCCGAACACGTCCAGGTCATGACCGCCGATGATGATTTTTTCCTGGCAAACATGACCAATTATGGCGCGTTATTCCTCGGCCCGCGCACGAATGTCAGCTATGGCGACAAGGTGATCGGCACCAATCACACGCTGCCGACGCTGGGTGCCGCGCGCTATACGGGCGGGCTCTGGGTCGGCAAATTCCTCAAGACCGTGACCTATCAGCGCGTGCTGACGGACGCCGCCAGCACGATGGTGGGCGAATATTGCTCGCGGCTTTGCATGCTGGAAGGTTTTGTCGGCCATGCCGAGCAGGCGAATATCCGCCTGCGCCGCTATGGCGGGCGCAATATCGGCTATGGCGAGGCGGCCGAATAGGATGGAACTGCCACGCACGCCGTCCATGCGCCTGGATGGCCGCCGCGCGCTGGTGACCGGGGCTGGGCGCGGCATTGGCCTGGCGGCGGCGGCAGCCCTTGCCCAGGCCGGTGCCGAGGTGGTGCTGGCCGCCCGCAGCGCCGGTGAGATTGAGGCCGCCGCCGCCGCCATTCGCGCGGCTGGCGGCGAGGCCAGGGCGCTGGTGCTGGATGTGCTGGATGTCGAGGCCACAGCGCGGGCGATTGCCGCCGAGGGGCCGTTCCACGCGCTGGTCAACAATGCTGGCACCAATCGCCCGGCGGCCTTCACCGATGTCACGGTTGAGGATTTCGACGCCATCATGGCGCTGAACCTGCGTGCGGCGTTTTTTGCGGCCCAGGCTGTCGCGCGCGGCATGATCGCGGCGGGCATTGAGGGCGCGATTGTGCATATGTCGTCGCAGATGGGCCATGTCGGCGGCACGCGGCGTTCGGTCTATTGCGCGTCGAAATGGGCGATGGAGGGGATGGCGCGGGCGATGGCGATCGACCTCGGCCCACACCGCATTCGGGTGAACACAATCTGCCCAACCTTTATCGAGACGCCGCTGACCCGGCCGTTTTTTGAGGACCCGGATTTCCTCGCCTTGGTGCTGGGCAAGATCAAGTTGGGGCGGCTGGGGCAGGTGGAGGATCTGATGGGCGCCGTGGTGTTCCTGTGCTCGGATGCGGCGGCGCTGATGACGGGCTCCTCGCTCATGGTCGATGGCGGCTGGACCGCGGGGTGATTGGCGCCGCCCTTAGCGTGGCAGCGCCAATTCTACCCTTCCAGCGGCGGCACCGTTCCGGGCCTGGGGTCAATCGGCAATAGCGTGTTGAGGCCGCCCATCGCTTCGAAGACCGCGGCGGCGCGCAGGGCGGTGTCGTCGCGCCGGGGGGCGGCGGCGATTTGCAGGCCGATGGGGCGGCCATATTGGTCAAAGCCGCAGGGCAGGGCGACGGCGGGGCTGCCGGCCATGGTCATCGCCGCATTGAGCATGGAGCCGCCCATATAATTGGCCAGTTTCTGCCCGGCGATGCTTTCGGGCGCGCGCAGCATCACGTCGAAGGCGGGGGTGGGGGCGGAGGGCGTGACGAAGACATCGAAGCGGGCAAAGATTTTCGTCATCTCGCGGAAGAAGCGGCTGCGCTCACGATCGGCCCAGGCGATTTGGCTGGGTGTGGCGTTCAGGCCGCGCTCGGTGTTCCAGATGATGTCGGGTTTGAGCGAGTCGCGATTGGCGAGAAGCTGCAATTCCCGGTCCACGACAAAATGCTGGCTGCGCAGCACGAGCAGCGCTTCGGTGAGTTCGCCGAATTCCGGGCTGCATTCTTCGACCACGCAGCCGGCATCGGCGTAGCGCTGGATCGCGGCTTCGCAGATCGCGCGGCTTTCGCGGTCAATGGCCAGGGCGCCGCCATAATCGAGGGTGAAGGCCACGCGTGGGCGGAAATCCTCTACCTGCGCCACGGCCTGGCTGTAGCTGGTGGCCGGCGCGTCATAGGTCAGCGGGTCGAGCGGGCACCAGCCGGCCATGGTGTCGAGGAAGAGTGCCAAGTCGGCGATATTGCGCGCCATTGGCCCCTGCACTGAGAGGGTGGCGAAGAGGTTGTTCACGGTGCCGCGCGTCACCCGCCCGGGCGAGGGGCGGAGGCCCACCACCGAGCAATAGGTGCCCGGCCGGCGCAGGCTGCCGGCATGGTCGGTGCCCTGGGCGAGCCAGACCTCGCCTGTGGCCACACTCACCGCGCCGCCGCCGGTGCTGCCGCCGCAGGTGAGGGCGGTGTTCCAGGGGTTGCGGGTGCGGCCGAAGACCTCGTTGAAGGTGGAGCCGCCGGCGCCGAATTCCGGGGTATTGGATTTGGCCACGACAATGCCGCCGCGCGCCTCGATGCGCCGGACGACGGGGTGCGAGGCCTGGGGCACATGGTCGCGGAACAGCGGCGAGCCATAGGTGGTGCGCACGCCCGCCACATCGGTCAGGTCCTTGATCGAGACGGGTAGGCCGCCCAGCCAGCCGGCCTGGCCTTCCATCTCGCGGCCCTCGCCGCGCATCAGGCGGCGGGCATGGTCGCGCGCGCGGTCAAGGCAGAGGGTGGGCAGGGCGTTGACTGCCGGTTCCACCTCGGCGATGCGCGCGGCTGCGGCCTCGACCAATTCGAGCGGGGAGATGTCGCCACGGGCGAGTGCGGCGCTGGCCTCGCGTGCCGTCAGGCGAAAAAGCGCCTCAGGCATTGGGGCGCAGGATGAAGGGGGTATCGGCGCGCTGGCAGACATCGCGCAGAAGGGTTTCCAGCGCGGGCGGGATGGGGATGCCGTTTTCCAGCCGCTCGGCGCGCATCGCATCCTCCGGCTCGCCGGCCACCAGCACGGGTTTTTCCGGGTCAGCGCGCTTGGCGCCGTGCAGGACGTCGATCACGTCGTCCAGATCAGTCTCGAACAGGCCCGGGGCGCGGAACATGTCGGGTTTCAGGGCCAGGAAGAAATGGCCGATATTATTCGGCTCATCGCCCTTTTGGGTGCGGTTGCGGATGGGCGAGAAGCTCGCCCCCACCAGCGCGCCGCCCAGAATATGCACCATCATCGCCAAGCCATAGCCCTTGTGCGAGCCCATGGCATTGGTGCCGCCAAGGGGCGTGATGCCACCTTCGGCGTGCTTGAAGACGTAGTCATTGCCCGCATGCGAATCGCGCACGGCCTTGCCATCGCCATCCACCACCCAGCCCTCGGGCAGCGGCTTGTCGTTGAGGTGATAGACCTTGACCTTATTGCCCGCGACCGTGGTGGTCGCCATGTCCAGCACGAAGTCATTGTGGCGGTTGGCGGGCGCCGAGAAGGCCCAGGGGTTGGTGCCCAGGATCGGCTCGGCGGCGCCGGTTGGTACCATCAGCACGCCGCGGGTGGAACTGGCCACCATGCCAATGAAACCCCGGCGCGAGGCGATGCGGGCATAGGCGCCGGCCGCGCCGAAATGGTGGCTGTTCACCACCCCCACCACGCCCACGCCATGCTCGGCGGCGAGGTCCACGGCCATGTTCATGCCCATGACCGAGACCGGGTGGCCCAGCCCGTCGGCGCCATCCAACTGCGCCGTGGCGCCGTGTTGGCGCAGCACGGTGGGCGGATTGGCGATACGGATCTGGCCGCGTTTCACCATATCCTCATAGGCCATGAGCATGCTGATGCCGTGGCTATCCACGCCCATCAGGTCGGTCTCGGTCATGATCTCGGCGGTGGTCTGGGCCAGATCCTCGGGCATGCCCCAGGCACGCAGGACGGCAAGGCATTGGGCCCGCACGGAGGCGGCGGTGGCGAGCAGCATGGTGGGTTCAGTCCAATGTGGCGCCGGTGGCGCGGATGACGGGAAGCCATTTTTCCGCCTCGGCCTCGATGAAGGCGCGGGTGCGGGCCGGGGTCATGCCGGTGGGGATGGTGTTGCCCAGACCCAGCAGCCTTTCGCGGGCGGGGCCGGCGGCCAGGGCCTCGGCAATGCGGCTGGAGAGCAGTTCCAGAATGGCCGGCGGCGTGCCCGGCGGGGCGGACCAGGGCGTCCAGGTGGAGGCGACATATTGCGGCAGCCCCGCCTCGGCGCCGGTGGGCACATCGGGGATGGTGGGCCCGCGCGCCACGCCGCCGGTGACCAGGCCGATCACTGTGCCCGCGCGAATATGTTCGGCGATGAAGGACATGGTATCGACCTGAAAGCCCACCCGCCCAGCAGAGAGATCGGTGAAGGCGGCGGCCGAGCCGCGATAGGGCACATGCTGCCCGGTCACGCCCAGCTGGTAGAGCAGCAGGGCGGCGGCGATATGCCCTGTGGTGCCATTGCCCGAGGAGCCGAAGGTCACCACCCCGGGCCGTGCCGCCAACAAGGCGCGGAACTCGGCCAGGTTGCGCACGCCCAGTGAGGGATGGGCGGCGGCGACCATCGCGCTCTCGGAGGAGATGGTGATGTGCGACAGCCCGGTGATCGGGTTCACCGGCGCATTGGGGTAGAGGCCCACATTCAGCACATGCGAGCCCAGCGCGCCGACCAGCAGCGTATAGCCATCGGGCGCTGAGCGGCCGACATGCTCCACCGCCACCGTGCCGCCGGCTGCCGGGCGATTTTCCACGATGAATTGCTGGCCGAAGGATTGCGCCAGGGCGGCTGCCACCACGCGGGCATTGATGTCGGCATTGCCGCCAGGCGCCAGCGAGACCACCACGCGCACCGGGCGGCTGGGGTAGTCCTGTGCTGCCGCCGGCAGCGCCAGACAGAGTGCGAGCAGAAAACGAAGCATGGTCATCCCCTCAGGCGATGCTGTGTTCAAGAATACCCACCCGGGCCACTTCCAGCCGCAGCTGGTCACCGCTTTTGAGGTAGCGGGGGGGCGTGCGGAAATGGCCCGAGCCGGCGGGCGTGCCGGTTGCGATCACATCGCCCGGCTGCAATTCCATGTAGCGGGAGAGATAGGCGATCAGCGCCGGCACTGAGAAAATGAGGTCATGCGTGTTGCCGCGCTGCACCTCCTCGCCATTGAGGTGGCAGGTCACCTCCAGATCCCAAGGCTCGCCCACCGCATCGGCGGTGACGAGCCATGGGCCCATCGGGCAGAAGCCGTCCAGGCCCTTGGCGAAGCTGGTCATGGCCAGTGGCTGGTCGAACTGGAATTCGCGCGCCGAGACATCGTTCAGCACGGTATAGCCGGCGACATGGTCCAGCGCCCGGCCTTCGGGCACCTGCCAGGCCGGGCGGCCTATCACCACGGCCAGTTCCGCCTCCCAATCCGGCTTGGTGACTGCGGGCGGGATGCGCACCGCCGCCCCCGGCCCCACCACCGAGGAGCTGGGCTTGAGGAAGATGCGCGGCGCGGTGAGTTTGGGGCCGCCCACCTCCTTCGCATGATCGGCATAATTGCGCCCGACGCCGAGGATTTTCCCAGGCAGGAAGGGCGCCATGATCGTGGCCGGCCCCAGCCGGGGGCTGCCGGGTTGGGCTGCCAGCGCCACCAGGCGGGCGCATTCCACCAGGGCTGCCTCGCCGACCTGCAGTACGCCCAGAAGGGTTTGGGGCAGGGCAGGGGAGCGCAACTCCACCAGCCCATCTTCCATGGCCGCCACCAGGGTGGGGCGGCCATTCAGCATCGCGGTGCCGAGCTTCATGCTGCCAGCGCCTCGGTATAGCGGTCGGCCATCACCTGCACGCGCAGGATGTAGCGCGGCTCGGCCTCGCTGTAATCGGCCACGGCGTTGTGAATGGTGCCGATATTGTCCCACATCAGCACGTCACCGGCCGACCAGCTATGCGCATAGAGGTATTTGGCCTGGGTCTGGTGGCGGAAGAGGAAGGCCAGCAGCGCGTCGCTTTCCGGCTTTTCCAGGCCCTCGATCACGGTGGCATAGCCCGGGTTGCAATACAGCACCTCGCGCCCGGTGATGGGGTGGCGGCGCAGCATGGGCTGCCAGACCGGCGGTTTTTTCGCCCGTTGTTCGGCGGTGAGGGGGCCGCGTTCGGAGCCGGGGCGCTTTCGCACCATATCCCAGAATTTTTCGAAATCATGCAGCGCGCGGCGGCCACGGATGCGGGTGGCGATTTCGGCGGGAAGCTCGGCCGCGGCGGCATGCATGTCGAGGAACTGGGTGGAGCCCAGCGCCACGCCATCGCGCATCGGCACCTCCTTGGCGTGCAGGATATTGGCCAGGGCGATATCGGCGGAATAGCTCATATCTGTGTGCCAGCCCTGGCCGGCATCGCCCAGGCCCAGCGCCCGGCCTTCCGCGTCGCGCTTGTTGGAGAGGATCATCACCTCTGGAATGCCGGGGGCGTGGTATTTATTGGCGACATTGACCTCCAGCGTGCCCAGGCGGGCGCCGAGGGCGGCGAGCTGCGCCGCGTCCATCGCCTGGCCCGGCGCATGCAGCACGCCATGGCGGCCCAGACCGGCCAGCAGCGCATCAAAATCCGGCCCGTCCAGCGGCCGGGCCAGATCGACATCCAGCAGCTTTGCACCGAGGCCTGAATTCGCAACGATCTTCATTGGCTTCTTCCCACGCATCTGGGGCGCAGGTTCGTCGCAGGGCGGGGGCGCGTCAATCGCTGGCGCCGGGATCATGCCGAGGGCACCCTTCTTGGGCTTGCCGTCGGGCCTGGGCGCGGCGAGCATGCATGCCATGCAAGCAAAACCCCGCATCATCGTCATCGGCGCCGGCGTGGTCGGCCTTGCCGTGGCCTGGCATCTGGCGAAATCAGGCGGCGAGGTGACGGTGCTGGACCCTGAGGATCCGGCCTCTGGCGCCTCTTCCGGCAATGCTGGCGCGGTTTCCAGCGGCTCGGTCGCGCCGCTGGCGATGCCTGGCGTGCTGCGCCAGGTGCCGGGCATGCTGCTCAACCCGGCTGGGGCGCTGCGTATCCCACCCGATTATCTGCCCCGGCTGCTGCCCTGGCTGGCGCGCTTTGTCGCCAGTGCCCGCCCGGCCCGGGTGGCGGAAATTGCCCGCGCGCTCTCGCAACTGCATTACAGCGCCGTGGAACACCACCGCGCCATGCTGGCCGAGGAGGGGGCGCTCGATCTGTTGCGTGGCGATGGCCAGTTGCAGGTTTATTTCGACGACAAGCATTTCGCCAAGGATGCGGCGGGTTGGGTGCTGCGTGAGCAATATGGCCAGAAGATCGAAATCCTGAGGGGCGCGGCCCTGCATGCCTTCCAGCCCGGGCTTTCGGATGCCTACCAGCTGGGCGTCTATTCGCCCGATCAAGGGTTTTCCACCAATCCGCGGCGCCATGCCGAGAGCTTTGCCCGCGGCGTGGCCCGCATGGGCGGGGTGGTGCTGCGCGGCCGCGCCCAGGCCTTGATCACCGAGGGCGGCCGGGTGACGGGTGTGGCCACCGATGCCGGGCCGCTGCATGGCGAATACACCGTGCTGGCTGCCGGCGCCTGGTCCACCCAGCTGCTGCGGCCCCTGGGCTATTCCATCCCGTTGGAGAGCCAGCGCGGCTATCACGTGATGCTGCCCAGCCCGGGGCTGAGCCTCAGCCGCCCGGTGGTGGCGGCGGACCGGAAGGCGTTTTTCACCCCGATGGAGATGGGGCTGCGCATTGCCGGCACGGTCGAATTCGGCGGGCTGGAGCGCAAGCCCAACCCCAAGCGGGCGGACTATCTGCTGGCGGATGCCGCGCGGGTGTTTCCGGGCATTTCCACCGCCGGTTGCGAGGGATTCTGGATGGGCCACCGGCCCTGCCTGCCCGATAGCCTGCCGGTGATTGGCCCCGTGGCGAAATGGCCAGGGCTGTGGTGCGCCTTTGGCCATGGCCATCTCGGCCTTACCGGCTCTGCCCCCACCGGGGCGCTGCTGGCCAGCGCCATGCTGGGGCCCACGCCGAATATATCACTGGCGGCCTTCGCACCGGAGCGCTTCGCGTGAGTGCCAGCGCCCCTCGGCCGGGTTATGCCGGCGTGGCCCGTGCCATTCTGACGCTGGCGCTGCCCACCACCATGCAGTCGCTGCTGCAGGCCGCGGCCGTGCTGGTTGAGACGGTGGTCGCCGCGCGGCTGGGGCGTGAGGCGCTGGCCGGCTATGCCGTGGTGCTGCCCTTCACCCTGCTGCTGGGCCAGATGAGTGCGGGGGCGATGGGCGGCGGCGTGGTCTCGGCCATCGCCCGCGCACTGGGGGCCAAGCGGCCCGAGGAGGCGAGCGCGATGGTGCTGCATGCGCTGACCATCGCCATGCTCTTCGCCGCGGCTTTCATTCTGGCCATGGTGGTGTTTCCCCGGCCCATCTTCACCGCGATTGGTGGGCCTGAGGCGGCTGCCGAGGCTGTGCCCTATGCCATCGCGTTTTTCGGCCTGGGGGCGGTGCCGGCCTGGCTGGCCAATACCCTGGCCTCGGTGCTGCGCGGCGCGGGGCGGCATGGGTTGGCGGCGCGGATCAATTCCATGGCCTGGCTTGTCTTCCCCGCCATGGGTTGGTTGCTGGCCGAGCCCCTGGGCCTGGGCATGGCGGGGCTGGGTCTGGGCTTTGGCGTGGCTATGTGGGGCGCGGCGCTGATGATGGGCTGGGTGGTGATGCGCGGGGCGGCGGGGTTTCGGCCCAGCCTGCTGGTGCCGTTTCAGGCCGGTTTGTTCCGCCGGATTTTGGCGGTGGGGGCGGTGGCTTGCGGCTTGGCCACAGTGGCCAACCTCACCACCATTTTGGTCACCGCGCAGTTGAAATCCTATGGTCCGGTGGCGGTGGCGGCCTATGGCGTATCCGCCCGGCTGGAATTTCTGATGATCCCTCTGGCCTTTGGCGTGGGCTCGGCGCTGACCGCGCTGGTGGGCCGCGCGGTGGGCGGGGGCGATTGGCAATTGGCCCGCCGCACCGCCTGGGTGGGCGGTGGCATGGCGTTTTTGGTTTGCGCCGTGGTGGGGGTATCGGTCGCGCTGGCGCCACAGCGTTTTGCCGGGTTTTTTGCCTCCGATGCCGAAGTGCAGGCCATTGCCGGCCTGGCGCTGGCCTATATCGGCCCGGCCTTTGCCGGTTTTGGCCTGGGCATGGCGATGTATTTCGCCGCCATGGGGGCGGGGCGGATGCGCTGGCCGGTGGTGGCGGGGCTGTCGCGGCTTGGCATTGCGGTGCTGGGCGGCCATGCCCTGGCCAATGGGTTGGGCATGGGCATGGCGGGGCATTTCCTCGCCGTGGCGCTGGGGATCACCGCTTATGGCGTGCTGGCCGCCTCTGCGGTGCGGGCCTCTGTTTGGTCTGCCCAGCGCTGATCACTCGGCCATCAGCATTGGCCGGCGGAGCGCCACGAATTCCCGCACCGCGGCCGCGATGGCGGCGGTATCGGCATCGGTGATCGGCAGGCTCAGCGCCATCATGCCGCGCCGGGCGATGTAAATTCCGGCCTCCAACATGTCGAAGAAGAACAACTCCCGCAGCGCTTCGTCACGCGGCTCGGCCTTGTAGGGGCGGGCGATGGCGCCGTTGCGGAAATGCACGCTCATCATGCTGCCCAGGCCGGTGAATTGCATGGGCAGCCCTTCGCAGGCCGCGTTCAGCGCCGCGCGCAGCGCCTCGCCCCGGTCAAACAGCGCGCCCACCACCGGGCCAAGGAAGATCTCGCCCATCGCCACGCAGCCGGCCGCCATTGACCACACATTGTTGTTGAAGGTGCCGGCATGCGGCAGGGCGCCGGGCTTATGGCCATCGAACACTGCCATGATATCGGCGGCGCCGCCAAAGGCGCCAAAGCTCATGCCGCCGGCGATGTATTTGCCCAAGGTGGTCAAATCCGGCGTGACGCCCAGCAGCGCCTGCATGCCGCCCTCGCTGTGGCGGGAGGTCATCACCTCGTCAAAGATCAGCAGCGCGCCGGTCTCTGAGCAGGCCTCTCGCAGGGCGGCTAGGAATTCGCGCGTGGCCGGAATGCAGCCGCCCGAGCCCAGCATGGGCTCCACCAGCACAGCACCCAATTGCGGCCCCAGCGCGCGGATTTGCGCCGCCGCCCCCGCGGTATCGTTGTAATCCATGAAATGCAGCGGCAGGGGGACGTTGACCGCATTCTTCTCGCTGGCGAAGGTCATCACCCCGCCATGATAACCGCCGCGCGCCACCATCACGTCATCGCGGCCGGTGAAGCCGCGCGCGGCGGCGAGTGCCATCATATTCGCCTCGGTGCCGCTATTGGTGAAGCGCACCAATTCCAGCGCGGGGAAGCGGGCGCAGAGCAGGGCGGCGAAATCGCCCTCCTTCTCGCCCACCGCGGCCAGGTTGATGCCGCCATCGAGCGCTGCCTTCACCGCTGTGATGATCCGGGCCTCCGAATGGCCGAACAATCCCGCCGTGTATTCGCCCAGGGCATCGATGTATTCGCGGCCATCCATGTCATAAAGCCGCGCGGCCTCGCCCCGGGCCATGGCGGTGGGGAAGGGGGCGTAGAACAGGACTGAGCGGGTATTGCCGCCGGCCAATGAGGCGCGCGCTTTGGCGTGGATTTCCGCGCTGCGCGGCCGGGCCGCAGCATAGCGGGCATGGGCATCCGCCAAAGCCGCATCGAGGCTGGAATTCGCCCTCTGGGCGGGATCGGCAATGGGGGCCATTGTTTCCATACCGCCAGCCTCCCTCATGGGCTCCACACCCGTCAACACTTTGCGCAGAGGGATGAATCGCGGTATCCCAATCAGGGGTTGCGATGTTTTCAGCCCCCCGATTGTAAAGGTTGTCGCCTATGCCCATCCCCAGGCTTGATCGTCGTTTGATGTTGGGTGGCGCCGCAGCGCTGGTGTTCAGCGCGGCCCGACCAGCCCGCGCGCAAGGGGCGAGCGTTCCTGAGGCCATGATGCGGCTCAATGAACGCCTGCGTGGCCTCGACGCCGATGGCCTCGATCCTGCCTGGTATGGCCTTCCCGCGCGAGCGACGGCGTCGAGCGACCCTGCCGGCTTCCAATCCGCCACCCAGAACGCCGCCCGCCAGGCCCTGGCTGATCTGCTGCATGGCCGCGCCGTGGCCCCCATGGGCCGGGTTGATGTTCGCCGCGACACCGCCGCCCATCCGCTCAATGGCTGGACGAGTGAATTGGTCGGCAGTGCCGAACCCGCCCAGGTGATCAGCCGCGCCGCCAACCTGCCCGCGGGCCAGGCCGCGCTGCGCGCCGCGATGGGCGAGGCCCGCGCGCGCGAGGCGCGCGGCGCGCTGCCCGCCGTGCCCACCGGCGGCACCATCGAGCCTGGCCGCTTTTCAGAGCGTGTGCCGGCGCTGCGCGCCCGCCTCACTGCCACCGACCCGATGCTGGCGGCGGCACCGGTTATCGAGCCGAATATGTATGATGACAGCCTCGCCGAGGCTGTGCGTCGCTTCCAGGCGGCAGCCGGGCTTGAGGCCGATGCCCGGGTGGGCGCTGGCACCCAGATGGCGCTGAACCGCACGGCGGCGATGGATGTGCGCGCGCTCAGCATCGCCATGGATCTCCGCCGCGCCGCGGCTGACCCCGGCCGTGAGCGCCGCATCGAGGTCAATATCCCCGATTTCATGCTGCAGGTGTATGAGGGCGAGACGGTTGTGCTCGAGATGCCGGTGATTGTGGGCAGGCCGCAGCGCGCCACGCCGCTGCTCGCCACCCGGCTGACCTCGGTGCAGTTCAACCCGCCCTGGGGGGTGCCGGTGCGCAATGCAGTGGAGGATAAGCTGCCCCTGCTGCAGCGCAACCCGCTGGCATTGGCGCGGAATGGCACCCGTATCTTCCAACGCGTGGATGGCGAGCAGGTTGAGGTGGACCCCACCACGGTGGATTGGCGCAATTACAGCCGGACGAATTTCCCCTTCACCATGCGCCAGGATCCGGGCGAGGCGAATGCACTGGGCCGGATCAAGTTCGTCATGCCCAATAGCGAAGATATTTTCATGCATGACACGCCCGAGCGGCACCTCTTTGCTCGCTCCGAACGGGCCTTCTCCTCGGGCTGCGTGCGCCTTGGGCGGCCGATGGATTTCCTCGCCATGGCGGTTGAGGGGATGGAGGGCTGGGATCGCAACCGTATGGCGCGCAGCGTGAGCGATGGCCGCACCTTCGGCATTGCCCTGCGCCGCCAGCCCAGCGTGCGGTTGGTCTATCGCACCACCGTGGTTGAGAATGGCCAGGTGCGCATTCGCCCCGATCTCTATGGTCATGACGAGGTCTATTGGCGCGCCATGGAACGCGGCCCCGCCCGCCCCATGGCGGCGAGGAGTTGAGAATGGGATTATTTTCATCATCCTGGGGCCATTCCTGCCCGGCCTGTGAGGCGCAGGAGGCGGCTTGTGAGGGCCAGCCGGCCCTGGGCCGCCGTGGGCTTTTTGCTGCCGCCGTGGGTGGCGTGGCGGCTACCTCTCTCGCCGCACCGCCGGCCCTGGCGCAGGCCTTGGGTGGTGGCGCGCGCGCGCTGGGCATTCGCCGCGTGCAGACGGGCGAGAATTTCCAGGGCGTCTATTGGCGCGATGGCCGCTATGAGAGTCAGGCGCTGCGCCAACTTGACTGGGTGTTGCGTGACCCCGGCATGGAGGAGGCCACGCCGATGGACCCGCGGCTATTCGACGTGCTGGCTGCGGTGCAGGCCCGCATGGGCTCGGATGAGAACTGGCTGGTGATTTCCGGCTACCGCGCGCCGGAGACCAATGCGGCGCGTGCCCGGCAATCCCGCCGGGTCAGTCGCGTCTCGCTACATATGTCGGGGATGGCGGCCGATGTGCAACTGCCCGGCCGGGCCTCGCTGCAACTGGCCCGGGTGGCGGCAGAGATGCAATTGGGCGGTGTAGGGCTTTATCGGCGTGATGGTTTCATCCATCTCGATTGCGGCCCAGCCCGCCGGTGGTAGGCGGCGGCTGTCGCGATGCACAGACTGCAAACGAGGCCATTCCGCCTAACTCCAGTACCTTGCGCTGGAGGAATTCCTGCAACATGCCTATGACGCCTTGACTACGGCCGGACGGATAGTGCTGACGGTGGTGCCTATGTTATTTAATCTGTTGGCCATTCTGGGCTGAGCCAAGGGGCGGTGCGGCTGATGCGAGAGCAAATGATGATGGCATGCCTGCTGGCTGCGCTGACGGCCCTGCCCGCCATGGCGCAGGACCGCACCGTGGCCACATTCGGCGATTGGTCGCTGCGATGTGAGGCGGGCCCGCCGCGCAATTGCGAAACCGCGACAACGCTGTCCAACCAGGAAAGCCGGCCGATGGCGCAGATCGTTGTGGGCCGGCTCAACCCACAGGCGCCGGTGCTGGTGATGGCGCATCTGCCGCTGAACGTGCAACTGCCCGCCGGGGTGCGCCTCATGCTCGATAATGCGCCGATCGTGCTGCAATATCAGCGCTGCGTGCCGCAGGGCTGCTTCGCCACCATAGAGGTGGATGACGCGCTGATGCGCCGCCTGCGCGCCGAACCCGCCGGCGCGCGGCTCATGTTCCAGGATGCAACCCGGCGTGAGATCACGCTGGCGGTCCCCATGCGTGGCTTCGCCCAGGCTCAGGCGGCGCTGGCCGCCCAGCGGTAGCATATCCCGGCCGGGACGGTTGACAGGCCCGGCCGCGCGGCTTGTCATGCGTCCAACAAGAAGTTTCGGGACGGAAGGATTAGCGCCCATGCAGGACGACGCACAATTTGTTGAGCACGGCTTTGATGGCGATGTGCATGTGCTGAGGATTGCCAATCCGCCGGTGAATACGCTGCGCACTGGCGTGCGCGCGGGGCTGCTGGCCGGCATTCAGCGCTGCACGCGCGAAGGGGCACGGGCCATTGTGCTGATCGGCACTGGGCGGATGTTCTCCGCGGGCGCCGAAATGACCGAGTTCAACAAGCCCCGCCAGCCGCCCTCGCTGCCCGAGGTGTTCGACGCGATCGAGAACAGCAAAATCCCCATTGTCGCCGCCATCCATGGCAGCGCGCTTGGCGGCGGGTTGGAGGTGGCGCTGGCCTGCCATGCCCGCGTGGCCCTGGCCTCGGCCCAGCTGGGCCTGCCTGAGGTCAAGCGCGGCTTCGTGCCCGGCGCGGGCGGCACCCAGCGCCTGCCGCGCCTCATCGGTGGCGAGGCTGCGCTGAAGATCATTGTGACCGGCGAGCCGGTGCGGGCGGGCGAAGCCCTCAAGCTTGGCTTTATCGATGCCGTGATCGACGGCGAGTTGGAACAAGGTGCCGTCGCCTGGGCGCGCGAGGCGGCGAAGAGTGGCCGCAGCTTCACCCTGGCCCGCAACCGCCGCGACAAGATCGAGGGCGCCGATATGGCGGCCTTTGACGCCGCGGCCGCCGCCCTGCTCAAGCGCGCCCGTGGTCAGGAAAGCCCGAAAGGTTGCGTGGCCGCGGTGCGCGCCGCCCTGACCGCCCCCTTCGATGACGGCCTCCTGGTCGAACGTCAGCAATTCACCCGCCTGGTGGAGGGCGAGCAGAGCTTTGCCCTGCGCCATATCTTCTTCGGCGAGCGCGAGGCGCAGCGCGTGCCCGATATGCCGGCCGATACCCAGCCCCTGCCGGTGAAGAACACCGTTGTGATCGGCGCTGGCACCATGGGCGGCGGCATTGCGATGAATTTCGCCAATGTCGGCATGCCGGTGACGGTGGTGGAGACGACGCAGGAAGCGCTGGATCGTGGTCTGGCCAAGTGCCATGCCAATTGGGAGCGGACCGTCACCTCTGGCCGGCTGTCGCAGGCTGAATTTGAGAAGCGAAAGGCGCTGCTGAAGGGCTCCACCACGCTGGATGTGGTGAAGGACGCCGATCTCGTGATCGAGGCGATCTACGAGGATATGGGCGCCAAGAAGGAAGTCTTCGCCAAGCTCGATGCGCTGGCCCGGCCGGGTGTGGTGCTGGCCTCCAACACTTCTACGCTTGATATCGACGCCATCGCTTCGGCGACCAAGCGGCCAGAACTGGTGGTGGGAATGCATTTCTTCTCGCCCGCCAATGTCATGCGCCTGCTGGAGATTGTGCGCGGCAGCGCCTCCTCCATGGCAGCGATCGCCACGGCGATGGATGTGGGCAAGCGCATCAACAAGCTGAATGTGGTGGTGGGCAATTGCGACGGCTTTGTGGGCAACCGCATCACCGGCAAGCGCGGACCGCAAATGGAAGCGCTGCTGATGGAAGGCGCGCTGCCGCAGGATATCGACCGGGTGATGGAAGGCTACGGCATGGCCATGGGGCCCTGCGCCACGGGTGACCTGGCAGGGCTGGATATCGGCGCCGCCGTGCGCCGCGCCCGCGGCACCGTCGCCCCCATAGCCGATGCGCTGGTGGCGCTGGGCCGCTTCGGCCAGAAAACCGGCAAGGGCTGGTACATGTATGACGAAAAGCGCACCCGCCTGCCGGACCCCATTGTCGAAGCCACCATCCTCGACCTTGCCGAGAAATCCCAGGTGCGCCGGCGCAAGATCGAGGATAGCGAAATCCTCGAACGCCTGTTGCTGCCGATGGTGAATGAAGGTGCGAAGATCCTGGAAGAAGGCATCGCATCGCGCGCCATCGATATCGACGTGATCTTCTGCAACGGCTTCGGCTGGCCGGCATGGCGCGGCGGGCCGATGTTCTGGGCCGACCGCATGGGCCTCAAAGCGGTGCGCGACAAGCTCGCCCAATACGCCTCGGCCACCAATGACCCCAACCTCAAGCCATGCGCGCTGATTGAACGGCTCGCGGCGGAAGGCGGGTCCTTCGCGAATTCAGGCGCACGTAAGGTCGCTTGAGGATGGGATGGGGGGAGTTGCGAGAGCGGCTCGCAGGGAGGGCTTTGCCCCCGTTGGACATACATGTCCAACCCCCCCAGCAAGGGCCGAAAGGCCCCTGCACCCCGGGTGATGGGTTGGGTGAGGGATGGTGGCAGCTTGCACTTCCCTTGCGACCCGCCCCCCTCCCTCACCCAACCCATATTCTTCCACGGTTCAGGGGCGGGTCGCACCTGGTGGGGGGTGTCGGGGGGCAAAGCCCCCTGACGGGCCACCCACGCAACCTCACCTCACCCCATCCCCAAGGAGCCTAACATGGACCTGAATTTTTCCGCGGAGGAGATCGCCTTCCGCCACGAGGTGCGTGCTTTCATAGATGCCAACCTGCCGGCGGCGACCAGGGCGTGGTTGGTGGCGGGCAAGTCGCCCACCAAGGCGATGGTGATTGAGTGGCAGAAGATCCTCAATGCCAAGGGTTGGGCGGTGCCGGAATGGCCGGTGCAATGGGGTGGGCCGGGCTGGTCGGCGGCGCAGAAATACATTTTCCGCGAGGAGTTGCAGATGGCGCCCGCGCCCTCGCCGCTCGGTTTCAACGTGAATATGTGCGGCCCGGTGATCATTGCCTTTGGCACGGAGGCGCAGAAGCAGCGTTTCCTGCCGCGCATGGCCAATCTGGATGATTGGTGGTGCCAGGGCTTTTCCGAGCCCGGCGCTGGTTCGGACCTGGCCGGCCTGAAGTGCCGCGCGGTGCGTGATGGCAATGAGTGGGTGATCAACGGCCAGAAGACCTGGACCACGCTGGCCCAGCATGCCGACTGGATTTTCCTGCTCTGCCGCACCAATCCGGAGGCGAAGAAGCAGGAGGGTATTTCCTTCATTCTCTGCCCGATGAACCTGCCCGGCATCACCGTCCGCCCGATCATCACGATTGAGGGTGGGCATGAGGTGAATGAGGTGTTCTTCGATGATGTGCGCGTGCCGGTGGAGAACCTGGTGGGCGAGGAGAATAAGGGCTGGGATTGCGCCAAGTATCTTCTGGGCAATGAGCGCTTCGGTCAGGCCCGTGTGGGCGCCAGCCGCGAGCGCATCCGTCGCCTGAAGATCATCGCGCGCGAGAGCATGGATGGCGGCCGCCCCTTGATCGAGGACCCGGATTTCCGCCGCCAGATGACCGAGATCGAGGTGGAGTTGAAGGCGCTGGAGATGACCGTCATGCGCGTCATCGCCCAGGATATGAAACGCGCTGACAGCAAGCCCAACCCCGCCACCTCGGTGCTGAAGATCAAGGGCACCGAGATTCAGCAGGGTGTTTCGGAGATGCTGATGAAGGCGGCCGGCCCCTATGCCTGGGTGGATGGCGACCCGGATGAGGAAGGCTCGAACGAGTGGGATCTGGCGCCCGATTGGGCCTTCGGCTTGGCCGGGACCTATTTCAACTGGCGCAAGCAAAGCATCTATGGCGGGTCGAACGAGATCCAGCGCAACATCATGGCAAAAGCGTTTTTGGGGCTCTGACAGACAATGGATTTTGACCTCACCGAGGACCA
>Ga0214921_10003534_pt1 | contig 23785 bp, 21 predicted proteins | sample LL1505_MetaG_FD_177992 | JGI IMG/M metagenome (GOLD analysis project Ga0214921, IMG submission 177992) | Freshwater microbial communities from Lake Lanier, Atlanta, Georgia, United States - LL-1505 | ecosystem: Environmental > Aquatic > Freshwater > Lake | place: USA: Georgia | collected...
ACAATATTTCTATCTTCAAAAAACAAATAAAGCTCTACTTGAAGCAAATGAAATATTGTATAATAAAATAAAATCAAATTATTCAATTCCAGATAGCGGATCAAAGTCATTAATTGATTCTATAAATGTAGATTCTTTATTAAGTTATCAAAAAATAAAATACTTTAATGCTAGAGTTGTTTCAAATTCTGTTTCTAGTCAAAATAATTACATTGTTTTAGACAGAGGTAAATTAGATGGGGTAAAGGAAGGAATGGGGGTAATAGACCTTTCTTTTGCAATGGTTGGAATTGTTACTGAATTAACAGACCGGTATGCAGTTGTAATGAGCTTGTTGCATAGAGATAGTCACATAAGTGGCAAGTTGTTAAAAAGTGGAGAAACCGGTACTATAAACTGGGAAGGATTTGATCCTGATTTTATAACACTTAATAATATTTCAAAAAGTGCCAAAATAGTTAAAGGTGATACCGTTATTAGCAGTGGATTTAGTACAGCTTTTCCTAAAGGTGTTTTCATTGGTAAAATAGAAACGCTTTATAAAGAAACCAGTAATAGTAATTATAAAATAAAACTTCATTCGATGTGCAACTTTCGTGACTTGCAATATGTATTTCTAATTGAGAATAAAGATCAAGATGGGGTTAAGGAAGCTCTTGAAAAAATAAAAAAACAACCCTAAATAAAATGGGCATATTTATTAAAAATTCATTTCGGTTTTTTTTATTAATAATCATACAGGTTTTTGTATTGAATAGGATTACACTGCATCAGTTCATTACGCCATACATTTATTTTGCTTTTATTTTGTGGCTTCCATTCAATATAAAAAGAAGTTTGTTAATGATTATTTCTTTTATGCTTGGGTATACTTTAGACAGCTTTCAGCACAGTCCGGGATTTCATGCTGCGGCATGTGTTTTGATTGCTTATTTTCGGCCATTCATAGTAAATCTTTTAATTCCACAGGAAGGATCAGAAACAAACTATGAAGAACCATCAATAAAAAGTTTTGGTGGATTTTTGCCATACTTTATGTACGCTGGGATATTAATGTTACTTCACAATGCTTGGCTTTTTTTATTAGAAGCTTGGCAATTTGCAGACCCAGCTTATTTCTTTTTTAAAACAATTTTATCTACATTAGTAAGTCTTCTCTTATTATTGATAATAGAATTAATATTCTATAGAAAACAAAAATTCAGAACAAATACCATTTAAAAAATCTATAGTAAAGCGCTGCTTCCAATAGTGAATACTTGTTAATAAAAATCTAAAGTAAATAAAGTGTCCTTATTTAATGAATCTAGAAAGAATATAATCAAATTAATATTTATAGGCCTATTCGTAATTATTATAATCAGGCTGTTTACACTTCAGGTAATTACATCAAAATACAAAACCCTTGCTGATGATCAAGGTATCTTTCGGAAAGTTGTTTATCCTGATCGTGGTATTATTTTTGACAGAAAAAAAAGAAGTATTCTTCAAAACACAAGTATTTCAGATTTGATGGTTACGCCTAATAAAATTAAGGGGATTGATACCGCTTTGTTTTGCAAGATTATGAACATCGATTCTATTCAGTTTAAAAAAAGAATAATCGATCTGATTATAAAATACGGAAGGTCCAGGCCCTGTGTTTTTGAGCCGTTATTAAGTGAGGAAAAAATGGCTATTTTAAATGAATCGATGTATAAGTTTTCTCCTGCTTTCTATCTTCAAGAAAGATCTATTCGCTCATACCCATATGATGCTGCTGCAAATGTTTTGGGATACACCGCTGAAGTCGATACTAGTTTTTTAAAAAAACACCCAAATGAAGGATATGTTGCTGGCGATTATGCTGGCATGACTGGATTAGAACGCTCTTATGAAAAAATATTAATGGGAGTAAGGGGAATTCAATACTGGAAAAGAGACAACAAAAACAGACTAACTGAAAAACTTGAAAATGGAAAATACGATACAGTTGCAGTAGCTGGTCAAAATATTTATACTTCAATAGATATTGAGCTTCAAGAGTTGGGTGAAAAATTAATGCAAAATAAATTAGGATCTATAGTTGCTATAAATCCAAAAACCGGTGGCATACTTGCAATGGTTAGTGCTCCATCTTATCAGCCAAAATATTTAACTGGAAGTCAGAGAAGAAAACATTTTTCGGAGCTCTTTTTAAATCCATCATTACCTTTGTTAAATAGAACAGTTAGTGCAACCTATTCTCCAGGATCAACTTTTAAAACTTTACAAGCACTTATAGGGTTACATGAAGGAGTAATATCTACCCACACTTTATTTTCATGTAATGGTGCATTTTATGGATGTGGCAGTGCAAAACCTATGCGTTGTCTAGATTTTGGAACTTTTGATTTGAGAAATGCAATTACGGTCTCAGATAATACTTATTTTGCAAACGTTATGCAAAGAGTAATCAATAATCCTAAATACTCAAATGTAGACAGCGCCCTTTTGAATTGGAATCGATACATGTACGCTTTTGGATTGGGGCATAGACTTGGCGTAGATTTGCCATCCGAAAAATCAGGAAATATACCAACTCCTGCCTTTTATAATAAAATTTATGGACAAGGGAAATGGAATTTTTGTACGTTTAGGTCTATTAGTATTGGTCAAGGAGAAGTAGATGTAACACCCCTGCAAGTGGCTAATGAAATGGCCTTTATTGCAAATAAAGGATGGTATTATATTCCTCATATTGTTGATTCATTTGAAGGAGGAGACAAGTTTAAAGTATTATCTAAGTATCAAAAAAAAATACGCCCGACAGACATTCCTGACAGCATTTTCAATGCGGTACATGATGGCATGCAAGGTGTTGTTGATAGGGGAACTGGGGCAGGTGCAAAAATTAAAGATATTATAATTTGCGGTAAAACAGGAACGGTAGAAAATTATTACAGAGGAGTCAAACAACAAAACCATTCTTTTTTCTGTGGCTTTGCACCAAGGGATAATCCAAAAATAGCAATCATGTGTGTAGTCGAAAACAGTGGACGTTTTGGAGGAACCTACGCCGCACCAATTGTTGGATTAATGATAGAAAAATATTTAAAAGATTCTATTACTGACAAAGCAAGGTTGGCTAAAATAGAACAACTATCGCAACTGAAATTGATTCCTGGAAGGATTGTTGCTGAAATGAAGAAACAAGATTCTATCAGGCGCTCCAAAGATTTATCTTTATTATTTTCTAAAGGATTTATCAAATCAATAAAAGATACGCTTGGTTTAGAAGACGACCAACCTGAAAAAGATGATGTTGGAAAAAATAAATCGGGAAATGAAAACATCCCAAAGCAAAGCCCAATAAAACCAAAAGCGATTTTACCAAAAATAAAAAAACTATCTTTATTAAAAGGTAATTTATCGAATCCAAGAAATTAGTATGTATCAAAAAAGGCCAGTCATAACACAAAAAAAAGATTGGGCATTAATATTATTGTATAGCACCATTACACTTATTGGATTGTTATGTATTTTTTCTGTAGAATACAGAGGAGGTGACGAAATCATTAAAAGTATTTTAGAATTCAAGAAAAATTATAGCAAACAGTTTTATTATTTTATGGCTTGCATAGTCATTGCTATATTTATTTTGCTTACAGACAGCAAATTGTTTACTGCCACTCCTATGTTCTTATATGTAATTGGAATAGGACTAATGTTAATGACTTTTGTTTTTGGGAAAACAGTGAATGGGTCTAAAAGCTGGATCCCACTAGGGTTTATGAATCTACAACCTGTTGAAACCTGTAAAATATTTACTTCATTGGCATTAGCAAAGTATCTATCCAATGCCGATTTAGATTTTACTAAATCAAAATCGCAACTAATTGCTGCTTTTATTTGCTTTTTCCCAATTTTATTTTCAATTCTACAAAACGAAACGGGGCTGGCATTAGTGTATTTTGCATTTCTATTACCTATGTATAGAGAAGGATTTCCCCCTGTTTATTTAGCAATTGGTATTTCATTAGGCATTCTTTTAGTCTTAACATTATTATTAACACCCATTCAGCTCATTATTGCACTTACATTCATAACATTTATAGCTATATACATGTTAAACAGAAAAATAAAACGGAACGGTCGTATTTTACTTATAATAATTTTAGTATGGCTGACTAGTTTATTTTTTGTGGGAATGGCTGTCCCTTTTCTTTTTAAGCATGTATTTCAAAAGTATCAAACTGATAGAATTTTTAGTATGGTAGGGAGAGATAATCCGTATCAACAAAATAGTGACAAAATAAACACACAAAGTTTCACATCTCTTAAAAAGACAAAGTCTGATTTTGAAAACTACAATGTTAAACAATCTAAAATTGCCATTGGCTCTGGAGGGCTAATTGGAAAAGGGTTTTTGAAAGGCACTCAAACACAAGGCGATTTTGTGCCTGAACAACACACAGACTTTATTTTTACATCTTTGGGAGAAAACTTTGGCTTTTTCGGATCCGTCATACTCATGTTGTTATACTTGGCCTTGTTATTAAGAATTGTGTTTATAGCAGAAAGACAAAGAAGCACTTTTAGTAGAGTCTATGCTTATTCCGTTGCGGCGATAATATTTTTTCATGTCGCTATAAATATAAGTATGACTATAGGTCTTGCACCTGTAATTGGAATTACATTACCATTAATGAGTTATGGTGGATCTTCTTTACTCACTTTTACCATATTGATTTTTATCTTAATTAGACTTGACGCAGATCGTCAAATGATTTTGAGATAATTATATGCCCCTGATTATTTTTTTGGTTTCTATTTATGGAATTAAGCATTTTTATGCATCAGCTAAGAAAATTTATAATCATGAAAAAAGTAAATAAAATCATTACTACAATTTTTCTTTTTAGTTTTCATTGTACTTACGCAGAAAAAAAAGACACAGTCTATACCCAATCAACACTAACAACGTCAACAGTTTATTATGGTGGAGGAGCACAACTTAACCATACTTGTAAAACATTTCTTTTTAAAGGAATACAAGAGATTGTAATTAACAATGTATCCTTAATTATTGACGCTAACACCTTGCGAATATCATGTCCTGAAAATGTAACCCTTTTGGCTTACTCACACAGGACTACAAATGTACATCCAGTAGCTCATCAATCGGATAATTATTCTAAAATATACGACTCGATAAAATATTTTCAAAAACAGATTTTATATTTAAAAAATAAAGTTGATTTGAATAACAATATCATTTCTAGATTGACTTCGCTAATAGAAAATAACTTTACAACCCCAGATAAAAGAAATATTAATTCAGAAGAACTTATAAAACTTTCAAATTATTACACGGATAAAATAACCACACTTAAAAATTTGAATTATGATTTAGCAGAAAAAGAAGATATTTATAATAATATAATACTTGAATTGAACAAAAAATTAGATAATGTAGATGAAGATAAAAATAGTAATTTGAATAAAGTGCAAGGACAAATTGTTTTGCAAGTATTAGTCAAAGAAAATGGCATATCTGCTTTTGATTTCAATTATTTTACAAGAAATGCCGCCTGGATTCCTGCATACGAAATTAGGGTAAAGTCAATTGATAATTCTTTCAGATTGCTTTATAAGGCACAATTAAATCAAAGTACAGGTTTGAATTGGAATAATATCAAACTTAATTTAAGCACCAGTAATCCTAATCTTTCAAATGTAATACCATCAATTTATCCAACATATTTACAATTTTATGCACCGGTATTGTATAGCGCAATTTCTAATAGAATTGAAAAATATAATAGTGCCGCTCCTGTTATGAGGGATTTGACCATTTCCAATGGAGAACTTCTTCAAACTAAATTAAATATACAAACTGATGATGTTTCCGAAAATTTAACATTAGCAGAAAGCGAATTAAATATTAATTATGAAATTGATTTGCCGTATGAAATACCAAGTGATTCAAAATCTTATAGTATCAACATAAAAGAAGAAACAATGAAGGTTATTTACCAACATTTCGCAATTCCGAAAATAGACAATGATGCCTATTTACTAGCTAAGCTTACCAGATGGGATAGTTTGAATTTATTACCAGGGGAGGCGAATATAATTATGGATAATATTTACATTGGAAAATCATTTCTAAATCCATCTATAGCTCAAGACACACTAGAAATCTCTTTAGGGAGGGATAAGCGAATTTCAATTGAAAGAAAAGTTGTGAAAGAATGCACTATTGAAAAAAAGAGAGATTACAAACTAGACATATTTACATACGAAATAATTGTAAAAAACAATAAAAAAAATAGTGTTGAAATTAACTTGAAGGATCAGTTCCCAATTAGTAAAACAAATGAAATTGAAGTCATATTGTTAGATAATAAAAATGCAGTTGTTGATACTGAAAAAGGCATCATCGCCTGGAAAGAAAAAATTGAATCAGGCGAAAGTCGTAAATATAGGTTTAGCTATCAGGTTAAATACCCCAAAATAAAAGTATTGCAGGAAGTAAAATAATACGCTAAAACAAAGTAAGCTGCATCGATAAACTTGGTGCAGCTTTTTTTATTGCCTTTTCTTTTAATTCAAATAGTTGCGTTGATTCATATCTAGACGCTATGGAAACAGACACCCCGTCACTATTTATATTAAATAATTCTAATGCCAATGCTGGGGTATTGTTTTCTTTTGAAAGGTGAGACAAGAGTAGATGCGACATAAATGCAGGACGATGCCTTGTAAATAATTCGAAAGCTTCTTTATTTGATAAATGGCCATTGTCGCCACTAATTCTTTTTTTTAAATGAAAAGGGTAGTCACCATTTTCTAACATACCCTCATCATAATTTGCCTCTAAAAAAGCAGCATGACATTGCTTGAAATATTTAATGACATTATCACACACTTTTCCAATATCAGTAAATACACCAATTGTTAAATCGTTGTATTTGATAATAAAGCTTGAAGGATCAATTGCGTCATGCATTTTTGGGAAAGCAGTAATATGTAATGATCCAATAAAAATTGCTTTATGAAGAGTAATGAAATTAATATTTATTTTAGGAATTTGCACCCTTGAATGCTTTAAAGTTTCACTAGTAATGTATACAGGAATTGAGTATTTCTTTGATAAAACCTCTACCCCTTTAATATGGTCAATATGCTCATGCGAAATAAAGATAGCTTTTATTTTCCTGATGGATAGTCTAAGCTTTTCCATTCTTTTCTCTGTTTCCTTGCAAGACAATCCAGCATCTATAAGAATAGCTTCTTGTTCGTTTGCAATATAATAGCAGTTGCCATTACTACCAGAATTAAGTGAAGTAAAGAATAAAGACATTAATGCAAAGGAAGTGAAAATATATTATAAGGTAATAAATAAATAATAAACATTTATTCAAGTGAGTTAAATTTGCATTTGTATAAAACAGTTGCATGAAAATAATACCATTAAATGAGGGATGTTTTACAATTGACCAAACAAAAGAATTCGTGCCTTTTAACAAAGAGAAGGATGATTTGCAGAAAAGATCAAGAGGAAGTTTGTTGGTGGAGATTCAGCCATTTGTGGTCATAACAAAAAAAGATATTATTCTCTTAGATTGTGGGCTTGGATTTTCCAATGAAAATGATATTTTACAGATTCATCAAAATTTAATCAATTTCAACATAGACCCAATGTCAATCACCAAGGTATTAATTAGTCATTTACATAAAGATCATGCTGGAGGTTTATGTAAAGAAGATAAAATATTAAATAAAACATTTTTAAGTTTTCCTAATGCCACTTATTATATAAGTAAAGAGGAAATACATCTTGCTCAAAAGTCTACAAGCTCTTCATATAAACCTGTTCAATTATCAATTTTATCACAAACAGACAATGTTATTTATTTAGAAGAAAAGGGACAAATTGATAATTATATAACGTATAATACAACAGCAGCGCATTCTTTATTTCATGTTGTCTTTTGGATTAAAGAAGATAATGAGATTGTTTTTTATGGCGCAGATGATGCGCCTCAGCTTCAACAAATGAAAACAAAGTTTGTGGCTAAGTATGATTTTGATGGAAAGAAATCAATGCAACTTAGATCTGAATGGTGGGAGCTTGGCCAAAAAGAAAAATGGACATTTTTATTTTATCATGACATCAACACCCCTTCTTTTAATCCATAAAAAAATTATGGCCGAGTAGTAGGGTTTTTCTTATAATTTTTTATTTGATGATCGCGAAGTCGATTTATTAGCTTCTCTCTAAACTCTCGATCTTTTGTAAAAAAAACATTAGTCCTCTCGTTGCCGATAATTTTATGGAACTTAGTAGCGAATTTTTTTCTAACAGAAAGAATTTCTTCCTCTTTTTCAAGCTCAGAAATATCTTTTTTATAAGTTGTTTTTAGTTCGATATCATATTGATTATGAACTGGCCAAAACTTTTCAGCTTCATCTTCATTTAAATTTATTTCTTGTGTTATATAGGCTATATATAGTTGTTTAATTTTTTCTCTGCCTTTTTGATCTTTATTATTATGTAAATCATGTTGCGCAATTGCGATAGCGGAAATCATAAAGAACGACCCTAAAAATAATAAACACTTTTTCATTATTGATAATTATTGGTTAATTGAATTATATAAATACTTGTTTAAGGTGATTTGATCACAAAAATAATCGTTCATTCCTGGCAATAATATATCATCAGTTAAAGATGCTATTACTGCAGCATTTATATCATGTCCGTTCTCTTTTAGAAATAAAACAATTTCTTCGTCATTTATATTTTCTAGATTATTCTCTATAGTAAGTATATTTCTGATAGTATTAAATTTTAAGGAATTTGAGTTCGCTAGTTCATTTATAGGTTGAATGAGATTGTCTTTTTTTCCAAAGAATAAGATAAATCCAAGCAATGTAATGCAGAAAGCTGCAGTTGCAATAAAAGAGAGTTTTTTCTTTCTATTACTATCAGATACTCTTTCTTTTTTTATTTTATCTAAAATCAACTTCGGTAATGAGTTGAAATAATTTATTGGGACAATATTATTTATATTTGTTTCGCCACTAGTAAAAACAGAAAATTCTAATTCGGATTCAGTATTTCTGTCGATGCCTTTTACCTTTTCAATTATAGCGCCGGGTAATTCAGTAAAATAATTATTAGGCGTTTCGTAATTATTATCAAATAAACCGGATGGTAAATTACTATTAAGTTCAGATAATTCTTTTTGTATATCAACTTTTTTAACCATAATATTATATAGACAATTTCTTTTTCTTGTTGTTTAATTATTAAGAATAAAATCCTCGATTTTTTTTACTGCATGATGATAACTTGCTTTTAAAGCACCTGTAGTAGTTTGTAAAATTTCACTCATTTTTTCATAAGGCATTTCATCATAGTAACGAAGCATAAATACAACTTTTTGTTTCTCAGGCAATTTGAGTATTGCTAATTGAAGCATCCATTCGATTTTAGTTGTGTCGCATCCTTGTTCTGTTTTTAATTTATTTGTAAAATAGAGTTCATAATCTTGTAAAGAAATCGACATTGTTCTTTTTTGTTTTTCTAAAAAATTCAAACTTTCATTAGTGGCGATACGGTATAACCAAGTATACAGTTCGCTATCTTCTCTAAAATTATCGAGGCTTTTCCAAACTTTAATAAATACGTTTTGTATGACATCATTTGCGTCTTCGTGATTGATGACCAATCTTCTAATTAACCAATATAATTTCTCTTGATATTTCTTTACAATATTAGTAAATGGTATTTCTTTATTTACTTCGTTTTTAAATTGAAATACTAAGGTTTTGTCATCAAAAACAGGAGTCATTATTGATTAGATTAATACGTAAACTCAGACAGTAAAATAAGAGGGAAGTTTAAATTGGACTAATGCCAATTTTCGAAGTTGAAATTCAACATTGCATTATTTATTTTTTCTTGCTATACATTTTTCTGCTGCTTTGACAATTGATGTTGCATCTAAGCCATATTTTACTAGTAGTTCAGAAGGTTTACCACTTTCGCCAAACGTATCATTTGTTCCAATATATTCGATAGGAATTGGATTTCTTTTTGCAGCAATTTGTGCAATACTATCACCGAGGCCACCAATAATATTATGCTCTTCTGCTGTCACAGCACAGCCCGTTTTATTGATTGAAGAAACAATAGCTTCAGTGTCGATTGGTTTTATTGTGTGAATATTAATCACTTCTGCATGAATACCTTTATCGGCAAGTATTTTTGCAGCTTCTATTGCAATCCATACAAGATGTCCGCATGCAAATATAGAAACATCATTTCCAGTTGATAATACCTGAGCTTTACCTAAAACAAAATCTTCAACGATAGTAAATATTGGCCAAACGGGTCTTCCAAATCTAAGGTAAGCTGGGCCATTCAAATTCGCAATAGCTTTTGTCGCAGCTTTAGTTTGATTGTAATCAGCAGGCACAATAACGGTCATGCCTGGAAGCATTTTCATTAATCCAATATCTTCTAAGATCTGGTGTGTGGCTCCATCTTCACCAAGAGTAAGACCAGCATGGGAAGCACATATTTTTACATTTTTACCACTATAAGCAATACTTTGTCTTATTTGATCGTATACCCTGCCAGTTGAAAAGTTTGCAAAAGTGGTAGTGAAAGGTATTTTGCCTCCAATGGTTAATCCGGCTGCTATGCCCATCATATTTGCTTCTGCAATACCACATTGAATAAATCTATCTGGAAATTCTTTTATAAATCCATTAAGTTTCATTGAGCCTGCTAGATCTGCTGTGAGGGCTACGATGTTTTTATTTTCTCTGGCTGCTTCTAAGATTCCATCTCCAAAGCCACTCCTAGTATCTTTATTACCATTTACTTGAATTGAAGAGAGCATTTTATTTTATTTATTTTGTAATTTAAGTTCCCATTTCCAGGCGGTGTTCACCATATCGGAAAGTGAATATTTTGGTTCCCAGCCTAACAGTAATTTAGCTTTATTGTTGTTTGCAAATATAGCAATAACATCACCGGATCTACGTTCAGAAAGAATATAATTTAAGGGTTGTTTTGTTTCAGTTTCAAATTTATTGATTACTTCTAAAACCGAGAAGCCATTTCCAGAGCCTAAATTAAAGACTTCACATTTGGATGTGTTTCTTTTTTCAATTAAATAATTCAATGCCAAAGTATGCGCATGTGCGATATCAGAAACATGGATGTAATCTCTAATGCAACTCCCATCTTTTGTTGGATAGTCGCTTCCAAATACCTGTAATTGAGGTATTTTACCTACAGCGGTTTGAGTAATAGCAGGGAAAAGATTAGCAGGTTTGCCAATGGGTAATTCTCCAATTTCAATAGATGGATGAGCACCAACTGGATTAAAGTACCTTAATAAAATTGATTCAATATTGTTGCTTTTAACTGCTTGTTGAATGATATTTTCTCCCATTTGTTTTGTATATCCATAGGGCGATTCAGCTTCTTTTAGTTCAGTTTCTTCTACTACTTGAATTGTGTCTGGATTTCCGTAAACCGTGCATGAGGAAGAAAAAACAAAGTTGTTAACAGAAAATTTCTCACAGCATTTTAAAACATTAATCAACGAGTTAATATTATTGTCAAAATAATCTAATGGCTTTTCTACAGATTCTCCGACAGCTTTATATGCAGCAAAATGGATAACGCCAATAATATCAGGATTTTCAACAAAAACGGATTCTGTTTTCGTTAAATCACAAAGATTAATTTTGTAATTTTTTATTTTAATATTGGTAATGCATTCTATACCAAAGAGAATATCTGTGTTGCTTCTGCTATTGTTATCAATAGAAATAACCTGATATCCATTTTGAATTAAATCTACAATTGTATGAGATCCTATAAAGCCACAACCACCTGTTACCAATATTTTGTTCATTTACAACATTTATACAATTATAGGCGAAGTTAAAGGTAAAAAAAATGACATAAGTCAAATGTGCTAAGAAAATGCGGAATTGACTATAAAAAACGGTGAAGCAAAAAATAGAAAAGTGCTGCTAAGCAACCACTTATAGGAATGGTAAGAATCCAAGCCCATAATAAATTTACGGTTACACCCCACCTTACGGCTGATAATCTTTTTGTGGCACCAACGCCAATAATAGACCCGGTTATGGTATGAGTAGTACTAACTGGAATTTTTAAAGCTTCCGTTACAAATAATGTAATTGCTCCTGCAGTTTCTGCTGCAACACCTTCAAAAGGGGTTACTTTAGTGATTTTTGTACCCATCGTTTTTACTATTTTCCATCCACCACTCATAGTTCCTAAAGCAATTGACCCATAACAAGCTAACGGAACCCACCAAACCATTTCATCCAATTTGTATATACTTGGATTAAAAGCGATTAAAGCAGCCATAATTATACCCATTACTTTTTGTGCATCATTGCCACCATGACCAACGCTAAAAGCTGCTGAAGAAACTAGTTGTAATCTTTTAAACCACGTGTTTGCTTTTTTAGCATTTAATCGGTGTAAAAAAAGCGTGAATGTGATCATTATAAATAGAATGCTAGCAAGTAATAGCCATTTAAAATTAGAGCCATGAAAAATGATTTTTAAAGTTGGGTTTGTGAAATGAGTCTTTAATTTTTCAGGGTCTGTCTCTATATTATGCATTAAAAAAAGGACAATCAGCGTATATAATACCAATGCTATAATTTTTGGCATCCAGCCTTTTTTGAAGGAGTGAATAAACCAAAGTGAAATAATAAAGGCGACAATCATACCTATTATTGGCGCAAGAAGAATAAATGAAATTGTTTTGATGACTGGTTCAGAGTTAATTGAAGAAAATCCTCCAAATGAAATTGCGGCTCCAGCAAAAGCTCCGATTAATGCATGGGAAGAAGAAGAAGGAATGCCATACCACCATGTGAAAAGATTCCAAAAAATCGCAGACAACAAGCCGGCTAAAATAACTAACAACATACTATGTCCGTTAACCAACTCTGGCTTTACAGTTTTTGCAATCGTATTGGCGACTCCGTGATCTTTAAAAATAAAAAAGGCTACAAAGTTGAAAAGGGCTGCCCAAACAACAGCTTGTCCTGGAGTTAATACTTTGGTTGAAACAACTGTAGCTATTGAGTTTGCCGCATCATGAAAGCCATTAATGTAATCGAAAATCAATGCAAGTACAATGATTACAATTAAAAGAGTCATACAGTTTTTTTATTGAGTTGAATATGGTAATAAATCTAAAATTTTGGATTTATTTTATTAGGCGTATTTAATGATAATAGATTCTATAACATTTGCAGCATCTTCACATTTATCTGTTACAACTTCCATGATCTGATAGATCTCTCTTTTTTTAATTACTTCTTTTGCATCAGGCTCCATGGCAAATAATCTTTCAATACTCATATCGAAAATGTCATCACCTTGATTCTCAATGCTATTAATTGCTACTAATGCATCAGTGATTTGACGCATGTTTTTCATGTTGCGAAGTTCGGTAACAGCTTTGTGAACATGTGTACATCCTAATGCAATCAGATCAGCCATTTTTTGAATACCAATATCATTTGGGTCTACTCGATAGAAATTTATTTTTTTAGCAGATGCGTAAATACAATCTGCGATATCATCAAGCGAAGAGGCCAAATAATGAATATCTTCTCTGTCAAATGGAGTGATAAAATTTTTGCCAAGCTCAGTAAAAATCTGGTGCGTGTAATCGTCATTGATATGCTCCATATCTTCCACTTCCTTTATCAATTTCCCCCTGATTTCAAAATCAGGCTCATTGACAACGTCTTTAAGTTTAGCCCCCATTTTAACTAAAACTTCGGATACGCTTTCGAAAAGCTGATAAAAAACCCGGTCTTTGGGTAAAAAGATTTTGAGAATTGTATTGAATGCCATATGATATTAATTATATAAAAAGTTGAAAAAATCAAATTCATTGATTTACTTAAAATAAAATCTATAGTATTAAATATGCTGTTTAAATAGAATAGTACTAGTTAAAACTACAAAAATTCAATACTATGAAAATCATTTTTTTGGTTTTTATTCAAGTTGTTTAAATCATATTTATTATTATTTCTAAAAAATTCAATATTAACAAGGGTTTGTGTAGTAATTTGGTATACATATTGCTGTTAACTTAACAATTTGGTAACATTGAGAAATAATACCATCGATTATTCCTGAATAATCTGAAATTATTCATTAGCATGGCAAAAGAAATGAGGTTGTATTTATTATTGTTGAGTGGAATTGTAAAATCAATTGAAAAAGGATGATATTATAATAAAGTATATATTTATTAAATTAAAAGAAAAGGGGGGGCATAAATTACCTTTGTCTATCTATTTTAAGTTTGTTAATTAGATTGGGTATCAGATAGACCTAACAACATTGATTAAATCATCTTATAATCTTATGAATAATCATCGTACATACTTGATAATTTTTTTATTATTATCAATTCTTACTTCCTGTGTTTCTCGTAAAAAGTTATATTATTTTAACGACCAAGTTCCAGGTATTCAGCAATTAACTTCATCAAAAAATTATAATACTCATCTGATAAAGCCAAATGATAGGCTTCACATATTAGTAACTTCCCCAGACCCTTCAATAATAACCTATTTAAATCCTTATGGTAATGCTAATAATGTAGGTACAAACATCAATAGATTAAAGAGTGGGTATTTGGTGAATCTGGATGGTGCTATAGATTTTCCGATATTAGGGAAGGTAAACTTGGCGGGATTAACAACAGATGAATCATCTACTTTATTAAAAGAAAAACTTAGCTATTACTATAAAGATTTATTTATTAACGTTTCCTTTGATGGTGAGATTAATTACTTAACAGGAAAAGGCGGTGGCTTTGTTCAAGTAGAAAACGAAAGATTGACCATATTTGAGGTTATTAGTAAGATGCCTAATTTAGACCCATATGACCATAAAAACGATGTATGGATTATTAGAGAAGATAGTGGAAAAAGGTACTTCGCTAAAGTAAATTTAAACAGCAAAAAAATTTTTGAATCAGAATATTATTATTTAAAAAGCAATGATTTTTTATACATCAAACCAAATAGGTACAGTGCAAATTTATTCAACACTACAGCAAGTCCAATTAGAGGATTGATTACCATGTTCGGATCTATTTTGGCTTTATTATTAACAATTAAAAGTATTAAGCTATAGGTATGGGAAATGCTGATAATAATATATGGGAAGGAGTAAGTAAAACTCAAAACAATGCAACAGCTTCTTCCAATGGTCCTATAATGAATATAGACTTCAGGCGGATTTTATTTTTATGGCCGTTTGTTTTATTATTTGGATTGATAGGGTATGCAATTGGCAGTATTTATTTACGCTATGTAACACCTATTTATACTATTTCGACTAGTATAGCTATGGAAAATGATGACGAGAGTTCTTTGATGAATATTTTTGGAAAATCGAAAAGTACCATTAGTGATAAGATTGAGTATTTTAAATCCCCAACAATTGCTGCAAAAATTATTGATTCTTTGGGATTGCAGTATCACTCTGAATCTCAGGGAAAGTTCAAAAGCAAAGATTATTATGGAATAATCAGATGGGAGTTAGTGAAAATTGACAATGAAAAACCAGCATTAATTAATTTTTCAATAATACCTCAAAAGGACGGCTTTAAATTTTTTTCAGGAAATATTAATGGGGAAGCTAAGTGGGATAAGCCTTTTTTTATAAAAAAGAACTGCATAATCATCCATAATTTAAAAAAAATCACTTCATCAAATCCGATCTATTGTTACAATGAAGATAAATCATTTTTGGCTTTTTCTTTAAGTAAAAATATCGTTGTAACTGAATCTAAAACAAGTAACGCGATAACTATCAACTTTTCTGATCAATCTAGTGAAAGGGCTATAGACATATTAAATTGGTTAATTGAAATGCAGAAGCAAATCATAGAACAGGAAAAGACGATCAAGTATACAAAAACAGTTGAATTTATAGATCAAAGGCTTGATCCCTTAAGTAAGGATTTGGATTCAATAGAAATGAATTTATTAAATTTCAAGGCCAAAATGGCAATTGGTGGAGAAAGACAATCCCTTGCAGCACCATATATTTCGTCTATTAATAGCAGCGGGTCTGAGATATTTCAAATAGAAATACAAGAAGCTACTATTAAAGCCGTAGAAGAATTTATCAATAACCCTAAACTTAAAGATTCTGATTTGTCTTATGTTGGACTTGAGAAATCAAATTTTCCAGACTTGTGTAAGCAGTTTCAAAGTCTAGACTTCAAAGAGAAAAAATGTCATTAGTGGCACAAGACATTAATCCGGCAATAAAATTATTAGATAAAAATATTGCAGAGTTAAGAAGCAATATGGATAATCAATTAAACAACATAAAGGTCAATTTAAAGGTATTAAAAAATATTTATCAGAAAAAAGATGAAGAAGCTAGGGCTGCATTGTTAGGTGTGCCAGTTCTAGAAAAAGAAATGATCGATAAGACAAGATTTCAAGATATAAAAAGAGACCTTTATTTAACTATGCTTCATAAAAGAGAAGAAGCATTAATTGCAAGGGCTTCAATTAGTGTTAATACTAAAATAATATATCCTCCTTTGGAGTCAAATGCAATTGTTAAGCCGAGCAGATCGTCAATATTGTTGATATCGATATTAATTGGGATGTTGCTTCCTGTAATATTTGGTATTATTAAAGAGATTTCAAATAAAAAAATTGTTAGTAAAAAAGTATTGCAGTCTATTTCTAATATCCCAATTCTTGCAGAATTAGAACAGGTGGATACTTTTGAATCATTCCCGTTTGTGATTGGTGGTAATAATAGATCTATGTTTGGCGAACAAATTAGGTCATTACGAACTAATGTTAATTTCTATTTAGATCCAAAGAAAAAAACAAATTATATTTTATTAACATCAAGTGTAAGTGGAGAAGGAAAATCATTTCTTTCCATGAATATTGCCAAAAGTTATTCTGTACAAGGTAAAAGGGTGGCTTTATTAGAATTCGATTTAAGGAGGCCGAAAATATCCGCTGCACTTAATCTTAAAGAAAAAAGCATTGGTCTAACAGGATTATTAGTTGGGAAACAAAATCCGGAGGAAATTAAAATAAATATATTTTCAGATAAAAATGAGCAACTTGACTTTTTCCCTTCAGGACCCGTTCCCCCTAATCCTCAAGAATTAATTTCGACAAGCTACATGAACACATTAAAAGATTACTTGGATAACAATTACGACATTGTGATTGTTGATACTCCTCCTTTTGGAATTGTAGCGGACGCTCAAATTTTGGGCGCCTGGGCTGATTTAGTCCTAATGGTTACCAGGTTCAATCAAACAACTAGTGATCAGATTTTAGAAATAAATGAATGGGTTAATAACGGGGTTTTTAAAAGTGTAGGACTGATATTTAATGGCGTTAAAAATAGCGGATACTTTGGGTATAAATATGGCTATTATTATTATAAACGCAAATATGGTTATAGTTATTATTCAAGCTATATAAGCGAAAAAAAAGAAAGTAAGAAAGAAAAGAATACTTTATAAAACTAGTGATTGTTTATTGCTTTTGTAGAATAACTAAAGCTCACTTGAAATATCCTTAATTTAAAGTAATGCTAATTAAAAAGGAGAATATAATTGTAACTGGAGGTGCCGGTTTCATTGGAAGTCACCTTGTAGAATTGTTATTAAAACATAATTATGCAGTAACAATAATTGATAATTTCGATTCCTTTTATTCAAAAGAAATTAAACAAAAAAACATTGCGTCTTTTATTTTAAATCCAGATGTTACATTCTTAGAAATTGATATTGTTGATAGCAATGCACTTGATGAAAATTTAAAAAAAGAAGCATATAAGGCAATCATTCATTTGGCTGCAAAGGCAGGGGTAAGGCCATCTATCAATAACCCAATTGCTTATTATAAAACAAATGTAGAAGGCACACAAAATTTATTAGAGTTTGCAAGAAGAAAAAATATTCTGCAATTCATTTTTTCATCATCAAGTAGCGTATATGGTATAAATGATAATTTTCCATGGAAAGAAAGTGATGAACTTTTAAAACCTATTAGCCCTTATGCAAGCACAAAACTGTCATGCGAATTATTGGGCCATGTATATAGTCATTTATATGGCATACGCTTTCTCTCTTTACGTTTTTTTTCAGTATTTGGCCCAAGGCAAAGGCCCGACTTGGCAATTAATCTATTTAGTAAAAAGATTTTAAAAGGAGAGCCAATTGATTTTTATGGTGACGGAGCAACAAAGAGAGATTATACATATGTTAGCGACATAGTTGATGGTATTTACAAAGCACTTCACTACAAACAATCATTATTCGAGGTGTTTAATTTAGGGAACAATAAAATGGTTTCATTAAGTGAGATGGTGTCTACAATAGAAGAAGTTTTTGAAACTAAAGCGATTGTTAATTATTTGCCTCAACAACCTGGAGATGTTGCTTATACAATGGCTGATATTTCTAAAGCAAATGAAAAATTAAATTACCATCCACAAACATCTTTTGTTGCTGGTTTGATAATGTATAAAAAGTGGCTTGAAGAAAAACTTTAAATTTTTATCTCATTCTTGTCTAAATGTCAAAAATAAAAGTCCTACATATTATTAAATCTCTGGGTAGAGGCGGGGCTGAAACACTATTACAGGAAACATTAAAAGTACATGATAAAAATCTTTTCGAATTTCATTATATTTATTTTATACCGTGGAAAAATCAAATGGTAGAAGGAATAAAAAATGAAGGAGGCTTAGTAAATCAATTTTCTGCAAAAAACAATATAACTATCTTTCTTAAACTATTAAGCGTTGTCAGGTACATCAAAAAAAATGATATCCATTTGGTGCATTGTCATTTACCTTGGGCAGGCATATTAGGAAGAGCAATATTTAAATATTCGAAAATAAAACTAGTATACACAGAACATAATGTGCAGGAAAGGTATCACCCTATTACCAAGTTTTTCAATAAACTCACCTTTAATTCGCAAAGTATAGCTATTGCTGTTTCTGAAGATGTAGCAAATTCAATTCAACAGGTAATAAAACCTTGTATACCAATTGTGATAGTTAACAATGGTGTAAATGTGAATAAATTTAAAATCAATGAAAAAGAAGGAGTAGAAATTCGTAATAAATATGGCATTGACACAGACTGTATCATCATTGGAACTGTTGCTGTGTTTAGATTTCAAAAAAGGATAAAAGAATGGATAAGTGTATTTAAAAAAGTCCATCAATCATTTCCTCATATAAGAGGCTGTATTATTGGCGATGGCTTATTGAAAGCTGAGATATTAAGTCATTTGAAAGAAGAAAAAATGGAGAATTGTATCACCTTTCCTGGTTTACAAACAAATGTAATTCCATGGCTTTCAGCGGTTGATGTATTTATGATGACATCTGAATTTGAAGGATTGCCTATCGCTTTATTAGAGGCGATGAGTATGAATTGCGCCATAGTTGCAACCAATGCTGGGGGAGTGAAAGAGGTAATTAGGAATGGGGTAGATGGTTTTACAGAAGACGTTAATAATTGGGAAAAGTTAGAAGAACCTCTAACATATTTAATTCAAAATCCACAAGAGATATTAAATTATGGAAAAAAGGCAAGAAAAAGAGTGGAGGATGCTTATAGTATAAATAACATGACAAATCAATTAGAAATGATTTATCAATCATTATCAATAATGAAGTAAATGGAAATCGTCAATGCGCAAATAAATGATGTCCCTGAAATAATCAGCTTACTTAAAACAAGCTTGGGAGAAAAGCTTTTACCAAAAACGGAAGAATATTTTATTTGGAAACATTTCAATAATCCATTCGGCCCATCAAAAATATTATTAGCAAAAGAAAAGAGTAAGATAATTGGGGTAAGGGCATTCATGTACTGGAAATGGGTAAAAAAAAATCAAGAGGTGCTGTCTGTAAGAGCTGTAGATACGGCTACCTCTCCAGACTACCAAGGCAAGGGTATTTTTAAAACATTAACGATGCAAGCTGTGAAAGAGTGTAGTGAAGAAGGGGTTGAGCTGGTTTTTAATTCACCCAATCCAATTAGCATGAAAGGCTATCTTAAAATGGGATGGAGTTACATTGGAAGAATGCCCATATTTATTGGAGTGGGAAGTTTATGGCCAAAAAAATATTCAGAAGAAAAATTAAATAATTTTTATAAAGAGTACGAAATAGGTAAATCAATTAATGCGTTAAGTTCTAATTATGAAGCTGTTATTGCAGAAAATAATTTTCATACAGGGATCAATCACTCATACTTAAAATGGCGATATGTTGATTGCCCCGCAATAAAATACGGGGCTATAATAAAATCTGGAGATTTTGGCATGGTATTCAGGTTTAAGAAAATAAATGGGTACATTGAACTTAGGGTATGTGAAATATGGAATGAAGATCAAGCAAAAGAAAAAGATTTGAAAAAAGCACTAATTGAATTAATAAAAAAGGTAAGGCCACTTTTTATTTCTTGTTCATTTTCGTTTCTGCAAAAAGAGAATAAACCACTTCTTTTTTTTGGTCCTTTTAAAAGAGGACCAAAAATTACATTAAGAAGATTAGCAAAAAATAGTGATATCAAATTTAATCAATTTAACAATTGGGCGCCTTCAATCGGCTCAATAGAATTATTTTAAAAAATGGAAATAGTTTTAGTAATCTTATTGATACTTTTATTCAATTCTTTTTTTATTAAATCCTTTGCTAGTACATTTAAAATAAATTCTGCAAATTATCTGTGGGTACTTTTCGCGCTTCATTTCGTATTAACTATAGCGTATCTAATTTACACATTAAATGCAAGGTCTGATTCCTTTAGTTATTACAATAAAACAGCTTCCACTGAAGATTGGTTCTCGTTATTTGAAAGTGGAACAAAATTTGTTGGATTTGTAGCCTGGCCTTTAATCAACGGATTGAATTTGACTTATATATCTGTCATGATTATATTTTCTTTCCTAGGGTATATTGGGATTGTTTTATTTTACATTATAGGTATAGAGAATAGTAATTCTTATAATAACAATAGTGGGTACGGGTTGATTGGGTATCTATTTTTATTGCCAAATTTACATTTTTGGACATCGTCTTTAGGTAAAGGCAGCTTAATGATTTTTGGGATTGGATTGTTTACTTTTGGTTTAAGCAGGTTTAATAAAAGAGTAGTATATATTATAACTGGAGCTTCAATAATTTTCATGGTAAGATCACATATTTTACTGGCTATTATTCTTGGAATTGCGGTTGGTGTTTTTCTAACGAATATTGGAATTAAGACATTTTATAAATGGCTGATTTCTATATTAGCATTTATCGCTTTCTACTTTTTAAGTGGCACTGTATTAAATATTACAGATACCGATTCACTTGACATAACATCTTCTTCTATGTTGATTCATCGAACTAATGAATTGTCTCATGCAAATTCCGGAGTTGATCTTCAAAGCTATAATTTATTTTTTAAGTTATTTACATTTTGGTTTAGGCCATTGTTTTTTGATGGGTTAGGTGTACTTGGATTTTTAACATCATTTGAAAACGCATTTTGCCTGTTTATGTTTTTTTATATAATAGCGAGCATAATTAAAAATTGGTCAAATTGGAATGGACTTTTTAGAAGTTATTTTTTTATTTTTTTACTTGGCTCCTTAATATTATCTCAAGTCAGTGGAAATTTGGGAATAGCTATGAGACAGAAAACGCAGTTCATGCCATTTTTATTTTTGCTTTATTTTAATGTACGTAGCAACAAAAATGAAATTAGTAGTCGTAAATTAATGATTAAGCCAAGGTAAATTATTTATGTTTATGTTAGAACAAGGAACTTTTGTTATTTCAATTGATTTTGAACTTCATTGGGGTTGCATAGAATCAAAGAAGCAGCTAAATGAAGACCATCAGCAGTATTTCTTAAATACCAGAAAAGCAATTCCTGAAATGCTCTCTATTTTTAAAATGAACAATATTCATGCAACTTGGGCAATAGTTGGGATGCTTTTCAATAAAAATATTGATGAGTGGAAAAGAAATAAACCAATGAATCTACCTACGTATCTTGACAGCGAGGTTTCGGTATATGATTGGATAGAAAAAAATAATTTCCATTCGGAAGATGACCCATTTCATTTTGCGCCAGCATTAATCGAGTTAATAAAAAATACCGAGCATCAAGAAATTGGTACGCATACTTACAGTCATTACTATTGTCTTGAGCAAGGTCAAAATCAAGAGCAATTCTATGAAGATATTACCATTGCAAAAAAAATCGCTTTGCAAAATGGTATTGAAATAAAATCGCTTGTATTTCCTCGTAATCAATTCAATAAAGAATATTTGCCTTTATGTAATAAATTAGGAATAACGTCTATTCGAAGCAATCCCGATGTTTGGTATTGGTCACCAGTGGCAAAGTCGACATTCTTCAGAAAATTATGTAGAACATTAGATGCGTATTTGAAAATCAATCCGCAAAAAAAAGTTTACTTAAAAGAAATAAACGCACAGGCTAGTCCAATTCAATTGCCTGCAAGCAGACTATATAAGCCTTGGACACCTCGTTTTTCTAATATCAATAAGTTGAAATTAAATAGAATATTAAACGAAATGACTTCGGCAGCAAAAAGCGGGTCTTGTTACCATCTTTGGTGGCACCCTCATAATTTTGGCAATCATCCATTAGAATGTTTAAAGGAGTTGAATAAGATAGTAAATCATTATATAATTCTCAATAAAAAATATGGATTTCAGAGTTTAACAATGAATGAAATTGCTAATCATTTAATGATAAACAGTATAGAAAATAAAGACTTTTCTTAATTCGATTTCATGAATAATTTTTATAACGCATATTTCAAAAGAGGGTTAGATATTATTTTTTCTATTATTGGAATGATAATTGCAATTCCAATTTTGGCAGTTGTCATTATTTTGCTTTTTGTTACCGGTCATAGAAGCTTCTTTTTTATTCAACAAAGAATTGGATTCAAGGAAAAGCCATTTAATCTGATTAAGGTTAAAACCATGTTAGACAAGAGGCATTTGGATAGACTCATGGATTCTGATGAAAAAAGACTAACTAAAATGGGAAGATTTTTGAGAAAATTGTCAATTGATGAAATACCTCAATTAATTAATGTATTAAAAGGGGATATGAGTATTGTAGGCCCAAGGCCATTATTGGTTGAATATTTGCCACTCTATTCTATTGAGCAAAGAAAACGTCATCATGTAAAACCCGGGATAACAGGTTGGGCACAAATCAAAGGTCGTAATTTATTAAAATGGGATCAGAAGTTTGAGTATGATATTTGGTATGTAGAAAATCAATCTTTATTTCTAGATTTAAAGATAGTTTTGCTTACTATAAAAAAAATTATCATATCAGAAGGAATAAATGCAGAAGGTCAGGCAACCGTCGAGTCTTTCAAAGGCTAAGGTTCCCTTTAAATATGATTTTATTAGTATAAATAGTTTTCCATTTGTAATTTTATTTAAAAATTAAGTAATCATAAAATAATAATTATTTAATTATAACTTTCCAAAGATGAATCATTTTGATAATCTTTTTTATTAACTTTAACATAATAAGAATAGGCAAATAGAACTCATATACTAAAAATAATATCTTGGAAAAGGTTTGGCTTTCTTCACCACACATTGGAGACAAAGAACAAGAGTATGTCAATGAAGCCTTTCTTACAAATTGGTTAG
>Ga0214921_10003535_pt1 | contig 23784 bp, 21 predicted proteins | sample LL1505_MetaG_FD_177992 | JGI IMG/M metagenome (GOLD analysis project Ga0214921, IMG submission 177992) | Freshwater microbial communities from Lake Lanier, Atlanta, Georgia, United States - LL-1505 | ecosystem: Environmental > Aquatic > Freshwater > Lake | place: USA: Georgia | collected...
AACACACTGGCAACAGCGCCAATTTACCTACTGAAGCCTTCGGACTGTAAATCCGCTGGCTTACGCCTTCACTGGTTCGAATCCAGTTCTGCCCACCATTCTTCCTCCCCTCACGCAGCGAGGGAGCAACATCTTCTCCAATACCAAGCTTCTATCCGCTTAGAGTTGAGTTCTACTTCTCTAGAAGTCCGCGCCTTCTCAGCGAGTGCGCAGCCACGGATCGGCTTTTGTAAAAATTGAACATCAAGCAGCATGTTGTCATTTATCGCGCTTTCAAAGTCCCCATGTTTTTTAGGTGAGGGTTCGTTTATGAGGCACGCCGCTTGAATTGCTCCTCAAGCGATCCTTGAGGATCTTTCGAACAAAGCCCTAGTTCGAACCAATATTTTGATTCGCCACTTCCGCGTGTGCCGCCTGCTTGCGCGATGAGGCTTCGCTGCGGCTTTGTTCCATTGTACAGGACTCTATCCGACCGGAAAAATATTTATGATCGCGTCATTTTTTAATTTTCTGGATTGCTTGTTGTCTGTAAAAGAAAGGGCTGTTGCAACCTGCTTGGTCTAGCGCGTAGACAATCTCTTTCCGAGTCTGAAGCTTCATTTTAAAACATTTGACACACGACGGGGGAGCCAAAAATGCAAATATTTGATGTACAGACAGATAGCGCATTCAAAGTCTTTGAATCCCAAACGGGATCGCCAAATGTCCATTTCGGCGACGGACTTTTAATTTCGGAGGCAAGTGCAGGTACGCGGCCTGACTGAGTTTGTACAAAACATGGAATGTTCACCGCTAGAAAAATGCTCTATAGTGCTCAAAAGAGCCTAACCTTATGACAACCACCTGCCGAGGCAGGCTGAGGTGGTGTATTCTCTGGCAGGCCCGAATGGCGAGAGAGCTGCTGCGAAATGGTCAGGGCAAAATTCTTCAAGTGCTCCTGGTCGATGTTTGTTTCTTTTCCCCATCCTTCTTTGCTGCGACCTTTTGACCCGCTCGCCCCTTTTGCCAATCTCCGTTCGCCTTGCTCGGTTGTTTTAACCTCGAGGAATTCGGGTCTAACAGTGTGTTGTTGGGTTTGCTTTGCACTGCATGTGCAGCTGATCAAGAAAACTTTGGAAACCGCGCAGGCTCGTCTTCGCGATGTGGACAACAATTCACTCATTTATGTTAGGAGGATTGGAAACAACGACTGGCACTCTGTCGTAGTTCGTGAAGATGGAACAATCGAAGATCAAACCGTAACCGCCCGCCTAGCGACTCAGTTTTCGATGAGTCGCCAGGCTAGACAGTTCCGTCTCCCTGTTGACGAGGAGGACACATCCTTGGCTCTCTGGCGGATCAACACTCCACTGGTTCAATCAGGAGAACCCGAGACAAGAAACCGAGGAAAATCTACCGAGCAAAACGGACCTGTCAACCCAATGTCACCCGCAGGCGAGGCGATGAAGATGATCGCCAAGCTCACGGGAGCGGAGTCGAAGACGACATTTAACGGCGGGACATACACAGCAGGCGGGGCGCTTTCGCCCGATGGCAAGCTCGACAAACAGGCGGGCGACAAGTGGCGGGCATCGCGCCAGCAGATCACAGCCGCCCGCGTAATCGACACTCTTTCGACGCGCCTCGTTAGCGCCGTCAAAGCAGCCAAGAAGTCAGGGGTCGAAGTCTCAACCGAGACAATGAATACGGCGCTTGGCAACCTCGACAACCCGCTTACTTAAGCCCAGCTAGTCATGCACACTGTCTTGATGCCTTATGTTGCCAACGTGCCGAGTTTTTGTTGCGCCTATTTGGATGATTACACTGGGAGCGAACGCCAGGCACACTAAGCGTGCGAGTCTGTGTATTGCAGAAACCAAAGGCCTATTGTTTGAACAGTTTTCGTATCTCTAAGCTTTCTATGTTACTCTTGCCGACTCACTCCATTGTCTACGGCGTATTGGCTGAACCATTTTCTCTAACACTGTCCTTGTGATTCAAAAGGATGGTATCTGGTCTTCGTTCCTTGTCACCTGCCTTGAGATGTCAGCCGCTCCCTCGCCTTTTCTTAGGCTTTTAGAAACTGTTCCACGTGGAACGTTCGTGCAGGAATCCAATTGCCGAGGACGATGCAGCGTTGCATACTTTTCGAATGCTGCATGTCGTACTTGTTGAGCCTGAAATTCCGCCCAACACTGGCAACATAGCCAGATTGTGTCTGGCGGCCGGGGCGCGGTTGCATTTGGTTGAACCGTTGGGTTTCTCGTTGGATGAAAAAGCCCTTCACCGCGCGGGGATGGATTATTGGCACTTATGCGATGTGAAGCGTTGGCCTTCACTCGCCGAGCTTCAGGCGACCGTGCCGCACGGGCGTTTTTTTTATTTTACAACCAAGTCTTCCAAGGTTTACTGGGACGGGGTCTTTCGCGATGAAGATTATCTGGTTTTTGGGCGGGAGTCTCGCGGATTGCCGGAATCCCTTCTAAGGGAGCAGGAATTAAATTGTCTGAAAATTCCCATGTTGCCCGAGGCGCGAAGTCTCAATTTAGCAACGGCTGTTGGCATCGCTCTCTATGAGGCGAAGAGACATCTACAGAGTTTGTATTGAACGTTCTTGAGTTCGAGGTGGATGGTGGACGGCCCCGAAGTTAGTGCGCGTACCGTGTCGTGTGCTCGATTTTCGTAGGAATGACCGCTGATGAAATAATGTGCGCAGTACTTTTTGGCGGGGCACGAGCTCATATCGAAACCCTTCCGCCAACGATTGGGTTGTCACTGGCGTTTGTGCGCTCGCGCGACGACTGGAGTCACGTGCCCAGTTCGCTCCGTGAATAGTGGCACACGCTTTGGGGTCTGGATTTCGAGTTACCGCTAGAAATTTTGTGTGATAAGATTTTCGCTGAGTGGTTCAGCATTCCACTTTGGCGGGGCTAGGATTGTGTGTTGACGTCTTGAAGAACTCTCATTTGTTCCACGTGGAACAAATGCTCTAAATTACCAACACTCACGAAACAACAAAAAATGCAATCATGAGAGAAAAAAAGCCTTTTTAAAACGGCGTCTAGCGCGTTTTTATTGATGAGGAAGCATCACATAGCCAAAGTTTCGCCCGTGAGCTGCAGGGGGCCTTCTGGCGCAATAGGAGAGGCGACTGCTTTTTGTGAAAAATCCAGAAGTCGCCGCATCGAATGCGGACAACAAATGGTTTTAATGTGAGGACTCAGGGGGGGGAGTGCAATGGGATGAAAATTGTAAAAAAAGAACCTTAATAAAATTGGCAGATCAGCGTTATTTGAGGGACCAAGGTAACGCGCTCTCTTTTTGTGGGTGTCCTAGCTTGGTTTGTTAGCTGATTTGCCGCCGAGGAATTGTTTTTCCAATGCGATGCTCAACAGGCCTGACCAGATTGGAAACTCTGGGAATCCGTATCGAGAATGCATATCGAGACTCCCAAGTAGCGCCGGTTATTTAATCTGCTATTCTTTGAATCGGCACCATTGAGCCTTTCAGAAGTGCCTTGCTTCAAGTGTTCCACGTGGAACATCGGGTTGGAAAAATGACATGGCGCATGAAGAAAAGGAAAACGTTAATCCTAAATGTTATTATTGAGTAATTTACGACGGTTGCCGAATCGGTTTCAAATCGAAATTTGAAGTTGTGGCGCCAGTGAACTGTACAAAAGATTTGACACTTTTGCCTCCCAAGTATACCTCTTCGCGGGTCAGCGGGGTTTCCGCCTGAAGGAACGGAGACCATAGCAGACTCCAAAATCTCTTATGCAATCGGTTCTTGACACACCCGTTTTGGTACTCAACCGCCTTTGGCAGGCGGTGAACACGTGCAGTGCACGACGCGCTTTCACTCTGCTCTATCAAGGGCACGCGCAGGTGGTCTGCGCTGAAGAGGGACAAGGTTTTTTGACTCATGATTTCAAAAGCTGGCAAGATTTTTCGCAGAACAATCCGGACCCAGAAATGGCAAAGACCGTATCGATGCGGATCCGGGTGCCACGCGTGATCGTGCTTCTGCTTTTTGAGCGTTTGCCGAAGAAAGAAGTAAAGTTTACCCGCCAGAATGTTTTTGAGAGGGACAACAACACTTGCCAGTATTGCAACAAGGTTTTTCCGCGTGAGCTGCTGAACTTGGATCACATCATGCCGAGGGATCGCGGCGGGCAGACGAATTGGGAAAACATCGTTTGTTCGTGCATTCCCTGCAACACGCGTAAGGGAAACCGACTCCCGCACGAGGTCGGCATGGCGCTCATTCGAAAGCCCAAGCGCCCGCGCTGGAGACCGTTTGTGAACATTTCAGTATCGGCTCATCCGCACGAGAGTTGGCGTCATTTCCTCGACATCGCTTATTGGAATGTCGAGTTGGGTGACTAACGGCAGGGGTCATCAAGTTTTTTTCTTGCGCCGATTCGGAATTTGTAAGATATTGGAAATGTTCTGGGGGGAACAGCAGGCCGTCGTGACACTCGTCGCGGCGGCCTGCAACTTTTATAGGGTCTGAAGATGTGGGCGAAATTCAGGCTCCAGGTGCTGCCGAGAGTTCAGGAAGCATCTCCTCGAAAAGCCTCACAGCCTCTTGCAGAGCGGTTTCAAAGTCGATTGTTGTGCCGCATTCCTGTTCGAGACTTGTCATTTCGACGCCGACCAAACCGCAAGGAGTGATACTTGAAAAAGGGGTTGTGGAAGATTCGAGGATATTGATGGCGAAGCCGTGCATGGAAATCCATTTGCGAACACCGATGCCGAGTGAAGCGAGTTTTCGTTCGCCGACCCACACGCCGGTAAGGCCTTCGCGGCGTTGAGCTGTGACGCCGAAGCCTGCGGAAAAGTGGATGAGATAGTCTTCGAGAAAGCGGAGGTAGAGGTGGAGATCTCGGCCGCGCTTGTTGAGGTCGAGAATAGGATAGCCGGTGAGTTGACCTGGTCCGTGGTAGGTCGCCTGCCCACCGCGGTTGGTTTCAAAGACGGAATAAGGGAGGGAGGAGCGCAGACTCGAGCGGTCGCGTGTGCGGCCTATGGTGAAGACGGGTTCGTGTTCTAGAAGAATGAGTGTCTCATCGGTTTGGCCACATTGGAGTGCCTCAACAAGTTCCTCTTGGAGTGCCAAGGCTTTTTCAAAGGTGAGTCGACCAGGAAGGAGAATTCTCATCGCCTAAGCGTGCCAGCGGGTGGCTTGGGAAATTTGGTGGATTGAAAATGAGTGAAACCTACGGCGATGGCATCGGCTGCATCGGGAGGGGGAGTGACTGTGAGCCCGAGGAGCGTACGCACCATGAAGGCAACCTGGGATTTTTGAGCTGACCCGGTTCCCACGACGGCCAGCTTGACCCGGCGCGGCGCGTATTCATAAATGGTCAAACCGCGTTGGGCAGCCGCCAGAAGAACCACTCCACGAGCGGATCCCAGCGTAATGGCTGTGGGAAAACTTTGCACATAAATCACGCTTTCGACGGCTATCGCTGAGGGATTGAAGCGCGCGATCGCATCGCTCAGGCGGCTGTGGATTTCCAACAGGCAACCCGGCAGAGTGAGCTTCGACGGATTTTTTATCACATCGAAGTGCAGGCAGCGCACTTTACCGGCTGAACGCTGGAGCACAGCGAAGCCGCTTCCTCGCAAGGAGGGATCTACCGCAAGTAGGATTTCATCGGCATCCATTCGAAAAAATCAGAATTTTCGAAATGTCATTGCCCCAGCCGCAGGCTCGAACTCATCGGGTTTCACCAGATTTTTCAGATAAGCTACGGTCTTGTCGCCCTCGCTGGGAATGGAGACCTGGCCGGGTCCAGCAAAGCCTGGCGGTCGGGAGGTGAGAGTGTAGAGGATGCTCAGCACGCCGCCGACCTGAAGATTTGAAGAGGTGCGGTTGACATTCACAATGCGGGCGGTGATGTGGATGTTTTGACGATCAGGTTCCGTCTCAGGCGCAATATCAACGCGCAAAATATCCAGATTCAAAAACTCGGGGGCCTCATCCTGCATATGCTCGTAAGCCGAGGGCGGGAGTTCAGCATGGATGCTTGCGAGGAAAAATACGGCGGCGAAGGTAGAGAAAATCTGTCGCATAACAATCTTCTGGCTCTCCGAGCTGGGATGCGCAAGCGAATCCGTGTGCGAAATGCCTTCCGCACTTGGAAAAATCGGACCCAAAAGTCCGAGTTGGAATTTTTTCTGAATTGAGCTATATCTACTGAGTGCAGCCTCTCCGCTCTAAACGTCGAAAAAATCCCGAAGTTTGGCACAGCGTCAATCGTTTCTTGATCGTTTTGATTTGTGCTGGTGGTGCGGCAATCGCCGTAGCGGCTTTCTACCCTGAAATCCGTCGTCACAAGTCGCTTTCCATGCAACTTGCCGAAGACCAGGCGATGTTAACCGCTGAGCAACTCACAAAGGCCCGACGCGAACGCGAAGTTCATCTTCTAAAAAATGACAAGGAGTACGTGGAGATCATCGCCCGTGACCGCATCGGAGTCATGAAGGAAGGGGAGACCATCTTTCGCCCTGATTCTTCGGCGCCGGCGCAGAGTCGAAACTGATCTCTGTAGGCATGGGCCCTGAGAATTAGTTTTAAATAGGCTCGAGGCGCCTGTATCCTATGGCTTCGATGAACGAAGATCTTCACAATTTGGACACCTCCGCGATCAAAGGCCGCTTGGCTGCGTTGCGGAGGTTTCTTTGACTTACCGGCCCTGATTCAAAAGCTCTCTGAGATCGAGGCTCGCATGGCGGCGCCCGATTTTTGGGATAACCGCGAACGCGCCCAACGCGATGTGGCCGAAGTATCCTCCCTGCGAGGAAAAATACAGCCCATGCAGGCGCTGGAATCCCGTTCCGAGGATTTGGATGTATTGCGTGATCTCTCTCTTGAAGAAGCTCCGGAAAATCAAGCGGCGGCGGCCGCAGAGGTCATGGCCGAATTTGCCTCCATTCAAAAAGACCTCGATAAATTCGAGATCACGGCCTTGCTCTCCGGTCCTTACGACAACTGTCCCGCTTTTCTCTCGATCAATGCTGGTGCGGGTGGCACGGAGTCTTGCGATTGGGCGGATATGCTGCTGCGCATGTATCAGCGATGGATGGAGCGCCATGGACTCGAATGCGCCATCACAGACATCCAGCTCGGTGACGAGGCCGGCATCAAATCCGCCACGCTCCGAGTCACAGGTGAGAATGCCTACGGCTATCTCCAGACCGAGCGCGGAGTTCACCGCTTGGTGCGCATTTCTCCGTTCGACTCCAACAAGCGTCGTCACACATCATTTGCAGGCGTTGATGCTGTGCCCGAAATCGAAGATGTGCCGGTGGAGGTCAACGAGGCGGACATCAAGCTCGACACCTTTCGCGCGGGCGGCAAAGGCGGGCAGAACGTGAACAAGGTGGAAACCGCCGTGCGCCTCACACACATCCCCTCCGGCATAGTTGTGGCGTGTCAGGCCGAGCGCAGTCAGGGTCGAAATCGTGAGCTCGCCCTCCAACTCCTCAAGGCGAAGCTTTTCCAAATTGAAAGCGACAAAAAACGCGCCGAGGTGGACCGCCAATACGGCGAGAAAGGCGATGTCGCTTGGGGAAACCAAATCCGCAGCTATGTCTTCCAGCCCTACCAGATGGTCAAAGACCTCCGCACCGGCGTGAAAACTGGCGACATCCAGGCCGTGATGGACGGCGAGATCGATGCCTTTATCGAAGGAAAACTCCGCGGCCTCACCTACAAAAAAGGCGAGAGCGACGAGGACGAGGAGTAGGCGGCGAGCGCACGGTCTTAAAACCAGCTCATCGAGGCTAACTTGGCGGATTGCGATTCAAAAAACCAGACCAGCTGTGAAGCCCAGCACCGCAGCGTTTTGAACGGCGGCTGTTCCACTGCCGTTCGGGTGGCTGAAGTATTGAGCAAAGGGTTGGATGTAAGACCAGCCGTTGATCTGGAAGCGATACCCACCTTCTATCACTGCCGTGTAGCCATCCACCGCTGGGCTGACATCGCCTTGGTAGGCTCCGTAGCCGATGGAGATCATAGCCAAATCTTCGTTGCGGCCGGGAATGAGTCCTGTGTAGACAAGACCGCTTTGGAAGTAGAAAGGGTAAACATTTTTAACCGCATATCCCGGAGCGAAGCTGAGCAAGTTGAAAGTGTTCAACCCTTGTGAGGATAGTGCTTGCGGAGCAGGTTCCACGGGCGATTTGAAAGATTTTCCACTTGCGAGCGATTTGCCATCGCCACGAGGTTGTGGAGCAGGTACGTCCGAGGCCTCGCGAAAAAGCATCTGGTCGGCTTGAAAATAGAAGCCGTACTGTCCTGCATCGTTCGTGCCATTCCAAGATTTCGTCTTGTTGGCTGGTGTGCCGTAAAAGTAGCCGCCGAAGGCGTATTTCCCTGGCAATTTCGCTTCGCCAAGGCTGGGTGTGTAGCCTGTTTCACCCATGTAGAAGAGACCGTTTTGATTTGTTGCGGGGCCGTATCCTTGGAAAGCCAGACCGTGATTCGTCGAGGCTGTGGCTTGTGGATAGGACATAAAGAGACCGTTTTTTACATAAACGGTATCATGAAGTTTGACTTTGAGCGTTCCACCCCATGTGGAAAAGCTGGATGAGAAGGGAATGTTGCCGCCGATTCCCTTGGCGCTGTTGACGGCATTGTTTAAGAACAGCTTCGAGAGCGGCTGGTCGGCGAATTCCTTTTGTGGCTGCAGCCAGCCTCCGCGGAAGACTACCATGTCTTTGATGGGCAGAATGCCCTTGGTGCCGATCTCCGCGCCGAACGCCAGAACGCGGAATTGCGTGCCGGATTGCCAATTGGAGGGATTGAACATGGACTGTGCCTCGACGAAATTATTGGGGTTCGAGTCCTTGGTCGAGTCACGGTAGCGGAAGCTGGAAAATGCGAGAACGCCTTCAAGGTTCTCGTTCTTGAGGAGCTTTCCGAAGTTGATCTCGTTTCCGAAGTTGATTTGCTGATCCCAAAATCCGCGGGCGCCTTTTTCGCTATCCACGACGCCGAAGAACGCGCCTTGGTAGTTGCCGTTGAAAGAAACACCTTCTGTGGCGAGCTTTTGGCGCAGGTCAAAGCCAAAATAGCTGCCACCTCCAAGCATGTATTTGCCATTCCACCAATCGTTGAACGGCTTTGAGCGGTCGTCATCCGGCGCGGGCATTCTCTCTCCATCAATCGTTCCAGAGGTTCCCGAAAGAATCTGGCCGTCTTTGATTTCGACAGGTCCTTTAAGCAGCAAAGGATTCCACTGCATTTTTGAGATAACCCCTCCGAGGCCGGATGAGTTGGTATTGTCCTGATCGGCGGCAAAAGCGGAGGAGAAGGAGGTAATGGCCAAAGCCGTCGAGCAAACGATGGCTTTGTCAAAAAGCGAGCGTGTAAAATTTTTCATGATCGACCGAAGATTTTCTATGCAATCGGAATTGGGAATCAGATTTTTGTTAAGAAATCGTAACGTATGAGATGGATAGGTTGCATTTCAACTCCCACTCGATAACCCCACCGCGTATAGAATTCCGGCTTCGGGAATCGCGCGTAGCAGATCGACTCCTCGACCTCGCCGCCCGCTTTCCGAGCGAAGCCGTTGCTATGTCAGCGGCCCGCCCGCTCCTCTTGCTCGCCATCACGCCCAACCTTCCGCGTTTGCGCGAGGCGTTGGATGCCGAGGTGCGCGTGGAGCAAGAGAAGGACCGCATTTATTGGGAGCCCCTCAAGCGCGAGATGGAAGAGTTCCGACGCGCCGAGCGTGCCCTCCTGTGACGGGATTGTCTCTTGCCATCAGCCGTCCGAGCGGCTTTTCTGGCAGATTCAAATCCGATCCCACTATGACTTTAGACACCTCTTCTCTTGAAATCGCAGCCCGCGATGCGCGCGGCTTGGCTATGGACGCTGTCACGAAATGCAAATCCGGCCACCTCGGCCTCCCGCTTGGAGCCGCCGATATTGGATCTGTCCTCTTCGGCTCTGCCATGAGCTTCAATCCCGATGAGCCCCGCTGGCTCAATCGCGACCGCTTCATCCTCTCTGCAGGCCACGGCAGCATGTTCCTCTACAGCTGGCTTCACCTCGCGGGCTACGGTGTGTCTTTGGAAGAGCTCAAAAATTTCCGCCAACTTGGTAGCATCACTCCCGGTCATCCGGAGTTCCACGAAACTCCCGGCGTGGAGGCTACGACGGGCCCGCTCGGCCAAGGCGTGTCGAACGCCGTAGGCTTCGCGATCTCGGCAAAAATGTGCGAGGCCCGCTTCAACACATCTGCGCACAGCATTTTCAATCATCATGTCATCGCGCTTGCGGGTGATGGCTGCCTGCAGGAAGGCGTGGCGATGGAAGCCAGTGCGCTCGCAGGCCACCTCGGCCTCGACAACCTCATCCTCATTTACGATTCCAACAATGTGACACTCGACGCCATGGGCCCCGTCACGCAGAGCGAGGACACCGCCGCGCGCTACGCCGCCATTGGTTGGGATGTGCACCAGATCGATGGACACAACCTCCACGAAATCGCCGAGGCCGTCGAAAAGGCGAAGTCCGCCACCAGTGGCAAGCCGCAGTTCATTATCGCAAAGACCCTCATTGGAAAAGGCATTCCCGAGGTCAGCGGCACCAACAAAGCCCATGGCGAGGCCGGCGTGAAATTCGTCGCCGAATCCCGCAAAGCGCTCGGTCTGCCTGAAGAAACCTTCTTCGTAGCTCCCGAAACCATCGCCTATTTCGAAAAACGTAAAGCCACCCTCAAGGCTGAATACGCAGAGTGGGAAAAATCCTACGCAGCCTGGCGCTCAGCCAATGCCGATCTGGCCAAGGAAATCGATGACGCCCTCGCCGGAAAAACTCCGAACCTCCTCGATGTGATCCCGCCGTTTGATCCAGCCGTCAACATCGCCACACGCAAAGCCGGCAGCGATGTGCTCCAGCCGATTTGTGCCGCTATGCCGCTGGTCACGAGTGGCAGCGCCGACCTCCACGGCTCCACGTTGAACTACATCAAGGATGGCGGTGATTTCAACCGTGCCAACCACGCCGGTCGCAACCTCCACTTCGGCATCCGCGAACACGCCATGTGCGGCATCATGAATGGCATCGCCTACGACGGCATCTTCCGCGCCAGCGGTGCGACATTCCTTGTCTTCAGCGATTATGGGCGTCCATCGATCCGCCTCGCTGCGCTGTCGCATCTGCCTACCGTTTACATTTTCACTCACGACTCCGTAGGCGTGGGCGAGGACGGCCCAACGCACGAACCCGTCGAGACCGTTGCCGCCCTGCGCGCGATTCCTGGCTTGGATGTGATCCGTCCCGGAGATCCCGAGGAAACCGCTGGTGCCTTTGCCGCAGCTTTCCAAAAGACAAACGGCCCGACCATGCTTGTGCTCTCTCGCCAGAATCTGCCAACTCAAAACGACATTCCCGTCGCCACACGCCGCGAAGGGGTTTTCCATGGCGGCTACATTGCTAAAAAAGAAACTGCCGACTTGGAATTCATCCTCCTCGCCAGCGGCAGCGAGCTCCAACATGCGATGAATGCCGCCGCCGAACTCGGCGCCGGTGCCCGCGTCGTTTCCATGCCCTGCTTCGAACGCTTCGAGACTCAGAGCGCAGAATACAAAGAATCCATCCTGCCGAAATCCTGCCGCAAACGCGTCTCGATTGAAGCCGGCATCTCAGATCCATGGTTCCGCTATGTCGGCCTCGATGGCAAAACCGTAGCCATCGACCGCTTCGGCCTCAGCGCCCCGGGCAACATCGTCATGGAACAACTCGGCATCACCGCCGCCCATGTCGTCGCCGCAGCAAAAAGCCTCTAATTTTTCACCACAGAGGACACAGAGAGCACAGAGTTATTAAAGCCCGGTAGGCAGAGAAGATTCTTTCTTCACCTCCGAGCCCTCCGTGCTCTCCGTGGTTCAATCTTTCATTCATGCCGTCGAAATTCGATCCCGAAGAAATCCGTCGCAAGTCCGACGAGCTGGAATCCGCCAGCCTGCGAGAGGTTTTGTCTTGGGCATGGGAAAAATTCGGCACACGCGCCGCGATCGGCACCAGCTTTCAAGGTGCCGGCCTCGTCGTCATGAACGAGGCCTTCTCAAACGGCCTGAATTTCCCCGTCTTCACCATCGACACCGGCCTCCTCTTCCCCGAAACGCTCGATTTGAAAGCTGCCGTCGAGAAACGCTTTGGAATCTCCATCGAGCCACTCGTCCCCGAGCAAACCGTAGAGGAACAATCCGCCGAGTTAGGCTCCGAGCTCTGGAAAAACAAGCCCGACCTCTGCTGCTCTCTCCGCAAGGTCATTCCCCTGCAAAAAAAACTCTCTACGCTCGATGTCTGGATCACCGGAGTTCGCCGCCAACAAAACGACTCGCGCGAGAAAACCAAGATCGTCGAACTCTACCACTTTGATGTCCTCCGCGACCTCTACATCGTGAAGCTCAATCCCATGGCCGCCTGGAGCCGTGACGAAGTCCAAGACTACATCAAAAAACACGACCTCCCGGTCAACGCCCTCATCGCACGCGGCTACCGCTCCATCGGCTGCCAGCCCTGCACCCGCCCCACCGGCAACGGCGAAAACGAACGCGCCGGCCGCTGGACCGGCTTCGACAAAAGCGAGTGCGGCATCCACACCTTCCTCGGCAGTAATATCTGAACTTTCCCAAGCGGTCGAAGATGCCAGACCCAAAAACTGGAGACTGGGTGAGATTCTACGGCGGTTGGAAGGAATCTCGGAAGCGATGTCTTAAGTTTCTCACGAGCGAACTGAATTTTTCGGAGAATAACCCTTCTTTGACTGCAAGGCTCCAAGCCAACCGGAGGTCGACCCTCCAAGGGGCTCGCGTTGCCGCACGGGTTTGTAGCGGCTGTCTATGACTGCCGAATCGGAGAATCCCCCAGGCGTTCACAGAGGCGCCGCCACAGCAAACGCGCAGTAGCGAGGTCGTGCATACAGGGTAGGGTCGGCGCGCCGCCGCTGACCCATTTGCGGGGCGGAGCCGCCATTGCATCCGCAAGAAACCGGACCGATGTAGTCCGCGACTGCATTTTGGCTAAGAAAGAAGACTTACCGGATAGCTTCCACATTGTGTCGGCCCCGACCTTTCCGGCCAAGCCGTTGTTTGCTGCAAAGCCTTGTTGATTTCAGTCATCGAAGTCCGCTGCAGGTGGTCCCTTGAGCTTGCGCTCGAGCAGGCGCCTGTGCTTGGTGATGCGGCCGTTCACGCGTTTGCGCCAAAGGCGAAAACTTGAGGGCTTCAACTCGCGGCGCATGACCGCTATGACATCCCGTTCCACAAAGCCTGTGCGCTTCTCAATTTCTTCAAAACTCGTCCTATCCTCCCAAGCCAATCGCACGATACGGGAAATCTGTTCGGGCAAAAGAGTGGTCTTCATGGGACGATTCGGATAAAAGGTTGGGAGTTCAAAAGCCGCATTCTTTTCGTCACAGAGACGTCGGACAGGGACAATGTCAGTTTGTGCTCAAGCGTGACTTCTACGTGAATCTATACGAATACTCGACTCGGCCAGATGCTCGGAAAGACGCAAAATTTTGAAGCCCGCTCTCTAGAGAACTCGGGACTGGCTTAGGCCCATCAAAGCGCTGGCGGCTGGATACCCTTTGCAGCGAAATACTGCCGCAGGAATTCGATATCGCCGCGATCTTTTTCACGGCCGGCGCGGCACTTCATGCGCCAGAGCAGTTCGGGGCTGGCGAAGGGGATTGGCACGCCGTCGATTTCGTGAATGACGAGACTTTGAGAGGCTTCGTGGTAGTCGATGCCTGAGGCCTTTGCCATGAGGTCCACCAAGATTTCATCGGCAACGCGCACAACGGTATATTTTTCGACTTCACCGGCTTCGAGTTCCCGGACACAGCCGTCCGGAAGCGTGGCGAGAGCATCATAAACACGCGCCTCGTTTTCCAAGTCGGTGTCGATGAGAATGTCGATGTCGCCAGTGGTTCGAGGATAGCCAGATAAAATGATGGCAAACCCTCCAACGACCATGAACTTAGCGCCGCGGTGGTGCAGCTCGCGGCAGAGTTCAACTAAATCCTCGCGCTCGGGCGCGCGGGGGATCAATTCGCCGGTTTCCGGATCAAATGGTCCATCAGCCATTGGTCGGCCTCTTCATGTGTTTTGAATCGAAAAACCCCTTTCGGAATTTTCGGTTGTGGAAACCCTCGCAAGCTATTCTGCAGGCTCATCGCGTAATCGATGTAATTCTCTTGCGTGAGGTTGGCGCGCTTGCCAACGACCTTCCCAACCGGATCATCGATATTCACCACGGGATGCATGGTCGAAACCTAAGCCTGCCTGTGATCGCGGGCAAGAGACAAAAACAGAGACACTAGCGCGTGCTGGTTCCTGCTTTCTTCGGTCGTGATATTTGCAGTGAAGCGAACGCTACTTGGCGGGTGCCGCATCCTTTGCGCAGCGGAAGCCAACATGGCTGGCGCCTGTATCCGGAGGCGAGCCTCTGCGGGCCGTGATGCGGTAGCTCTCGCAGTAGTCGGGATGGCAAAGAAACGATCCGCCCTTGATGACGCGGCGTTCGATTCCCGGGACATCCGGCGGCGAGGGATCGCCGGGCATCATCTTTTCTCCTAGAGGCGACTTGGGGCCGCTGGGGTCACAACACACGCCTTGGCTCGTGGTTCTCTCGGCAAAAGTATCGGCGCGGTAAATATCGCTGCACCAGTTCCACACATTGCCGCCCATGTCGTAGAGACCATAGCCGTTGGCCGGAAAGGAACCGACTGGAGACGCGCCTGCAAAGCGGTCGAGCTCATCGTTGAGATCGGGAAAGTGCCCCGTCCAACGATTCAGCATGAACTTCCCGGCGGGGCGCTCTTCGTTACCCCAAGAGTATCGGATTCCTGATTTGCCTCCGGCTGCAGCAAATTCCCATTCGGCTTCGGTGGGAAGTCGTTTGCCTGCCCAGGCTGCATAGGCGCTGGCGTCTTTCCAAGCGATTTGCACCACGGGATGATTCTCTTTGCCGGTGATCGTGCTGCCGGGACCATCGGGATGCGACCAGGAGGCGCCATTTGTCCAATGCCACCATGCCGACATATCCCGCAAATCCACAGGCCCCTTGGTTTGACGAAAGACGAGTGAACCCGGTGCAAGGACATCAGCAGGCGGCTTCGGAGTGCCCGGCGGGACTTGGGTTTTCATTTCCTCCCAATCCACGGGACGCTCGGCGATGGTGACATAGCCGGTGGCTTTCACAAACGCAGCAAAGTCGGCATTCGTGACGTCGCGGGTGTCCATGAAGAAAGGCGCAACCTTTACTCGGTGCGCTGGGCCTTCATTTGGGAATGCACCGGGCGCGTCCGAGCCCATCGTGAATTCCCCGCCGGGAATTAAGACCATGCCACTTGGAGTGGGGGTGAGTTTACAAGCGACTAGGAGAAAGCACGCGAGCGGTAGGATGAGGGGATGGCATTTCACGACGGGCAACATAGCATGCCTGCGTTTGGTGTCCAGAGGCGGCAAGCTCGCTGGCATTAGCGGATCGGGCCGAGGGCTTGAGGCGTGGTGAGGATTCCTTTTTTGGCGAGCTCATCCTCCGCCCGCGCGGAGATGAGGCCATCGCTTTTCAGCGTAAGCGATTTCACACGGGAATCGGCTTTGGCCATGGCAACGAGGGTGTCGGCTCGTGAATCTTGCGGAGATGTCCAAAGAATGAGATCGCCGGACACTGGGCAGAGCAGCAATCCTTTCGCATCGAGCGCAGCGAATACGCCATTTTCTTCGCGCAGGGAAACCAGCGGGGCTACTTCTTGGTGGTGCTTGTGCAAAAGGCAGGTTACCTGCAAGAGGTCCACAGCGGCTTCTGGAGTCGAGGTCATTTTGGCGATGCCAAGAAACGCATTGGGATTTTGGCCTATATCTTTGAGGTCTGCTGTGATGAGGCTCTTTTGCCATGGCGAGAGGGAGGGATTTCCGAGAAAGCCCTCGATCGCGCTGGGGCTTGCTCCCAAGGCAGCTAGAGCGGAGCGGTTTTTAACCATCATTTCTTCCGGACTCGATTCGATGAGGGTTCGCTGGAGGGTCTGATTCACGTTCACGACCGAGATGGCCGTTCCCACCCCGCCGCTCACAACCAAGCCGGAGAGGTTCACGACGAGAGCACCTCCTGCCATGGCGCGCGCGGTGGCGTCCAGCTTTCTTTGTAAAATGGCGTCGTGCGTGTAGGGGCTCACGCCGAGTTGCAGTGCGAGTTCGGCTTTTTTGCGGGATACACCGAGCGCAGTTTCTACACCGGAGCGCGGATTGGATTTCCCTTCGGCGGTGTTTTTCACTGCTGTGGCGACGCGGCCCAACAAACGCGAGGCGCCTTGTGGCAGGCGCTGCGCAGTGCCGAGAGGATCTTTCACCGCATCCTTCACGCTTTCTACTTTTTCGGCTCCCGCCTTCACCAGTGCTTTTCCAAATTCCTCGGAATTATCAATCTCATCGAGTGCTGCAATCGCATTGATCTCGCTGGTACGAATCCCGAGGCATTGCCTGCCAGTAACCCGTTCGCTGCCACCTGGGCCTTGCAGGATAAACATGACGTGCTGTCCATCCGGTTGCGCCAAGGGCTCCACGCTGTAAAGCGCGCTGGAGAGTAAGGTCGTCGGAGAAAAATCTGCCGAGGAAACGGGCTGAAGCGGGTCGTAATTTCCTGCTGTCCACTCCGCCTGAGCAAGGAGCACTGACAACGAGACTGCCACTGGGAAAAAAAGAACGCGTAGTTTCATAGTGGCCTCAAGATTGCAGAAAATGTTCTTTTTCCCAACAGCCTAAAATCACGTTTTGCTGGGGGATGGCTATCCTTGGACGATTCTCATTGCGGGAAGTGTTCCGCTGACGCCATCCAGTTCGAGAGCAGCCTTGACGGCTTCGTTCAAAGAAAATTGAGTGTCCCAGTATTTTGAAGCGGCGCACCAAACTCGGAGCTCCATGGTGAATTTGTTTTCACCGAGGTGTGTGAGGACGGCTACGGGAGCAGGCTGCGAGGCGACATGCGGGTTTCCCGCAGCGGCGCGTAGGAGGCTGGCGCGCACTTTTTCTGCGGGGTTTGATCCGGCGACTGTGCAAGGCACAATGACGAGCCGATCTGGGTTCGCGCTGAAGTTGGTGATATTGCCGCCGGTGATCGCCGAATTTGGAACAACGATTTTTTTGTTGTCCAAGCTGACTAGGGTCGTGGTGAAAATGCCGATTTCTTCCACTATGCCTTCGGCGCCGCCTGCCGTGAGGTAGTCACCCCGTTTGAAGGGGCGGAAGAAAACGAGGAGAAAGCCAGAAGCGAAGTTTGCCAAGTTGCCTTGGAGTGCCAAGCCGATGGCCAAGCCCGCAGCGGCAATCAATGCAGCAAACTGCGCAGTCGGAATTCCCAGTTGCCCCAATGCGGTGATAATGACCAAGAGGATGATGAGGCTATGCAGGATATTCGCCAGATAGGACGTGAACGTGTGGTCCAACCCGCGCTTGTTGAGCGTGGACAAAACTAGTGAGCGAATGACGCCAGCAAGCCACGCGCCCACAATGTAAATCACAATCGCGCTGAGCGCGGATGTGGCCAAACGGAGGCCGTTTTCGGCCACCCACGTGACGGCGAAGTGGAGCATGGTTTGCCCTTGGCTGAGTGTCTCGGATACGGCAGGTATTACTGGTGTGGACTGGGCTAGTATATAATAATTCATGTTGTTATATTCTTATGGTGAGATGTTTGCTGCTGATTAAAATTTACTGGTGATTCCATCATGCGGTCGACCAGGTTTGTGCGTGAAGAAAACGTCACAATGACAAAGCCTAACGAAGTTAGAAATTTTTTAACTAAGAAAGCCGAAAGATCCATTTGGGCGGGAAAAGTATCAAAAATACAAATTGGCTCAATAAGTAAATTGCAGAATAATTATACTCGGAATTGTTTTATAAAATTCCTTGTGTTCTTCAGTGCTTCTGAAATGGCAAATCCATTTCGAAATCCAATGCTTTGGCATCCCCTATCCCTTGCTGAGTGCGTCGAGTGTGCAATGTCTAATCGCCCAAGTATCGATCCCTTGGCGCTTGCCTTTCGGGTGTGAGCAGGATTAGCTTTTTCCATCGTGAGCGGTGTTTGTCCTTGGCACGACTGATGCTCAGCATTTCCCAAACCCTTAGAACAATGAAAAAAACAATCATTACTTGCTTGGGCGTTTCCTGTATTGCTTGGATTGGCACCTTTTGTGCCAATCAGACTTCCAACCGGGAGCGCACTCCATCTGTCAAAAATCCGCTTGCGGCTGAAATCGGAATTCCATCCGAATCGAAGCCCAGCAAGCCGTTAGCGCATTCTCCGCAGGCTGAAGCCTCGGCCTCAGTGGCTCAATCGAGCCCTGCCAACGTGCAAACACCCTCACTGGCGGCGGTTTCGGAGCCCTTCCTGGCTTCGGATGAGCCTCGCGAGAAGACCGCGCAGAAAAGCAGTCCAGTATCCACGCAGTCGCAAGACGCCGGCTTGGCGAGCACGCCTTTGTCATCGCCAGCCAGCGAGGTTGTGCAACTCCTGCAGACTGCCGACATGAGCGACCCGGAGGCTCGGGCCAATATCGTGGCTCAGATGACGCAGATCGAGGAATCTCGCATGGACGCCGTTTTGGACAAAGCCGACCAGCTGGGCGTCCCTGTGCGTATTGACGAATTGGGTGGCAAAGTTTCCATTCTGCATGACTTCCGTGGCGACCAACCGCTCTACCGCACGACGAGCAACAAGAACGCAGGGATTTCGACCGGCGCAAACCTAATTCAAGCCGCGCCCTACGGGCTCGATGGGAGCAATGTGAAGGTGGGCGTGTGGGATGCCGGGTCGATCCGAGACACCCACCGCGAACTCGCCGGCCGAGTGACCAAAAAAAATGCCACGGCAGCATTGGATGACCATTCGACTCATGTCGCTGGCACCATTGGATCCGCGGGGGTTGATCCCAATGCGAAGGGCATGGCCACCAAGTCTGCGATTGATTCCTACGATTGGAATAATGACTATGCCGAAATGACAGCGAGTGGAGCTGCAACGGCCACCGCTCTCACGGCTGTGCCGCTTTCTAACCACTCCTACGGTTATGGTGCTGCAACCGCCGACATGGGACGCTACGAAAACGAGGCGCGAACGTTGGACGCTCTTGCGTGGGCGTTACCCTATTACCTGCCATTTTGGGCAGCCGGAAATGAACAGGACTCCCTCACTGCGCTGGGAGGCTATCAATCCATCACGTTCAATTCCCTAGCTAAAAATATCATCACCATCGGCGCAGTGGACGACGCCGTGGTGGCTGGCGTGCGCGCCCCGGCATCTGGCGCCATGAGCAGTTTCTCGAGCTGGGGGCCATGTGATGATGGGCGCATCAAACCAGACCTCGTTGCCAATGGCGTGAGCGTGTACTCGAGCACAGGCGGAAGCGATTCCACTTATGGAGCCTACAGCGGCACGAGCATGGCGACACCGAATGCTGTCGGCTCAGCAGCTCTCATCCAGCAATTGTATGCGACCACATTCGGTCAGCGTCCTCGCGCCAGCTTGCTCAAAGCCCTCCTCATTCACACGGCCGACGACCTCGGGAACCCTGGCCCCGACTACAAATTCGGCTGGGGGCTGATCAACGTGAAAAGTGCTGCGGATATCATTCTCGCCCAAAAAGCGAATCCTACTGCGCCGAGAATTTCAGAAAATGCCCTCACCGCTTCGGTCAAGAGCGTTGCCACGACCTTCACATGGGATGGAGTCAGCCCGATTCGCGCAACGCTTTGCTGGACCGACCCCGCTGGCGCCGCTCAGACGGCTGCAGACAGCCGCACGCCAAATCTCATGCATGACTTGGATATTAAGGTCACTGGCCCGGATGGGTTAACGGTTTACATGCCGTACATCATGCCATTTGTCGGCGTGTGGACGAATGCCGCCATGTCGGCTGCAGCCACCACAGGCAAAAACAAGGTGGATAACACGGAGCAAGTCCTCATTGCCGCGCCAAACCGTGCTGGAACTTACACCGTTACTGTATCGATGGAGGGTCAGCTCACGACGAATAGCCAACCTTATTCGTTGGTTGTGACAGGTCTTTCCTCGACAACAACGCCCAATCCCACCCCGACGCCAACGCCCACCCCGAGCCCCACGCCAGCTCCCATGAATCCTTCGCCTACGGTCAGCTTCACCTCTCCGGCCACCGGGACCAGCCTGAGCCTAGGATCCCAGACCATCTTGGCTGCCACGGCCTCGGATCTCACAGTCACTGGTGCGGCAGGCGTCATTTCAAAAGTGGAATTTTTTAACGGCTCCACCTCGCTCGGTGTGGATACCACCGCTCCGTATTCGCTCGTGTGGAAACCCGCTGTTGCTGGCAATTACACGCTCATCGCACGCGGCACCGACAGTCAAGGCGCCGTGGGAACTTCCTCAGCGATCACGATCGTCGTGGTGGCTCCGCTACCTGCGCCGACCATTGCTTCCATCGCGCCCGCCAGCGGCCCAGTCGGAACCAGCGTTGTTATCAATGGAACGAACCTCTCGGCGGTAACGGGAGTTCAATTCAATGGCATTGCAGCCTCTGTCTGGAAACTCGTCTCCGCCACACAGATCAGTGCCACAGTGCCGCTGGGCGCCACGACGGGATCGGTGAGCGTTTCAACCGCCACGGCCAATGCAACGAGTCCTGGGGTCTTCACAGTCACATCGCCAGCCGCGCGGGTTTTGATCAGCCAAATTTACGCCGGCGGGGGTCGCTGGTGGTCGGATTACAGCAATGACTACGTCGAGCTTCATAATCTATCGACCACACCCGCCGCCTTGGATGGCTGGTCGCTGCAGCTCACTGGTGGATCCGGTTCGCGATGGACGGTTGTTTCGCTGAGAGGCACAATCCCAGCCAGGGGGTACTACTTGGTGGCCCTTGCGGGTGGGTCCTTTACTTATAATCTCCCAAAATCCGACGCCTCGGGATCATACGACCTTGCTGCACTGCAGGGTAAAGTGGCCCTCATGAATACCATCACGCCGCTTGCGGTTTCTTCTCCCGTTGGCTTGGCAACGCTCCAAGACTTTGTCGGCTATGGCTCCGCAAATGCCTACGAAGGCTCTGCGCCTGCCATTTCGCCCGACCGCTACTATGCCATCTTCCGAGCCGATGCCGGAGCCACCGATACGAACCAGAATGCTCTCGATTTCGACTGGAATTACGCCTCACCACGCAACTCCGTCGCACCGGTCACTCTTCGCAATAAGCAAGTGCGACCACGATAGCACCCACCCGTAAGAAGTGAGGTGGCCGCAGGCCGCCTCGCTTCATGGAGGGACGACCGCTGTGTCATCCGATTTTCGCTAGGCTAAGCCGCGCCCCATTCTTAAAAAGTCCGCCCCTGCGCTGGCTCGCTGGAAAATCACGGCGCTGACGGAGCAGCGCCCTCCAGCATTGACTAAATTCCGTACTTCCAGCAGGATACTCAGCGATGCCCCCAATAATTCGTGTTTTCCTGATCGCCTCCGCTGCATTGAGCGGTCTTCTTGTGGCATCCATTGACTCTGGCGGCGGGGTGGCATCGCTCGGTGGTGGAGCCAACCACTCCTCGATTGGTGGCGGTTTCGATACGAGCGCAAGCGCAACGGGACTCATTGAGATTCTTTACCCCGAGATTCCTGCTGGATCCGATGCCGATGCAAATGGCCTGCCCGACGCGTGGGAGACGCAACACTTTGGGGTCACGGGGGCCAGCGCCAGTGGGGATGCCGACGGCGACGGGACGACGAACCTCATGGAGTATCTCGCCGGCACCGATCCTCGCAGTGGGACGTCCGTTTTTCGCCCCTCCTCGCGCGTCGAGTCTGGCAAGCTCATCCTCACCGTGCCAACCGTCTCAGGCCGAAGCTACCGCGTGTGGGGCACTTCCAATTTGCAAGGCACTTGGACTGCCCACGACACGATCTCGGGCGACGGCTCGACCATCGCCTGGGAATACCTCCTGAGCCAATCGCCACGCTACTTTCTGAAAGTCGAAATCCTCATCCCAACGAACTAAACCCACCGCCATGAAAACAGCCCACAACCTCTGGAGGGACCTGCTCCGTCAGGTCCGACTTTTCCCGCTCCCAGCCCTCCTCCTCACCTCCCTGCCCCTTGCAGCGGAGGGTAGCGGTTCCACCCCCCCCATATACGGTTACAACCCCATCTCCAGTGACGGCCAAGGTAACAACATCTACGGTAGCAACCCCAACTCTAACAGCACCGCTCTGCCGCTCGCAGCGCAGGTGCCGAGCCTCATTAACTACCAAGGCCGACTCACCGATGGTTCTGGCAGTCCTGTGTCCGGCAACCGCACGATGGCCGTAAGCGTTTACGACGCTGCCAGCGGAGGCAATCTAACTTACTCGGAATCGCTCGGCACGGTTGTTGTGGGCAATGGCACCTACAGCTTCCAATTCGGCGCCAGCGGAAACGGCATCGTCTCCGTGCTCAGTGGCCAAGACTACCTCGCCCTTACTGTCAACGGCACCGAGGAAACCACTCGCACCCGCTTGCTGGCCGTGCCATTTGCACTGAAGGCAAAAGAAAGCGCCGATACCCAAGCCCTCAATACCCAAGTCACCAGCCTGAACGGAACGGTTTCCTCGCTCCAGTCTCAGACATCGACTTTCAGCTCGAATCTCACAGCCGTGCAGGCACAGATGCAATCTGCCTCCGAGAGTCTCAGTGGGGTTTTGGCACAATTCAAGGTGGTAGAACTTTCAGGGAATCTCGCATTCGGCAACTCCACAACCAGCGGGTCGTTTCAGATTTTTAATCGTGGGTTTGGGCGCATGGCAGTGAGTGGGATTTCGTATCCGGAAGGCTTCAGCGGCGATTGGGCCAGTGGGTTGATTAATCCAGGGGCTTCCCAAGTGGTGAATGTGACCTTCGCGCCAACGACTGCAGTGCAGTCATACAGCGGAAATATCGTTGTCACCTCAGATGCTACCAGCGGCAGCGGAGTGATAGCGGTGAGTGGCGCGGGGGCTCAGCTGTCGGAGGTTACCGTTGCTGGCGGCACGCTTCCGCAGGGGTCGCAGCTTGCAGGACAAACTGTGGCTACCTTCCAGATTGGAAAATGCGAAGTCACATGGGGCGAGTGGAAAGAAGTGCGCGCTTGGGCTGTCGCGAACGGGTATAGTGACTTGGCAGGAGTTGGGGGGACGTATCCAAATGGTGCTGCTGACAATTTCCCTGTGTGCTATGTGAGTTGGTATGACGTGGTGAAGTGGTGCAATGCGAAGAGTGAGAAAGAGAGTTTGACGCCAGTTTATCAGGTAAGTGGGGTAACCTATAAGATTGGGCAGAGCACGCCAACGGTGAACAGTGGGGCAAACGGGTATCGGCTGCCGGTTGAAGCGGAGTGGGAGTGGGCAGCGCGTGGGGGAGTGAGCAGTCAAGAATACACCCACAGCGGAAGCAATGATGTGAGTGTGGTGGCGTGGTATTACAACAATAGCAGCGATGGAGCAAAAGCTGTGAGAACGAAAGCGGCGAACGAGCTTGGAATCTACGATATGAGCGGGAACATTTCTGAGTGGTGCGAGGATGTCGCTTATACCTCCTACCGCCGTATGCGAGGCGGCTGCTGGGGCGACGATGCGGACTACTGCACTGTTGTCCCCCGCGTCAACAGCAGCAGCTTCGAGCCGGACGGCCGCAGCGGCGGCCTCGGCTTTCGTCTGGCCCGTAGCGTTTCCTACCTAACGCCCGAGCCAACGCCAACGCCAACGGCAACGCCAACGCCAACGCCGACGCCAACGCCGACG
>Ga0214921_10003537_pt1 | contig 23773 bp, 21 predicted proteins | sample LL1505_MetaG_FD_177992 | JGI IMG/M metagenome (GOLD analysis project Ga0214921, IMG submission 177992) | Freshwater microbial communities from Lake Lanier, Atlanta, Georgia, United States - LL-1505 | ecosystem: Environmental > Aquatic > Freshwater > Lake | place: USA: Georgia | collected...
CTGACAGACTCGCCCACATGGGAACTCGACGCAAAGTGAACAACTGCAAGAGGCTTATGTTGGTAAATGCATGCCGATAATTTTAGTGTGTCATGCAGGTCTCCAATAACTAAAGGACCCCATTTGACGGCGTCAGCGTGACCTGTAGACAAATTGTCGTACGTGATTGGTTCGAAGCCTGCAAGCGCTAGAGCCTTGCAAGTATGGGATCCAATATAACCGGCCCCACCAGTTACTAATATTTTTTTCACTGAGCTGCTCCCCAATCCAAACCAGTTGCCGTAATACGACATGATTCTTGATATTCATAATCAGAATTGATACCCCATAAATTATGATTTGTATTCTGAGTAAGGTTTTCAGCTGCCAAGATCCCCATGAGAATACTATGATCTTGGTTGTTGTACTTAAAAGAGCCATAGCGTCCAATCGCAGTAATTCCTGTTTTATTGGAAAGATAATCTTGGATTGGATCAAGGTGTTTTTTATATCCAGCTCTATACACTGGGTAGCATTTAGGTACCCTGATAACTCTTCCATCAAGCACTGAATTGATCGGAATCAAAGTAGTTTTGTAGATTTCACTTGTGGCTAATGAAATAAGATCTTCATCTTGCATACCCCATACCAAATCTTCGTCATAGCACCAATATTCCAAACAAAGAATTATTTCCTTTTGATCTTGAACAATAGAAGGCACCCAGTTTTTAAAGTTTGTTATTCGACCAGTTTGCAAATTTCCAGAGTGCACATAGATCCATTGATCGGGAAACGGTGAATTTGCATCAATTTGTAAGTATACTAAAATAGTGTTACGAAATTTTAGACATTGAGCATGTTCTTGGATTGCTAACGGGGCATCCATCCTGGTGACTAAATGGGTAAGTGGCATTGAAGAAATAATGTGATCATAAAAAAGTTCTTCGCCATTTTTGAGTCTCAAAAATGCCCTGGTTTCATTTGTTGATGGAGCAACAGACTGAACGGAAGTATTAAGACGAATGACTCCTCCCAACTCAATAACTTTTTTTGCCATCAACTCATATATAAATCCGGCACCAAAGTTGGGATACGCAAACTCGTCAACGAGGGTTCTATGGTTAGATCCAATCGACTTAAAAATTGCAGCACTAATTGCTTCATATAAGGATAATTTTTTAATTCTTTGTGCAGCAAAATCAGCATCCAGCTTCTTGCAACTAATGCCCCATAATTTTTCACTGTATGACTTAAAAAAGATATTAAAAAGTCGCCTACCAAAACGCTTACAAACCCATCCCTCAAAAGTGGATTCGTCATAGTTTTTTAAAATCTTAGCTTTCAAGTAGCTTAATATACAAAAAACTGATTGAAAGATCCCTAGGCCGAATAATGCATTATATGCCTTAAGTGGGTAATCAAAAAACCTATTTTGATAATAAATTCGAGTCTGTCGTTTTACCATACTATAGTTTTGACCAATAACTTCAAGCCAAAGCTGATTAACCCTACGGTCGCTGCTAAAAAAACGGTGAGGCCCTAAATCGACAATTTGCCCCCAAAGGGAGATTGATTTCGCCATCCCCCCCACCGATGAGGATGACTCAAAAAGCTCTACCAATACACCAGCTTTTGATAGCTCATATGCAGCAGTTAATCCTGCGGGACCACCTCCGATAATAGCAATTTTTTTCATCTAAACAAACCTGAAAAATAAAAATTTCGATTTTGTGAACTAATCTTACATATAAGTATTTCCACAAAAACCATTAAAAAAATAGTGGAAAGCTAGGGTCTTAATAACTCATAGATCAATAAAGAAAAAATCCAAATATGTGACCAAACTGCTAAGTATGAAATAAGCTGAAAAGCATTTAATAATATTTAAATTAATTGATTAGGATTTAATTTAAACATAATTAAAAAGTTTCAACGATTCTGCAGTTTACAAGGTGGTATGTTTTTCAACAATATCTTTCTTTTGTTAGGGGAAAAGTTAATAAAACACTTCTTGTGAGCTGGATATCTGTCCAGAATCAATTTTTTCGCCAAAAATTATATGTTTTAACGGCATTTGCTCTTTAATAAATAAATCTGGAATACATGCATGCCATACTGCATCTCCCCTTTTATACTTCTTTAAAGAATTAAATTCTTCATATTTAAACACATTACTTTGACTCATCAGATATTCATACAAAAGTGAATAGCCATGACCACGTATTTTATTAATTGAAATATGCTCATGCAAATGTACAAGTTTAGCCTCACTAGAGGCTATGTCTGCTTGAATTTCATTTTTAGCGACCACTATAACTCTATTAACTGCCAATTCTTTTAGCCGAATTACACCTCCAGGGATATGCCACCCAGGACCAAAATCATCATCATCACGCCAAGTAAGTAAAACACTCCCGGAGGGAGATCTAGCAATCAAATCAACATTTACTAACGGAGTCAGATGGCACACCAATCTGAAAAGAAAGTTTGATAAACCCAACTTAGGGTTTCCAGAAAAAAAAGTGATCAGGCTAACAACAATTTTTAATAGCATTATTTATTGAAAAGATGCGGCATCATAACTTGCCCCCGCCTTAATTCCATGATAGTAACCAATCGCCCTTTTTAACGGTCTAGCAAACTCAGATAAATTTTTGTCCTTAATAATTCTAAAAAGGTTTTCTTCAGCGCAAACCTCTCTAAAAAATGAAGTGGCAAAGCATGAGAGAATCGCATTTCTATCGCTACTAGAACGGTTTGATGTACTGCGATGCCATGTATTACCATGCCAAAATATAATAGTGCCAGGCTCGGCGTTTACTTTTATAAATTTTAATCCATCAATATCGCTATGATCTGGATGCCTGCATAGTTTATGACTTTTTGGCACGATCTCCGTACCTCCATTTTCATCTGTAAAAGGATCTAGCGGAATGGCGGTTTGAATTCTCATTAGCCAGTCTGGAATTGGTGGCGGCACATTGGCATCAATATGCCAAATTTGATCCACGGCCCCTGGCATTAATGTATTTGATTGTGCACTACTTAAATAAAATTTATCATGCAAAGTGGGCCTGTCAAAGAGAGCTTCGATAGTTTCCAAGACAATCGGGGATCCAACTATTTTTTGAAATATAGAGCCTTTATCTAATAAATTATAAACTCTTTGAAACTTATCATTTTCGCCATATAAGTACGCTAAACCATGAGTGATCTCAAAATTTCGTAAGTAGTCTAATTTATGTTTGGCTTCTAGAATTAAATTTTGATCAATTGCATTCTCTATGATTAAATATCCATTTTCATTAAAAAAATGAACATCAGAATCACTGAATTTAGAGTCAGCAAATGTCAGCTCTGGACACAGTAAAGTAGTTTTGATGTGCAAAAGAAAAAGCACGATTAAATCAACTAAGGTATTGCACACCAATAAATCTTTCGCATCAAATCCTACATTCAAGGCATTAAGTATACTTTTAAGCTTCTGTAATAAATGCGTGTGCATTGATTCAATATTGGTCACTTTTACTAATGATGCTTTCCTTAACACATCTCGGGCATTTTCTATCTGCTGTAAATTAGCATCTAGTAAAAGTAATTGTCTTTTAATTCCATCAATCTCAGGGATCTCAGAAATATTTAGCGCCTCAGAGAAGAAATTATTGCGCCTAAATTGACTTAAGTTATCTAGCGATAGCCCCCTAACAAGCAACAATGCCACTATCACTTTTTGTTCTGGAGTTAAAATTTTTTTTACGGCAGGTATATCATTAAGAACCCTAAACAGCTCTAGAAGCGAATTATATGAAGTTAGTTCCATTTTTTTCATCTTGAAATCGCATTCTTTCGTAGTTGGTAATCCATAAAGGTTTCTTTTATAGATTGAGCTAGAGTATATTTAGGGAACCAATTAAAGTCCATTTTAATCTTATCAATGTTTGGCACAAAAATACTCTTCTCAATCAAGTTTTCGTTCACGTTAAAATTAATGGGCCAATTTAGATCAAGCGTTGAATTAAAGAGATTTGCCAATTGTGCCAATGTTACCGCCTCATCAGAACCTACATTGTAAATGTTTTTATGTACCCCGCTTTTTAAGATTGACATTAATACATCAGCACAATCCTCTATATGCATAAAAGAACGAATTGACTTTGAGTTGCCGTTAATTTTATAAGGATTTCCATCAGATGCATTCCTAATGAAGCTCGAAAAAATGTAATTCGAATCATTATTAAGATACATACCAGGACCAACAATTGCAAATATTCTAGCAATAACAACTTCGAAATTGTTGTTCTGTGCTGTTAATAAACAAAGGGTCTCTACTGCTCTTTTTGCCTCAGAATAAAATGCGAAACTATCTAGTGTGGATGGCGCTATTTGATATTTTTCGTCAGGTAAAATATCTTCAACCTGATGATATACGGCACCACTGCTCAAAAAAAGTAATTTTTTAAAATTAACTTTTTGGGATAAATTTAAAAGTGCTATGCCCCCTTTTATTACGCTTATGAAGCGATCAAGCTCGCTAACCGATCCTGTAAAACGTTCCATAGGGGTTGGTGAAGCAGCATGAATTACAAACTCATACCTCAAAGCAGGTAAGGATGTTAGAGATTCCAAAGCTTGAGAATGATAAGATATTGTTACATTTTTTGAATATTGAAGTTTTTCAGTTCTATTTCTCGAAATGACATCTATATTCAACCTTTCCATATTCTGAGTGTACTGGCTAGCAATTTTTTTAATTAAAGCAGAGCCAATAAAACCTGTTCCCCCCGTTACGAGAATATTATGCATTTTTATAACTTCTTAAAGTTATCATCGATCAACATATATATATTTGTAATTTCTTTAAAATTTTTCTTTACATGCCTAGCTACTTCAAGCGAATAACTGCTGGCAATTATTAATAAAATATCTGGCGGATCTTTTTTAAGCACTTCTGGATTTAGTATTTTTATACCAGTTCCAGGTGAATATTTGCCAACTTTAAATTCTGCTGAATCAACAAAATAGCTAATTTTTTTATAGCTTTTTAATTGTGATGTAAGGAAAAATGAGTGATGGCATGCACCCCAAATTGCAATTTTTTTTCCTTCACAAATTAAAGCTTCCAAAAAATCTACAGGGGAACTATTAGAATTAGACGCAAGATTTTCAAAATTAAATCCATCCGCAAGACAAATCTCAGCAGACAAAATATGGTCTTGCCAGATTTTTTCCATCTTTATACATTCAAATCCGCAAAGTGTAAGCATTTTTTTTAACGTACTTTCAGTAAAGTACATCAAATGCTCACGCGTATAATCATAATGGATACCGTTTGAAATCATATGATCAAAGTTTGGGACTTCGATGATTCCAACTGAATTTTTATTTAGGTTATTTCTTAGTCCTGTTAAAAACTTTCGAGGATCTTGAATATGCTCTAAGAAATTAAAAGTAAAAAATGCATCGTATTGGTAACTCGATATCCTATAGTCGACTGAGTTAATAAACCCTTTTATAACCGACTCAGTAGTTGGTTTCTTTATTTTTTTTGCCCCATACTCTAAACCCATCGCATTTTGAAAGACTCTACCAATAATCTTTAAATACTCTCCATTTCCAGATCCGATTTCAATTACATTAGCATCTTTGCTTAGCTTATACTTTTTTTGAAATTGCTTTATCTGCCTAAAACGCATACTCTTCATATCATCCGAAAAGCCTGCGGATCTTATTACTGATTTGTAGTAATGAACCGGTCTATTTGCTAGTTGGATTAAATCACAGCATTGGCATTGATAAATGTATAGTGACTCTTTTTGAGTTAGAGCAATTCTCTTGTTAATAGATAAGTTTTGTACTATGGTTGGAACTTTTTTTATCTCAAGAACTTGACCGTACCTTACAGGCTCTCCACACATTCTGCATTTGTATATCTTCATACTTACTTTTTACAATAGAGAACCGTTTCGTATGTAAATCCAGTATAGTTTCTTAAATAGTACTCATACCCTAATTGATGGCTATTAATCTCTAAGATTATCTCCCAAAGATGATTAATTCGGTGGTAAATGCTGATTGCTAAATTAGGCTTTGCTCTGAAAATTAAATTTTCTGCACCTGCCAATGCCAGCATCTCATATCCTTCAAGATCCATGCTAACGTAGGTCGGATTAGCGATTGGTAGAATATCGTCCAAGCGGACGCACTGAATTGTGTCGGCTCCCAAACCCTCGCCAACCTCACTACATAATCCTAAGCTAGACTTAAATGAAATTTTCTGAGTTTTATCTCCCAGGGCAATCGGAAAAAGATAAATTTGATCTGCAATACGCGTTGCATTATCTCTTGAGTAACTTACTAATTCTAAAAAACTATTTTGATCAGGCTCTATGCAGGTAATTTTTTTTATCTTTCCTATTTTTTTAGCTAAATTTTTTACGGTATCACCAGTAAATGCTCCACAATTTATAAAATCGCTATAAACCCCGACACCAAAAATATCGTCTGGAAAATATTGTGTATCAATTGAACGTGCGGGAACTCGTAGAGGTGTATGTTTAACATAAATCTCTAAAAGAGATAGAAAAACATTTTGGCTTTCCATGTCCCTCAAGAGTTCATATGCCTTAGTAATCTCTTGCTTTTGATCAAGAATTAGTTTTGGTTCATATTCCATTCCACCGGACTCGTGATGAATATTAAATTCATAAATATCTGGCGCCCAGATTATTGACTTTACACCAATCTTTTTTAATGACTGACTTATGACTTCATATAAATTTTTTGAGCCAATAGAAACAACAATTACAAAATCAGATTTTTTTTTCTCGTTGATACTGAAATATTCAAGGTCCGCCAATATGGTTCCATCTTTCTCGATGATGGCTCCAGTTTTGAAACGCTCATCTAGTATATATGCTGGCTTAATATTCAACCTGTCCAGGATAGTATTTTTAACTGGAATAAAACCAGCACCATATCCATATATACCAAGATGTTTAGCTTGTGAGAATAAGGAACGTGCGTGATGTCTGTCTGTTATTGTTGAGATTACTTCAATTTCTAGTAACCTATTTAATCTTTCGATGCTCACTAATTTTCTCTATTTTATTAGGCAACAATTCCATCTACGAAATCATCTGGTCCAAATATCTTTTGATATGGAATTGTTCCTTTGTGACCAGTAATTTTGGACATGTATTGCTCGACAAAATAATGATCCTTATTTCCAGCCAAACAGGTCCTAACTTCACCATAAGAAAAATGTTTAATTCTTAAACCCCTGTTTAAAATGGCGTCCAATTTTTCTACAAAAATGTTTCCGATAGAAGTATGGATATATGGACATGGCATAACATCACCATATTTAGTAATTGTTACACTCCTTTTGACAGCAATACAACCTAAATCTATACCATGCCCACCCGTCGTTCTAGTAAAGACATCGTATTCATTTGAATATTGCTGGACTATCTTAAATTCGTCGTCTCCACACATCTCTGTTGTATCACCCTCCCATGCACCCACAGGCTTAGCATAGGTCACATAAATACCGACATTATTATGCTTGCCCCACTCGAGCAGATCCTTGAATTCCTGAGAATATGCCCTTGTTTTGGTAAGGCAAGTCATAATAATTACCTTAAGTCCCGCATTTTTGGCATGCACAATAGCTCGCATAATTCGATCGTAGGAACCAATTTTTTTTCTAAATCGATCATGCTCCATTTTATTAAAGCTATCAAGACTAATTTGTACCTTATCAACGCCAATCGACTTCAAATGCTTAGCCTTTTCTGCATCCAGAAACCATGCATTTGTATCAAAACCAATATAAAATCTATCTGGCCCAATAGCCTCTATTACCTGATCAAAAGCTTTATAAGTTAATGGCTCCCCCCCAGAAATCACAAAATTTCCAAGGCCTAGCTCATGGGCTTCATCGGCTAGCTTTTTTACATCAACTGGATTAAGTTTGCGTCTTTTGTCAGCCCTTTCAGCGTCGGCTGTCTTATTCATAAATAAATCAGCGCAACAATGTTCGCACTGAAAATTACAGAGATAGTCATAATTTAATACTATCAAAGGAATTGGTTCCCCCCTCAGCGCCCTCTCTTTGTATAAAAGAATTTTTTCAAAGACAGCTGGTTTTTCGAGCCTCAATTTCTCACGATCTGCTTTTTCGCGCTCGACGACCCAAGTTTTTTTTAGGTTGCTTGGCCAAATCTCAGACTTAGACTCAGTCTTTATTTGAATAACTTTTGGTTCTGTATGAGCCATAATTGGTCCTTTGCTTATTTTGAATAGAACTGCTTATACTTAGAGCACCTTCCATCTATCATTTAACATTTTAATTCTGGCATTATCTTCTGTGCTTATTTGATTATAGTAACTCTGTTTGTTTTGCAACCAAAGCAATTCAAATTCGACTGCCAAGAGTAATGCTTTGTCTATACCGACATTTAATAGGCCTTGTGACGAAAAAACTACTTTTCTAGTTTCAAATTTTGTTAAGTGTATCCTATGAATCTTTTTAAGATGGGACAAGGAATCAACTGAAATTGCACCACCCACTACTAGATCAATTTCTCTTTTCTTAAGCTCAGCAGCCAAAACTAATGCATCGTCACAAACTCTATCAGAATTTGCATCATCTCGACTTAAGCCCAAGGATCCCACATAATCGACGCGCCCAAAGACACATCCACTGACTATACCCGATGATTTTGCGTAATCAAACATCTCTACTGCATTTTTAAATCCAGTTGTAGTTTCCAAATTTAATAAAAAGGAAGTCTCAGATCTCTCATCTGAAGAGAAGGTTTTCTGAATAGCTGCAACAAACTTTGAAAGTGCGTAAGTTGTCTCAATCATAGGGGCAACAATAAAATCAACACCGATTTGCTTTGCCTCCAAAAGATCTCTTACTGCCTCACATCCACCGATTTTTAGAGCAATTTTGACATTTGCCCTTCGCGCAATTTCTACAAGCCGAAATAACTCATCAATTCGAGTTCCTTCCGCTTCAAATTCAGCTTTGACTCCTATAATTCCTACGCTACTAGATAGTTCTTTAAGAATATCTAGCATTCTCAATTCACGTGCGTTCAAGTTAAATTCCTTTTAAAGTAATCTGTAATCAAAGTCTCTATACAAAGAGAAATTTTTTATTCCTTTTATGCATTCTATATCATTATAACCACCGGTGTGGAAATAAAAATCAATGCCACAGTTTTTAGCCAAATCATAATCAAATTTGCTGTCACCAATAAGTAAAATCTCATGTTGATAATTAGGAGTAGCATTTTTTAGTAAATGCTCGAGCATCAATTTATTGGGCTTGGTATATGGCCCAGAATTTCCCGCAATTACTTTACTAAAAAAACGTTCAAGCTCATGATGGGACAAACCCCTTTCAAGTAAATTACCAGGCTTATTTGAGCAAATCCATAATTCTAGGCCCATTTTTTTTAAATTTTCTAATACACTAACAACGCCTGAATAAATTCTATCCTGACTGAGATCATTTTTGTAATATCTACTTCGAAAGACATTTAAAAAAAATTCTACCTCTTCATCGTTAATGCTTAAAGTCTTCTTAATGAGACTTGATCCACCCTCGCTGATACAAGACAATATTTCTTCGGTAGATAACGGGGCTTTACCCAAGTCTTTTCTAATATCAGATAATACTGACGCTACAGTCGGAATGGTATCTACCAAAGTACCATCATAATCAAATATTAATATTTTTTTGGTCATTTAAAATCTCTCTTACACCCTCCAACTCTTCTCGCAAAAGGAATGGAAACATATCGTCTAAATCAGGTGATGCCATACTTCCATCTGACAATACCCTAGACTTAAGTTTTGGCTGAAAATCCTGATCTGGTTCGACTTCGACCTCTAGAAGTTTTGGTCCATTCCCCTCAAGCAACCATTTAATACCTTGATTAATTTCGCGAGATTGGTCAATTTTTTTCCCTGGAATGTTAAATGCATTAGATACTCTTACAAAATTAGGGAGCCCTAACCCCGTTTTTGAATCAACACCCATAATGTTTTGTGGAAAGTAGTTACTTTGTGTTTGCCGAATAGATGAATATCCGCCATTGTTTATAAGGATAATTCTAATATCGGACTGAAGGTGATCAACGGTAGCTAACTCCTGTATATTCATCATGAGGCTGCCGTCACCTGCTATACATATAACAGGCTTTTTATTGTCAAATGCAATTGAAGCTCCGATTGCAGCAGGCAAGTCATAGCCCATAGAAGCAGATCCTGAATTGGTAAATAACCTTTGATCCTTAGAAATCTTTGCCACCTGAAATGTAACCACGCATGCTGTTCCATTGCCACACACAACTGTAGATCCTGCACCAAGCGCTTTAAAAAGTTTATCTATAAAGAAGTAAGGATTAATCCTAATCTTAGAGGTCATTTGCATAGTAAGAACAGGATATTTTCTTTTTAACTTAATAAGTGAATTTAAATATTGATTGTGCACTAAACTATAAGACGTTATGCTGAGTTTGCTGAGAGTAATTCGAAAAAAATCTCTCAAATCAACGTGAATTTTATTATCAATATTTAAGGTATGCTTATTTAGCTCGTTCGAATCAATATCGACCATAGTTTTCCATGCATGCTTTGCAAATGAGCTCCACCCATAACTAATTTGTCTGATATTTAGTCGACACCCTAAGATAAGTAAAAAGTCTGCATTCTGAACAGCAAAATTTCCTGCGCGATCCCCCACCGTTCCAGGCCTGCCCACATAATAATCATTTTCACTGTCAACTAGATCGTGAGCATTCCACGCAGTTACCACAGGTATTTTAAGTAATTTTATTAACTTTTCTAAATCTACTTTTGATTTAGAATAGTGCACTCCATTACCCACAAGCAAAACAGGACGCTTAGATTCTTTTAACCTGTTAATGGTTAACTCTATTTTCTTATCAAGAATTTCGGAATAATCTAGATGAAATTCATTTCTTGCATTCGCATTTAAATTGGGATCTAACTCATCAGGGACGAAAGCTGAATAGCAATTTTGATTAAGAGAAATTAGAGATGACTGCACATCAATGGGTACATCAATCCAAACAGGACCTGGCCTACCATGACTTGCTACATAAATTGCTTTATTTATGATCGATTGAGCATCTGCTGGATTGGTAAGAACACATGAATACTTAGTTATGTCTTTAACCATTGTATGGATATCAACCTCTTGATCACCTAACTGTCGAATATCAAGATCGCTAGAGGAAATCATAGTTTCCTTTTTGACCTGCCCAGAAATTACTATCATTGGAATTGAATCAACGTAAGCTCCATAAACACCGTTTAATGCGTTAATCCCACCTGGTCCAGTAGTTACATTAACAATTGCGGGGTAATTTCTAATCCTGGCGTATGCCTCTGCAGCCATAGCGGCTGACTGTTCATGATGGAAAAATGTTTTACGAATTTTATGATTCTTAAAAATTGCATCATTGAGATGCATTGCTCCACCACCAGTTACTACAAATGCATCACAAATACCGTTTTTGATGCATTACTCAATTAGTAAGTCAGCAACTCTGATATTAGACACAGTTATAACCTCAAAAATTAATACGCTCTTTCTCAATAACCATCGGCAATCTTCTAACATGCCTATGTATAGAAGCTATGTATTCACCTATAATTCCGATGCAAATAAACAAAAAACCAAAAAGAAATAACGTTCCCACAATTAATGGAGCAATCCCAATTGAAAAACTATCCCAATAAATGATCTTAAGTACTAAATAAATAAAACTTACAATAAAGCTAAACAATGATATAGCAATACCAATTAAACTAACGAATCGAATTGGAATAAAAGAGTGACTAATTACACCCAAAATTCCCTCGCCAATTGTAGAAAAAAAATTTACTTTCGAAGTTCCACTAAACCTTTTGACTTCAATGTAATCAACAGTTTTAATTGGGAATCCAAATTCAGAAATAAGACCTCTCAGATATGGAAGTGGACCCCCTGAAGTTCTAACATAAGATAAAACTTCAGCATCATATAATCCTACACCGGTAGCATCATTAACCAAAGGAACTTCAGAAATTAGATTAAGAAATCTATAATAAGATTTTCTGAGTATTGCAGAAAAATAATTAATTCTAGATTTAACTTTTGTAGCAAAAACTACCTTCCAACCTTTCTCCCAATGATCAATAAAAATTGGTAATAGATCAATAGGAACCTGCATATCAGCATGTAACAATACAACTGCATCACCATTTGCCTGAAGCAATGCCCAACAGGGTGATCGAACGGCTCCAAAATTTCTTAAATTAAGAATCACTTTAAATCTGGTATCTTTTGATGCTAATGATCTTAAAAAGTTAGGGGTAGTATCTGTACTAGCATTATCGATAAAAATAATTTCAAAATTATAATTTGGTAAATTATCAATTTTATTAATTAATAACGAAATTAATACGGGTAAATTAGATTCTTCGTTAAAAACGGGAATTACTATTGAAATGTTTTTTTTCATAAATATAAAATATTAATAATAAAATTAAAAGAAAAATAGAAATTAAAAATGAGAAAAAATAATAAGGTTTATCAATAATAGATAAGCTTATATAACCCTGTATGGAATTAAGTTCTGAAAAATCGTCTTTTGAATATAAATCACCTGGCTTACAATTATAACTATTAAATTTTAAAAAACAATCAGGTTTAAATGCATTGTAATGCGAGTCAGATAATAAATTAATTTGTCCAGTTTTTAATTTTATTAAACTCAATTTTTCATTATTATATCCAAAAATTGATTCATAACAATTTAAAATACAAGCATTTGAAAAAATACCAGTATTTTTTAAATTATAATTTTTTTCAAATTTTTGTTCATTAATAAAGAAATAGTTTTTGGGGTAATCAATTTCTGATAGCCTTACTATTTCCTTTGAAATATTCTTATCCCAAAATAATTCACTCCTACTCTGCCATGGGGGTATATACAATTTATCAAAAATAAAAAAAAGTGCTAAAACAATATAAATGATTGATATAAGCTTCTTAGATTTAAATTTTGATATTGATTTAAAACCAATTGCATAAATAAATATAATTAAAGGAAAATAAGAATATATATATCTTTGATAATGAGTGTAAAAATTAAATGGAAATAAACCAATTAAGATATCATAAATAGGATTTTTAACAAAAAATACAAAAGGAAAAATAACAATTAATAATAAAAACAAAATATTTGCTTTAATTTTAATATTAATATTAATGCGTAATAATGCTAAAAAAAATAATAAAAAGCCAGCCAAACCTAAGCCAAAAGATACTTCCCATGTTCCTAATGAAGAGGTCTCTGATAAAATAGTATCAAGTTTTTGTGTAAATGGAAGAAAACTATTCGTAAAAAAATTAGACAAAAATAAAAAAACATTGTCTGTAACATTTTTTATAGCATATTCACTTCTTTCAAAATTAGATAAAAAAAGGTAAGACGGAACTATTTTAAATAAAGAAATTCCTATAGAAAATATTATGTATATTAGAAACTTACATAAAAATAATTTATTATCAATGTGTATATTTAAAACTTTAGATAATGCTAAGGTTAGTATAAGTGAATAGTACAAAAAAGGGATTAAATCAGCACTACCACCATATATGATAGAAGATGTTAGGATAATGGAAATTATTATTCTAAGGTCGAAAATCGATTTCGAGACAAAAAAATAATAAATAATGATTGGAAAAAATGCAAAATATGTATACTTTAAATGTCCAACTAAAATTTTTATGTAAAAGAATTCTGAAAAAGAAAAAATAAGCGAAGAAAAAAAGGATACGAATACTGTAAAATTAAAAAACCTTAAAAGCTTATAGTTGTAATAAAAAGCAATCAAAGTACAAAATAAATAAATTGATATTTGAAATATAATGAAATTATTTATATATACGAATAAATTATAAAAAGCATAAAAAGCATTATTAGGATTAGCGAAGGCGGGAATCACGCCACAAAGAGTCGGGGAATATAAAAATACTGAGAGAATACTATTATTTAATCTAAAGTATTTGTATTCAAAAAGAGCTGGAATTAGTGCAGAGTAATCATGACCAATTTTATCAATACTAAAGTGTAAGCTTAATTTTATTAATATTACAAATATTAATATTAAAAGAGTTATACAGAGAATTTTATTCTTAATTGAAAAATTGTTTGATACCATAAGTAAATAGAATTATATTGATAATAAAATTTTTAAAAATAAAACCATTAATAATATTTTGTTTATAAAGATAAAATAATGATAATACAAAAATATAATATTCAAATAATGAAAAAATAAGAATTATCTTTTCAAAGTTAATTTCAAAGTTTATATATAGTAATAAAACGTAAAATATTATATTTGAACAAATTATAATTAAGCTTATTTGCTTAACTTTGTTAAAACTTTGAATAAATATTAATTTTAATTGCTGTATAGATATTATTACAGTATAAAAAAGAACTATATAAAAATTATTTATATTAATAATTAATTCTGGAATAAATAAATCAAATAAAAATTCAAAAAATTCATATTTAATAAAAATTAATACAATTAATAATGATATTAAAAATAAACAAAGTGATATATTGTAAATATTAGTTACTACTTTGCTATTTTTATAATTAAAATATTCTGTCAGGGTTGGCCACGAAGCATTTGGGTACATCGATACAAATCTAATTAATAAGTTTGAAATAGTTTTGTATAAATTAAATGCAACAATTATTTCAGAAGTTGATAAATGTTTAAGAATAATTATTGGAAGTGAATTTAAAATAAAACCGTTTAGTTGAATTATTGAGAAATAAATTGGTTGAATTGATTTAAATAATTTTATGTTAAATATTGGTTTATATATAGGAATAATATGCTTAATAGCAATTATATAGCAAATAGGTATGTAAGGAATTATTAAACTAAGTGATAAGATTATAATATCAGTATTGTATAGGGATACAAAATACAGTAGAACAAACTGTATAAAACTTATTGCAATATTAATAAAGGCATCAACATGCTGTTTACCAATCGCTTGAAAATAGTTAATTAGAAAATTAAATGTATGAAGCGAACTATAGTAAATTATTAAAATTAAATAATCTTTGTAATTTTTTATTTCTAGTATTAATAAAATGAAAATACTTACTATTATAAGTAAGAATGAAAAAATGATATTAAAATTTAAAGTATTTAAATAAAGATAATTAAAATTATGATTATCATCCCTAAGGGTATATATTTCATTTAATTTTGATGTACTAACTCCAAAATTTGATATTGCAAGTATAGAAATTATTGCATTAATATATAACCAATTTGAATATAATTCAATACCTAAATTTGTAATAAGTACCGGTATTAAAAGTAACCGTGATATTAATTGAAATAACTGATTTAAATTACCAATTATAAATGCATAATTTATAATTTTATACATTTTTTAAATATTAATGTCATTGAGCATAATGAATCACCAGAAGACTGATCAAATGGTATGTTTAATTTTGTTAAAAAATAAAGTAAAAATTTCTTTAAAATTTTAATATTAATTCGTTTATTTACTTCATAACTAATTCGACTTATTTTTCGAAGTTGATATGTATTTAAATTTAAAAAATTTTTAAATATCAAATTCTTATTATAATTATTTAGGTTAGCTTCAAACATCACTAATTTTGAAAATTTTAAAGAATTAATCAATTCGTTAATATTTATTAAATAATTTTTTTTACAACCGTAATAATAAGAGAAACCAAATTTATGATCATTATTAAATATACTTGGAAATAATCCTTGTTCATAATATTCAAAAATTGGTAAAACGATGATTAAATATCCATCTTCAGAAACTAATGCTTCAAAATCCTTTACTGATTTTAATGGGTTCTCTAGATGCTCTAATAAATTACTAGTGTAAACTGTATTAAAAGTAGATTTAATATATTCTAAAATATTATTAGCATCACCATCCTCTCTTTCGAAGATCGTTGCTTTATCAACAACTGGATCATCACCAGCACCAATATCTAAAACTGTGCCAGAAAAAAAGGTATTAAAGTAATTAATATCTCTTAATTGATTAATTTTTGTTGTTTCAGACATAATAATATTTTGTCGATAGTAAATATAAAAATAAATAGTAAGTAAAATTTTAATGATGTCAAATAAAAAGAATATATAGAACTATTTGATAGATATATATATTGTAAGAAGATAATCGGTATAAATATAATACCAATACTACTGTTAAAAATAAAAATATTGTTAATTTTAAAAATAATTATTGGTACTAATAATATTAAAATAATTAAAAACAAATCATCTCCAAATGAATTTAAATAAATTAATAGTGAACCAGAAAAAGTTGGGTCAATACCAGTTAAAACATCAGTTAACTCTATTAAACTCAAATCAATTCCTAATTTATTTCCATCGATAAATAAGGTATCATAAGACAATTTATTTATCTCGATCAAATTAATTATGTGTGATTGATTAATACGTAATAATATATGAAGAACTTCATTTATATAAATAGTTAAATTGTTTCTTTTTAAATTTAAATCATCATAACTAGCAGCTAATCGTATATTATTTTGTATAAATCTACTATTTAAATTTTGCACTGTTGATAATTTAGTATCGTATTTAGTAAGTTGAAAAAAATTTTTTATATTTTTTTGTAATGGATATATAATAAAAATAAGTGAGAATAGAAAAAAAATGATATACTTAATTTTAAATTTATAAAATAGAACCGGAATTAAAATAGAAAATAAAAGTAAAGTCGAATAATATTTACTTAAAGAGAAAAGGGATATTAAAATTAAAACTAGTAAAATACACAAATATTTTAATTGTCTTGTTGAGATGTACAACAAACCGATGCAAAATGTAAACGTGGTTAAAATATAATTTATTGTTATAAAAAAGAAGTATTCATTTATAATAATAATTTCACTTATTACTGACTGATTTATAATAATTTCATATATTTTTTTAGCAATAAATAAAACTATTAAAAATATTGAATATAATTTTAATTTATAAATACTTATCTGAATTTCTTTTTGATTTCTAAAAAAATAATACATTACCGCAATGTATATAAATATTAAAAATGAATAATAGGAAAAATCAAAATTATGAGAAAAATAATTTGAAATAAATTCGTTATCGATAAATATATTTTTAATATCAAATATTTTTATAATGATTGGAAATAAAAATAATTGTAAAAAAACATAAATAATTATAAGTGTTAATACAAATGTATTTACTTTCTTATAATTATTTATACAAATTGATAATTCGTTGATCATACATTTTCTCATTAATATCAATATAATTGATAATTTTTTCGTAATCGTTATTGTAATGATTATGGTTAAAATTTAATACGGCATTTATTATTGATTCTTGTGATCGTTCTATTATAGTTACATTAGGTAAGTTTCCTAGTGTTGAGTGTCCACATTCTTTTGAAACGATTATTGGAGTTTTACACATTATTGCCTGGAGCATTACAAGCGGCAACCCCTCCTCAATTGAAGGCAATATTAATGCATCATGAGTGTTAAAATATTTAATTAATTCTGTTCTTTTTATTATACCTTTTATACTTATATTGCTATTAATTCGACCTAATTTCTTTTTAATTAATTTCCATTCATCTGTTTGGGATCCAATTACTGTTAGAGCATAATCCGGTAGATTATTAAAAGCTTCCAATAAATAATATATACCTTTTCTTATAGATAATGCACCTACATATAAAAATTTTTTCTTTTTTTTATATGGATTATATCGAAAAAAAAGTTTTGAATCCATGGCATAAGGTATAACCTCAATTTTATTTTCAGAAATATTTTCCAATATAAATGTATCTTTTACAAAATTTGAGGGTACAATAATTTTATCGGCCATTTCATATTCTTCAATGTCTCTTTCAATCATTTCATGATTAGGGTAATATTTAATACCATAATTATAATATTCTTCTTTTATTTTATTTTCTTGATAATTTCTATGAGTAGAACCTCTATCAATATATAGTAATTTATTATTTTTATATTTTTTAAATGTTTCCAAACCGAAACTTGATAATGAATGAATTATATCTACTGATTCATAATTAATTAAAGCTGATTTTGATGAATAATTATTTATAATTTTTTTCTCATATACTCTTGAAAAATTATAAATTTTTAATCTATTTAAAGCGGTAAGTATGTATTGAAAATTTGGATAATGATAGCTTACAACATTATCTATTTTAAATTTATGTTTAGGATATGATGTAACAAAAATTTTAAGTATACCGAATTGGTTTAATTTTTTTGCTAAATCGAATGTATGAAATCTTCCAAAACTATTTAATGCAACTTTCTTCATTTATTTATATTGTTTTATAAAATTATTGATAATTAAACTACAGTCTTTTTTCAAATTTGAAATAAAAACAGAATTATTATTATCCATCTTACCACTCCAAACGTATGGATTAAAATGTCTATCAAAATATATTGATAATGTTGGTATGTTAAGTAGACTTGCAAGATGAATAAATGATGTATCTACTGATATTAAGCATTTACATTTTTTTAGATCATTTAATAAATCATTAAGATTATCGTATATTAATTTGCAGTGTGTGATTTTCGTTAATTCAAATTTTTGATTATTTATATTATCATACCTTATTAATATTTCATTAAAATCATTTTTAACAATTTCAATCATATTTTTGAGAATACTAAAATCTAATTGTCTATTAAGATCAGAAGATGAACAATTAATAAATATTAATTGATTATTTTCTAGCGGAAAGTGTTTTCTAATATGCTTTACAAAAATATAATCATGAAACTCATAATGTGTATATTTATTATTAAATAGTGAAAGTATTTCATTTATTTTATATAAGTGATGATTTAATTTAAAATTTATTGAAATATCATTTAAATTAATATTAATGATATTAAAGATATTTTTACTAAATCCAATGTTTAATGATAATTTAAGTATTCGTAAGGAAAGAAAGTAGATTACTCTAATTCCTGGATCTAAATTTACTGAAACGATTTTATTATTTTTAAATTTAAATAAATATATTAAAAGGGATAAATATGATTTATATTTTACTATGAATAAATTTTTATGATAATGATTTAAATATTTGTATATTATGTTGTTATTATTTGTAAAAACATATATATTTTTAAAAAAATTTAAATTAGATATTTCACTTATAAAAAGTGCTAAATAAATGCTATCCCCAAGTCTATTGTCAAAATCAAATATAAGTAGATCATAAGAACCATTTAAATTTGTTATACAAGTTTTTTCTTTTGCATTCCAAGTGTTAAATAAAACATTATTATTTCTTTTTCCTAATATATCAATAAAAATGTTTTTTAGTAAATTCATAAATATAATTTCCGAATAGCCTGTATTTCTCCAGTGTGAAAAGCAATCTGCTCAATAAACCATGCATAAGTAAATCTAATTATTTCTGCTAAAGTTCTCTTAGAATACTTTGATGCTTTAAAAGATAAATATATTGGATATAAGGTAATAATCTTAAGAAAAGTTCTCATTAATCTATATATTAATCTTAAAATAATTTCATTAAAAGAAAAATTATTAATATATTTTTTTATTTGAACGCCACCATAGCCTCTTTCTTTTCTTTTACTCCAATATTCTTTAAATTTTGAAGGGGCAATGTGTTCCACAACAATTGAAAAGTCAATATGCTTAATTAAATTATTTTTTCTTAGATTCATGCCAAATACACCATCTTCGCCTGCCATTATCGGCGTATCATAACCACATGGAAATAAACTATCCGCCATTATTTTAGACTTGCGGCATGAGAAACCTTCAGACCATTCCATCCATGATGGATCAGTTACATAATGATCCAAAATTCCAACACACTCAACATATCTTGCAAATAAATCATCTTGATTTTTTACTTTTGAGCGTACTAAAAGGTAATCGCAACCATTATTGTAATGCTTTAAAATATCTTTAATAAAATTTTTATGCAATAAAACGTCAGCATTTAATATTACTAAAATCTCTCCACTAGCATTTAATATTCCAATATTTCTTGCGCCACATCTTCCATCTTTAATTTCAGGGATAATTAGTTTTATTTTATTATTGATAGCAGAATATTTACTTATAATTTTAGGAGTTAAATCAAAGGAATCATCGACAAAAATAATTTCATAATTATCATAGTCTATATTTAATAAGTAATTTAACGTTAATTCAATATCATTTTCTTCATTATAAGTCGGTACAATGATGCTCACTTTCATGTTTAATTAAATCCTCTAAATTATTTTTAATTATATCATAGTTTGATTTTAGTTTAAGTAAGTTAATTCCTTTTACACCAAAATCTGAATAATCATTTGACAACATAGTCATAATGGCATTTTCTAACTCATTTCTTTCATTAGAATATATAAATCCATTGTAATTATTAATAACTAAGTCAAATGTTGAAATTACTTTGTCGGATGCAATTATGGCACAACCAGCTGCCATTGCCTCGTTTAATACAAGTCCCCATGGCTCAAACAATGAAGGTATTACAAGAATATCTGCAGAAGAATAATATTCTTTTAAATCTTTTTGATCGACAAATCCTGTAAATTTAATATTAGAGTTATTTATTAGAATTTCCTTACATTTCTGTTCTAGAGAACCTGACCCTACTACTAGTAAATTTGCTTTAATTCTTTTATTTGTTATTAGTTTATCAAAACACGTAATTAAATATTTGATATTTTTTCGAAATGTAAGTTTTCCTACATATATGAATAAGGGTAAACTACTATCAAAATTCAATTTTTTACATAAGGACTTTTTAAAATATGATTTATTTGTACATAAGAATTTATTGTTATCAACTGAATATGGAAGATAAACATACCTTTTTTTATTATTTTTTAATATATTAGTATAAAATTCTTTATTTTTAGTTCCTATATATCCAATTACATCAAACATTGATAAATATAATCTTTTTAAAAATCTGTACTTTACTGATTCGTCGCTATCAATATATGCTTCAGAGCGTATTATTAATTTAATTTTTAATATTTTAGAGTAAATTGCTGAAAGTATTAGAGCATAATGATTCCACCCTGTTATTACTACGTAGTCAGGTTTCACTTTATTTATTTCTTTGTACAAACCAAAAACAAGTGGACTAAAAAAAGTTTGCTCTTTTTTACTAATTTTTATTGATTGTGTTTTAATCCATTGAAAATTTTTTATAGTTTCAGAGTTCCAAAATATATTTCTATTAAATAGATGGTCGTAATATTCTCTATCTGAGAATAAGTCGAAATAAATTACATTTAAATCAATATATTTACTAGAATTTATTGTATTTAAAAGTGGAGTTTGGTAACTAATTGGATGGGTTGTAATCCAAAGGATCTTCTTAGATTTATTCATTAATAATTAAGTTTACTGAGTGATTCCAATCATAATTTTTTTTAACAAAATTTACTGCATTACTTGATATTAATTCAAATTTTATTTTATCAATACCTAAAATGATTCTTATTAATTCGTTTATATTTCCAGTTTCATAAACAAAACCATTAATTCCATTTTCAATAATTGAATGAATACCACAGCCTTTTGAAACAATTACAACCATTCCTAAAGCCATTGCTTCTAAAACAGCTTGTCCCCACGTCTGGTTTTCACTTGGAAATATGAATATATCATTTTTATTATATGTTTCGAGTAAATCATTGTCATCTTTAAAGTGATTAGTATTGATAGTAATGTTTTTATGTAGATTGTAAAACTGAATTTCTTTTTTTAATTTATTATAGTAGTGGTTATCCTCAATTGGTGCATTAATATTTATTCTAAATATTTTTTTATGAACATTTAATTTTTCTCCAAGATAAATTAAATCTTCAAGTCTTTTATATTTTACTATTCTTGAATTGCATAAAATATTTATTTCGCTTTCGTTAAATTTTTTTTCATTAGTTGCTATAGATAAAACACCTGGTTTCAAAATAATAGAGTTATATTTATAGTAATTTTTAACATTGTTTTTCATTTCTTTATCAAGTACATAAATTTTGTTAAAAATGTATATCCAGTGACGTTTTGTGCATTTTAATATTATTAAATCCACTAATAACTTATATTTCGATAGAAATATATTATTTTTACTCCACTTAATAATTTTATCATTTGTATCGTATATTATTATAATCTTATATTTATAATATTTAGCAAGTAAATTGAATATTCCAGTTTCGTTTATAATTATAGAATTATTTTTTTTTATTAATTTTTTATTTTTTAATTTATGTATTAAGAAAAGCATTTTTATAGTATTTAAAACTATTAATATTCCTGAGTTTATTATAATTTTATTTATGCAATTAATATTATTTAGAATATTTACTGCTTTTTTATATTTTATTGGATAGTATAGCGCGATTACCGATATGTCTTTTGTTAATTCGGGAAAACAATTTTCTTTGTTATAATAAAAGGTCAGAAGCTCTACATCAAACCCTTTATTTTTTAATGCATTACACAAATCAATCGTATATCTTTGAGAACCTCCTCTTTCAACTAAATAAGGATGGAATACAGTTATTTTCTTTCCTAACATAATATGATTTTTCTTTTAACGGGGTCTAAAGGTTTACTTGGTAGTCAATTTCTAAAATACATTAATTCAAAATTTCTTTATACTTTAGATCTTAGACTTAATAATGATATAGATTACGAATTCAATAATATAATTACAGATTACAAATCATTAGATAAAATAATAGCTGGTGAAAAAAATATTGTTTTATTACATTTCGCAACTAAATATAACACAAATCATTTTATAGATATTTATAATTCTAATTTTTTATTTGGTTTTGATCTTATTAATTTTTTAAGTAAATATCATTCTACTAAATTTTATTTTTTGAATTTGTCTACCCCTCTACCTCCACTTTATAATTCATACTCATTAACAAAAATTCTTTTTTCTAATTTTATTAAATATTCTTCTAATAATTATAAAAATTTTTGCTTTCTTAATATTATTCTTTTTAATTTTTTTAGCGGAAAATCTTATTCAAAAAAATTCCCAGATGATTTTATTAATTCTATTTACAATAATTCTGATTTTTTTGAATTCACAAATGGTCTACAGAAAAGGGATTTCATTTTCATTGATGATGTTATTGATGCCTTGTTATTTTTAGTTTCTAATATTCATGAATTTAAATCTAATTATTATGATATTGAACTAGGTACATCTCATCCCTATTCTATAAAAGAATTTTCATGGATTATTAAGGATTTTTATCAATCAAATATTAAATTAAATTTTGGAAAGTTTCCTTGCAACATTTATGAGCCGGTATTACTAAGTTCAAATAATTATTTTCTATCTGCATTGGGTTGGAAACCTAAATTTACACTTGAGTCTGCACTACAAAAAATTAAAGGGGAGCGATATTTATGAAAATTTTAATTACTGGGGGTTGTGGATTTTTAGGTTCTAATCTTAGCCAATATTTTTTATCGTTAAATTATGAAGTTCATGTTCTTGATAATCTAACTAGAGAAGGGGGCTCAAATAATTTGGAGTGGTTACGGAATAATGGTCTGACTTATTTCTATAAATATGATATTACTAATTTTGCCTTAATTC
>Ga0214921_10003538_pt1 | contig 23772 bp, 26 predicted proteins | sample LL1505_MetaG_FD_177992 | JGI IMG/M metagenome (GOLD analysis project Ga0214921, IMG submission 177992) | Freshwater microbial communities from Lake Lanier, Atlanta, Georgia, United States - LL-1505 | ecosystem: Environmental > Aquatic > Freshwater > Lake | place: USA: Georgia | collected...
AAACCTTCAAGCTCATTGCTGCTGCCGCACTTGTGTCAGGCTTTTTGGGTGGCGTCGCTCATGCTCAGCATTCGCATGCATTGCCGACACCGCCACGCATCGAATGGTCCTTTGCCGGTCCCTTCGGTACGTTCGACAAGACCCAGTTGCAGCGCGGCTTCAAAGTCTATCAGGAAGTGTGCGCAAGCTGCCATTCGATCAATCTTCTTGCTTTCCGCAACTTGGGTCAGGCCGGCGGTCCGGGCTTCTCGCAGGGGCAGGTGAAGGCACTGGCTGCGACCTTCAAGATCAAGGACGGCCCGAATGATGCGGGTGACATGTTCGAGCGTGAAGGCCGTCCGGCCGATCGCTGGCCTTCGCCGTTCCCCAACAAACAGGCTGCAGCCGCTGCCAATGGCGGGGCACTGCCGCCCGACTTCTCCGTGATTGCCAAGGCACGAAGCTATGCACGTGATTTCCCGTGGTTCCTCGTCGACATCTTTACCCAGTATCAGGAACATGGCGTGGATTACCTTTCGGCTTTGCTGAACGGTTACAGTGATGATACCCACGGCGTCGAAGTCCCAGCCGGTAAATATTACAACATCTATTTCCCCGGCAACATCATCGCGATGCCCAAGCCTCTGAACGATGGTCAGGTGGAATATGTGAAGGGTTCGGATGGTCGTCCGCAGGTTCCCGAAACCGTCGAGCAATACAGCAAGGACATTTCTGCTTTCCTGATGTGGGTCGCAGAACCCCATCTCGAAAAGCGCAAGGAAATCGGCTTCAAAGCCATCGCCTTCCTGATTGTGCTGGCTGGCCTGCTCTATTTCACCAAGAAAAAGATCTGGGCCCGCATCGAAGACCATCATTCGCACGCTTGATCTTGCGGCGATGATAGGTTGAAATCAAAGGCTCCCTGTCGGGAGCCTTTTTTGTGTCGCGCAGGCCGATAAGGCCGGTTGTCACAGTATTGTTTCAAGTGATGTTTAATCGGTATTTGATCCGGTGATGGATAGAGGGGCGATCATGGCTTCGAACAAGGCTGTTTTGGGTATCATCGGCGGCAGCGGCATTTATGATCTGCCCGGATTGACCGACAAGCGCACAGAAGTGTTCACGTCGCCATGGGGCGAGCCCTCCGGCGTGCTGCATCGTGGCCGGATCGGGCAGACCGAGATCGTGTTTCTGCCCCGCCATGGCGAGGGGCACCGCCTGTCGCCCTCGCAGATCAATTACCGCGCCAATATCGATGTGTTGAAACGTGCAGGGGTGACCGATCTGGTGTCGCTGTCGGCCTGCGGATCGTTCCGCGAGGATTTGCCGCCCGGCATGGTTGTGCTGGTGGACCAGTTTGTCGATCTGACGCGCAAACGCGAAAGTTCGTTTTTCGGCTCGGGCTGCGTCGCGCATGTGTCGCTGGCCCATCCGGTCGGGCCCTTGCTGTCGGCGCGTCTGAAGGCTGCGGCTGTGGCCGAGCGGGTGCCGCTCCATGACGGCGGCACCTATGTCTGTATCGAAGGGCCGCAATTTTCCACCCGTGCGGAATCGCTGCTCTATCGTGCGCAGGGTTTTGATGTGATCGGCATGACGGCGATGCCCGAGGCCAAGCTGGCCCGCGAGGCCGAAATGACCTATGCCATTCTGGCGCTGGTGACCGATTTCGATTGCTGGCATCCCGATCATGATGCCGTCGATGTCGCCTCGGTGCTGGCGGTGATGAAGGGCAATATCGACAAGGCGCGCACAATTGTCGGGCGGCTGGCACTCGATTTCCCGCATGAGCGTGAGGCCTGTCCGGTCGGCAGCCATCACGCGCTTGATCATGCCATCATGACCGCACCTGCGATGCGTGACCCCGCTTTGCTCGCCAAGCTCGATGCTGTCGCGGGCCGTGTGCTGTAACGCAGAGTTCAGACACTGAATTTTATTGACTGGAACATCATCATGAACGCTGACCGCAATCCTCCTTTGTCCGATTCCGTGCGCACCATCAAAGATTATCCCAAGCCCGGGATCCTGTTCCGCGATATCACCACTTTGCTGGGCGAGCCACGCGCGTTCAGACGGGCTGTCGATGAACTGGTGCAGCCGTTCTCCGGCACCAAGATCGACAAGGTCGCGGGCATGGAAGCGCGCGGCTTTATTCTGGGCGGTGCTGTCGCGCACCAGCTCTCGGCGGGCTTTATTCCGATCCGCAAGAAGGGCAAACTGCCGCACACAACCGTGTCGATTGCCTATTCGCTCGAATATGGCCTCGACGAGATGGAAATCCACGAAGATGCGCTGGTCAAAGGCGAGCGGGTGATTCTGGTGGATGATCTGATTGCCACCGGCGGCACAGCTACGGCCGCCGTGCAATTGCTGCAACAATTGGGGGCCGAAGTGGTGGCGGCGGTGTTTGTGATCGATCTGCCCGATCTCGGCGGAGCCGCCAAAGTGCGCGCGCTCGGCGTGCCGGTCCTGAGCCTCATGGCTTTCGATGGGCACTGATGCTTTTTTGGATGGTGTCAGTCGGCGGTTTTCATTCTAAAGTCTGAACCGATAGGTTTTTGGCAATCAAGCCGGTAACGCAGGGAGAGACGAGATGATTGAAGATCTGAAGGGCAAAGTGGTGCTGGTCACCGGTGGTTCGACCGGGATCGGTGCGGAAGTCGCCAAGGAATTTGCGGCCAATGGCGCAAAGGTCATGGTGCATTACAATGCCAGCGAAGCCGATGCCAAAGCGGTTGTCGATGCCATCACCGCCAAGGGCGGCGTGGCACAGATGGTCAAAGGCGATGTGATCGACCGCAGCCAGCCCAAAAAGATTGTCGAAGCCACCGTGAAGGCCTTTGGCCGGATCGACGTGCTGATCAACAATGCCGGCGGCATGCTGGGCCGCAAGCCTTTGGCAGAACTGACCGACGAACAATATGACATGGTGATGGATCTGAACGCCTGGTCCGTGATGGCCTTCACGCGCGAAGTCGCCCCGATCATGCGCAAGCAAGGCGGCGGCAACATCATCAACACCACCTCGATTGCCGCCCGCAACGGCGGCGGCGGCGGCGCGGTGCTTTACGCAGCCTCGAAAGGCTTCGTCTCGACATGGACGCGCGGCATGTCCAAGGAATTGTGGGCCGACAAGATACGCGTCAATGCGGTGGCTCCGGGCGTGATCACCACCCCGTTCCACGAGCGTTATTCCAATGCCGCCCAGATGGAAGCCATGCGGGCGACCGTGCCGATGGGCTATCTGGCCGAAGCGCATGAATGCGCCGGCGCCTTCCTGTTCCTCGCCTCCGACAAGCTCTCGGGCTATATGATCGGTCAGGTGATGGAAGTGAATGGCGGCCAGTTGATGCCATAAGCCCCTAAGGCTTTTTGCAAGACGGAAACGGCTCCTTCGGGAGCCGTTTTTTGTCGTGAACTGTCTGTTTGCCTCAGGGCCGTCTTTCGCGCATCACGGTGGCGGAAAATTCGAACACGGTCACGCCGTTCTGGTTCACGGCCCAATTGTCGCAAGACACGACACCCCAGCGCGGGCGGTGTTCGGAGATGCGTTTGGCGGTGATTTTCGAGCCATAGCTCAAACGGTCGCCGACATAGACGGGTTTGATCCATTTGAGGTTTTTGAACCCCAGACCCGGCCCCAATTCGGCGCTGGCTTCGCCGCGCTGTTGGGCCGCCGCCTGCAATTTCTGGTGATGTTGCACATAGAGCTTCATCCAGATCGAGGCGGTGTGCCAGCCCGAAGCGCACAGCGCGCCGAAATGCGAGGCTTTGGCGGCCTCGTGATCGAGATGGAAGGCCTGCGGATCAAAAGCGGTTGCAAAGCGGATAATGTGCTCTTCGGTGAAGGTAAAGGAACCATAAAGCTCCTCGGTGCCGATTTCGATGTCCTCGTAATAGGCGGTCATGCCCGGCCCCCGTGATCGCGCAGGCCGAACATGATGGCATTGCGCTGGTCGAGCACCACATCGCCATTTTGATTGAGCATCTCGAAATGGAAGGACACAAAACCTCGGTCGGGCTTGGATTGCGAGACTTTCGATGACAGCACCGTGTGGCGCACCGTCAGCACATCGCCCGGATAGACCGGTTTCAACCAGCGCACCTCGTCCACACCGGGCGCGCCCATGCACGAGGTGTTGATCAGGAAGCTGTCAGTCAGCATCCGCATCATCATACAGCAACTGTGCCAGCCGGAAGCGGCAAGGCCGCCCAGCAGGCTTCTTTGTGCCGCCACGGCATCAAGATGCATGGGTTGGGGATCATATTCGGACGCATAAGCACGGATTTCATCCAACGTCACGGCATAGCGGCCATAGGTCATGGCCGTTCCGGGCTTGAAATCCTCAAAGGTCAGACGCGGCATGGCCTGCTGCTCCTGTCGGGATCAATTGTTGAAGCGGAAGTGAAGCACATCCCCGTCTGCAACAATATATTCTTTTCCTTCGAGCCTGAATTTTCCGGCCTCGCGCGCGCCGGCTTCGCCCTTGTGGGCGACGTAATCGGCATAGGAAATGGTTTCGGAGCGGATAAAGCCCTTTTCAAAGTCGGTATGGATGACACCGGCGGCGGCGGGGGCTTTGGTGCCCTTCACGATGGTCCAGGCGCGCGCCTCTTTCGGGCCGACGGTGAAATAGGTCACCAGATCGAGCAATTCATAACCGGCACGGATCACGCGGTTCAGACCCGGCTCGTCGAGGCCGACGGCATCGAGATAGTCTTTCTGGTCTTCGGTCTCCATGACCGCGATTTCGCTTTCGATCTGGGCAGACACGACCACGGCGCGCGCGCCTTCCTTCTTGGCGTGGTCCATGACGCGGGCCGAAAAGCCGTTGCCGTCATGGGCCGAGGCTTCCTCGACATTGCAGACATAGAGGACAGGCTTGGAGGTCAGCAAATTCAGCATCCCGAAGGCGCGTTCTTCCTCGGTCTTGCGCTCGACCAGACGGGCCGGCTTGCCCTCGTGCAGCAAGGACAGGCAGCGCTGGATCAGATCGAGCTGTTCCTTGGCGTCCTTGTCGCCGGTCTTGGCTTTCTTTTCGAGCGCATTGAGGCGCTTTTCGAGGCTGTCGAGATCGGCCAGCATCAATTCGGTCTCGATGGTCTCGATATCGGCGAGGGGGTCGATCTTGCCTTCGACATGGGTGATGTCGCCGTCCTCGAAGCAACGCACCACATGGGCGATGGCATCGACTTCGCGGATATTGGCGAGAAACTGGTTGCCCAGTCCTTCTCCCTTGGAGGCACCGCGCACGATGCCTGCGATATCGACAAAGGTGATGCGGGTGGGGATGATCTCTTTGGAACCGGCGATGGCCACCAGCTGGTCCAGACGCGGATCGGGAACCGCCACATCGCCGACATTCGGCTCGATGGTGCAGAACGGGTAATTGGCCGCCTGTGCGGCTGCTGTCTGGGTCAGCGCATTGAACAAGGTGGACTTGCCAACATTGGGCAGTCCGACAATACCGCATTTAAATCCCATGACGCTCGCCTTTATCGTTGTTTGAACTGTCTGTCCGGTTGTGATCCTTTTGCTGGCGATTGCCGCAAAAGGCAAGTTTTGGTTGGTTGCGCGCGATTGGCATGTCAGCCCATCGCGGCATTGACCTTGCCTTGATAGTCCGCATCCGCTTTGTCGATCAGCAGCGGCGCATTGTCGCTCAGCGCGCGGCACAGATCGTCGACGCCCTGATGCTCGTCTTTGGCGAAATTGCTCAACACCCAGCCATGCACCAGCGATTTGTCGCCCGGATGGCCGATGCCGATCCTGACGCGGCGGTAATCATTGCCGCAAATGCCGCTGATCGAGCGCAAGCCGTTATGGCCCGCATTGCCGCCGCCGGTTTTGACGCGCACGACGCCCGGTTCCAGATCCAGCTCGTCATGGAACACCACGACGTTACCGAGCGCGATTTTGAAAAAACGGATCGCCTCGTTGACCGACTGGCCCGACAGATTCATGAAGGTTTCGGGCTTGAGCAACACGGCACGGTCGGTGCCGAGCGTGACCTCGGTGGCCAGACCCGAAAATTTCTTCTTCCACGGCGGCGCACGATAGTGCCGTGCGAGCTGGTCCATCGCCATAAAGCCGATATTGTGGCGGTTGCCCGCATATTGGGAACCGGGATTGCCCAGCCCGACAAACAGCTGCATCGCGTCTTCTTGCCCTGATCGGTGGATGAATAAAAAAACGCGCCACAGGACAACCCGCAGCGCGCTTTAGGAGTGCAAACGCTTGTGAGCTTACTTCTTGCCGGCAGGTTTTGCGGCCGCAGCGGCTGCTGCAGGAGTAGGCTCGTCCTTCATCCCCGCGGAAGCGACTACAGTCACCAGCGTGAAATCGGACTTGACGACAGGCAGGCAGCCTTCCGGCAGCTTGATGGTCGAGATATGGATCGAATTGTTGATGTCCACACCGGTCAGATCGACATCCAGCGAGGTCGGGATCGCATCGGGTGGCACCATCATCAGCACGGAATGCTCGACAATGTTGATCGCACCGCCGCGCTTGACGCCGGGGGAGGCATCCTGATTGATGACATGAACGGGCACTTCCACACGGATTTTCTGGCCTGCCTTCAGACGCAGGAAATCGACATGCATGGGCAGATCCTTGACGGGATCCATCTGGTAATCACGCGGAATGACGCGGATCTTGTGGCCGTCGAGATCGATTTCGAACAGCGTGGTCAGGAAGTGACCAGCGAAAATCAATTTCTGGGCCTGATTGTAATCAAGCGAGATCGGCTGGGGTGCTTCGCCACCGCCGTAAATCACGGCTGGAATGCGACCGGCGCGACGGACTGCACGAGCGGCCCCCTTGCCGCCTTGTGCACGCGCCGAAGCCTGAAGCTGCTTTGTTGCAGATGACATCGGTTTTTTCCTTTTAATAACAACAGCTCATAGGGGCCCGGAACGGGGCTTGCCAAGACTGCTTTCACGAATTGCGCCCGCGCCTCCAAGGGTGTCTGCCGAGCGTGAGCGTGTGTTAGCCGAAAAAGACAAGAAACACAACTGTTTCAGGGGGATTTTAGCGGATGATGCTTTGCGTCCGACGGTTTTATTTGAACAAGGCTGCCAAAGCGGCCAGCACCCATGCGCCGATCAGCACGGTGCCGCCGATCGGAGCCAGCATCGGGATCGCGGCCAGCGAGTGGACAATCGCCCAATCGCTCATCGGGGCAAAAGCCCTGAGCGCAATCGAACCGCTGAACAGCCATGCACCCAGCCAAGCCGAAACGGCACAGAACAGGCCCGTTTTGGGGCGGATCAGGCCGGTGCGGGTCATCGCCAGCATGGCCAGCACCGCAGGGGCGGTGACCATCGCAAGGGTGGCCGCAGAATCAAGGGATTTGCCCGGCGCGATATGGCTGGCTGCCGCGGCCAGTGCAACGCCGAAAGCACCAAGCAAGCAGGCGACAAAGGCCAAAAGGCGGGCGGTCAGCGCGCTCATGTCGTGCTCCGGATCAAACGGCAGGAAGGGGTTCGCCGCGCTCTTGCAGCAATTTGGCGATATTGGCGCGCAGATCGGCCATGCCGTCTCCCGAACGGCTCGATGTCAGCAGCACTTCGGGGAAGGCGGCAGGGCGGCGATGGATCGCCTCCAGCGTGGTTTCGATACGGGCGTCGATTTCGTGCTTTTTCAGCATGTCCGATTTGGTCAGCACGATCTGGTAGGACACCGCCGCCACATCCAGCGTTTTCAGGATCGCTTCGTCGACCTCTTTGAAGCCGTGGCGGGAATCCACCAGCACGAACACCCGCGCCAGATTGGTGCGGCCACGCAGATAATCATGGATCAGACGGTTCCATGAGGCGACTTTGGCCTTTTCGACCGCCGCATAGCCATAGCCGGGCATATCGACCAGTGTCAGCCAGCCGCCGATATCGAAGAAAATCAGCTCCTGCGTCCGGCCCGGAGTGTGCGAGGTACGCGCCAGAGCATTGCGGTTGGTCAGCGCATTGACAAGGCTGGATTTGCCGACATTGGAGCGGCCCGCAAAGGCCACTTCCATGCCCTTCATCGGAGGCAGGGCATCGAGCTTGGCGGTGGCCCATGTGAAATCGGCCTCGCCCGCAAAAATCTTGCGGCCCGCTTCGATCAAAGCAGGCGGCAGATCGGTGCGGATGGCGGGCCGGTTGGTGTCGGGACGCGAATTGCTCATAGCCTCACCTTTATCTCTTTCGATCGCAAAGGCGAGACCGCACAGTGTGCGGCCTCAGGCTTTGATCAGTTCGTCCCTTTGGGGGGCTTGCCCGTCATCGAACGCAGATTGTCCCACAATTCGACCTTCACGCCCTGGCGTTTCAGGATGGCATATTGCTGCAACACCGACAGCAGGTTGTTCCACGACCAGTAGATCACCAGACCGGCGGGGAACGAGGCCAGCATGAAGGTGAACACCAGCGGCATCCACGCAAACATCATCTTCTGGACGGGATCGGGTGGCTCGGGGTTCATCTTCATCTGCACGAACATCGTGATGCCCATGATGATCGGCCAGACGCCCAGCATCAGAAAATGCGGCGGGGTCCATGGAATGAGGCCGAACAGGTTGAACAACGTGCTCGGATCGGGAGCCGACAGATCGTGAATCCAGCCGTAAAACGGCGCATGCCGCATTTCGATGGTTACGAACAGAACCTTATAGAGCGAGAAGAACACAGGAATCTGGATCAGGATCGGCAGGCAACCGGCCAGCGGGTTGATCTTCTCGCGCTTGTACAGCTCCATCATTTCCTGTTGCTGCTTCATTTTGTCATCGGCATGACGTTCGCGCAGCGCCACAATTTGTGGCTGAACCGCCTTCATCTTGGCCATAGAGACATAGCTCTTGTTGGCCAGCGGGTAGAAGATCGCTTTGACGATCACGGTCACAGCCAAAATGGCCAGACCGAAATTGCCGAACAGATTGAAGAACAGTTCCAGCAGTTTGAACATCGGCTTGGTGATGAAATAGAACCAGCCCCAATCGATCAGCAGATCGAAATTCTTGATGCCGAGCTTGTCGGAATAGGCGGCGATGGTTTTGACTTCCTTGGCACCGACAAACAGGGTCGAGGTGATTTCCGTGCTGGTTGCAGGCGCAAGCACGCGCGGCTGCATCAGCAAGTCGACCTGATAGCTTTTGGCCACCGCACCCGCGCCGCTATTGCCGGAATAGGTCAGTGCATAGGCAGCCGCCTGATCGGGCGCAATCACAGCAGCCCAGTATTTGTCGGTAATGCCGGCAAAGCCACCGGTTGCCTCTTTGAAGGTCTTGCCGCGACCCTTGTTACCGGGCAACAGCGCTTCCTTGTCGATGGATTCGTAGCTGAATTCCTGCAAGCCCTGCTCTCCGGCCACGCCGACAAGCCCTTCATGAAGGATATAGTATCCGGATGTGGGAGGCGTGCCGTAGCGGCGCACCAAACTGTAAGGGTTGAGCGTGACAGGAGCTGAAGTGGTATTTTCGACACTGTCGGTCACGGTGATGGCATAGCCGTCATCCACCGTCAGCTTGCGCTTGAACACCAGACCCGCACCGTTGTTCCAACTCAACGTTACAGGCTGGTCCGGGGTCAGCTTCTGGTGGTCGGCGATCCAGACGGTTTTGGGGGAGGGCACGATGGTGCCTGCTCCAGCGGCTGCAGCCCAGCCGAATTCGGCAAAATAGGCTTCGCTGCTGCCATAAGGCGACAAAACCCGGATCATCGGGCTTTTGGGGTCCACTGTTTCATGGTAGCCGCGGAAGGAAATATCGTCGATCTCGCCGCCGGTCAGCGGAAAGGAGCCGATGATCTTGGGGGTTTCGATCTGGATGCGTGCGGAAGCCTTCAGGGCCTCTGCGATCGGCAGGATCACGGGAGCCGTCGGGGCTGCACCGGAGGGGGCCTGCGCGCCCGAGGCGGGCTGCTTGGCCGCTTCGATCTGCTTTCTATGCTCTTCTGGGTTGGGCAAGCCGAAAAAGGCGTTCCAGCCGACCAGAACAGCCAGGGACAAGGCGATGGCTAGAAAAAGATTCTTGTTGTCTTGCATGGTCTCTAGCAATCCTTGTCAGCGGTCGTGTTGGTCATCAAGAGTGTTTTGCGTGGCACGTCAGGATCTGGAATCCGGACGCGGTGGAAGGTGCGTTGCCTGAGCGGATTTTGCAACAGCCTTTGCACAACTCTCGACAATATCGGTGATCAGTTGCTCAAACGGTGCTGCGAGGCAATCCCGCCGTGCCACAAGCACATAGTCGTTTGCAACGCTTCCGTCGAGGGGGGCAAGCCGCAAAGCGGCCCGCAATCGACGTTTGATGCGGTTTCTCTCGACCGAATTTCCGGTTTTTTTGGTCACCGTAAGCCCGAACCGCGGCAAGGGGGCCGAAGGCGCGACCTGACCGGCCACAAGCTCTTGCCCCTGATCGGGCTCGCGCGCGCGATATTGCATCGTCATGCGCTGTGTATGCAGCCGCCGGCCTTTGCCGACAGCCAGAAACTGCGACCTGACGGTCAGCCAGCCAATCGGTGCTGTTATTGATGTATGCCGGTCTGGGGGGATGTCGGATGGGACGTTGTGATTTGGCATGGGAGCTGCTGAAACCGCCTTGTCGCCACCAATGATCAGTTGCAAGCTGTGCCTGCCCCGTGGGGATCAAACGCCGGATTACCGCATTTAGAACCCTGTCATCCACAGATTTGTTTTATAAAGTTGATTGGCGCGGGACGGTTTGATCCGTTTCCGCGCGTATCATGATCTTTTAATTTTCATATCCGCAGAAGCTCTGCAGATCGAAACATGCGCTTCAGGCTTAGGCCGACAGACGCTTGCGACCGCGCGAGCGGCGTGCAGCAAGGATCTTGCGGCCGTTTTTGGTTCCGAGACGGGCGCGAAAGCCGTGGCGGCGTTTACGCACAAGTTTACTGGGTTGATAGGTGCGTTTCACAGCGCGTACTCCGGTTTAGTCTTGTGCTCCATCAAGACAGAGTGCCTTGAGGGAGAGATGAAATGTCAAAACGATAAGAAAGACAGGAGGACACGATCCATCCTGTTGACCCTTATCACGAGAAAGAATGATCGCGGGCTTATGAAGGATCGGCGCGAGAAAGTCAACGCACCTGACGGTTTTCTTTGGTCCGCAATCGGTTTTCCTGATCTGAGAGCGGTCAAAAAATAGGGGGTGGTCAGTCGAAAAGGCTTGAAACGCTCTGTTCGAGCGCCGTTCGGCCAATGGCTTCGCCCAGCAAATCGGCGATCGAGATCACGCGGATATTGCGCGCCACCTTGACGGCTTCCGTCGGCAAAATCGAATCCGTGATCACCAGTTCCTTGAGCTTGGAGGAGGCAATCCGTGCCACAGCCCCGCCAGAGAGCACCCCGTGGGTGATATAGGCGAACACTTCCTTGGCGCCTTTTTCCAGCAAGGCTTCGGCCGCATTGCACAGCGTGCCGCCGGAGTCGACGATATCATCGACCAGAATGCACGAGCGGCCCGTTACATCGCCGATGATGTTCATCACTTCGCTCTCACCCGGACGCTCGCGGCGTTTGTCGACGATGGCCAGCGGCGCGTCAATGCGCTTGGCCAGCGCGCGGGCGCGCACCACACCGCCGACATCGGGCGACACCACCATCAGATTGCCGTTGTTGATCCGTTTTTTGATATCGGCGGCCATCAGCGGGGCGGAGAACAGGTTGTCGGTCGGAATATCGAAGAAGCCCTGGATTTGCCCTGCGTGAAGATCAAGCGTCAGCACGCGGTCGGCGCCGGCATGGGTGATCAGATTGGACACCAGCTTGGCCGAAATCGGCGTGCGGCCCGAAGCGCGGCGATCCTGACGGGCATAGCCGAAATAGGGTATCACCGCAGTGATTCTGCGGGCCGAGGAGCGGCGCATTGCATCGATGATGATCAGCAATTCCATCAGATGGTCATTGGTGGGAAACGAGGTCGACTGTACGATGAACACATCCTGCCCGCGCACGTTTTCCTGAATTTCGACAAAAATTTCCATATCGGCAAACCGGCGGACCGTGCATTGGCCCAGCGGCAATTCCAGATAGGCAGCGATGGCTTCGGCTAGAGCGCGGTTGGAATTTCCCGCGACGAGCTTGATCGCAGCTTTCATGGCAGTGGTCCTTCTCAACCATACATCACCAGACGGGCAGGGCCACACGCCGATGCCCCGTTCTGTGCCCCTGCTCATAACAGGCACAACCCCCGCCTTCAATATCGCGTATGGCAAGACCCACAGTGAAAAACGGGCAGGGGATAAAAAAGCAAAACCATCACTCTTTCAAAAAATCGGCCAGATCGTTCATGCTGGTTTCGGCAAGCTGGCTGGCTTCGCGGCCGCTCAGTCCGCTTTGGTTCGAAGGGGCGGGCAATGTGCTGGTGATGCGCTGGATGCGGTTTTCCTGTGCATCGAACACATCCCAGACCAGCGTGGCCGCCTGTCCCTGCGGCAGATGGGGGCCCGCTGTAAAATAGCCGCGCAGATGCAGGCCTGCCTGATCGGGCGCATTGGTTAGCTTGACGCCATAGCGTTGCGCACCCTTTTCCAGCCCCTCTTGCACGGCTTGCTGCAAGGGCTTGGACACACCGTCGATGCCCTCGATCACCACAATGGTCCCCGCGCCGAGATGGGGGCGGGCGGATCCGTTGCCGGTGCCTTGGCAGGCACCCAGCAGCAAGGCTGGAATCAGCATGAAGAACAGGCGGGTGAGGGTGCGAATGGTCAGACTCATGGCACTCTTCATATAGCAGACGCGACGGCGGGGAAACTGTCGGCAGGTTGTATCCCGACCGAACGGAAAAGTGATTGTTGACAGACAAGGGCACGGTCAAGAGGGGTTAGCCACAACAACCTGCCATAAAATGACGGGATAAAGCGGGCAGGCCGGTGCGCGGCCTCTTTCCCGAAAGGCTTGGGCACCCTACATCTGGTCCATGGTGACACCGAAGCCCGATCATGATCTGCCCGAACCGGATGCGGACGAGCCCGACGAGCCTGTCGAGGCCGGATCTGCAGCCGAACCGCTCGATCTGGGCTTTGACCAGCCCTCCGATCTCGGCGAATTGGCGGCCGGTGTCGAGGTCATCCGCAAATGCCATGCGACACTGCCCAACAAGCCGGGTGTCTACCGCATGTTCAATCACGCGGGCGATGTGCTCTATGTCGGCAAAGCCAAGAGCCTCAAAAAAAGGGTGGCCAATTATGTGCGCGAATCGGGCCATTCCAACCGCATCGCGCGGATGATCGCGCTGACGGCGGCGATGGAATTCATCACCACCGGCACGGAATCGGAAGCCTTGCTGCTCGAAGCCAATCTGATCAAGCAGCTCAAGCCGCGTTTCAACGTGTTGCTGCGCGACGACAAGAGTTTTCCCTATATCCTGATCAGTGCCGATCACGAGGCCGCGCAACTGACCAAGCATCGCGGCGCGCGCAACAGGCCGGGCCAGTATTTCGGTCCCTTTGCCAGCACCTGGGCGGTCAGCCGAACCTTGACCGCGCTGCAACGCGCCTTTTTGCTGCGCACCTGTACCGATAGCTATTACGAAAACCGCACGCGGCCCTGCCTGCTGCACCAGATCAAGCGTTGCGCGGGCCCCTGCACGGGCGAAATCAGCATCGAAGACTACCAGAAACTGACCAAGGAAGCGCGCGACTTCATGCGCGGCCGCTCGATCAGCATCAAGAAAATGCTGGCCGAGGACATGCAAGCCGCTTCCGACGCGCTGGAATTCGAAACCGCCGCCCGTCTGCGTGACCGTCTGGCGGCGCTGTCGGCGATCCAGTCCTCGCAGGATATCAATCCCCATTCGGTTGAAGAGGCGGATGTGTTTGCCCTGCACATGGAAGCGGGGCAGTTTTCGATTCAGGTGTTCTTCTTCCGCAACTTCCAGAATTGGGGCAACCGCGCCTATTTCCCGCGGGCCGACCAGACCTTGGAACCTGCCGAAGTGCTTGGTGCCTTTCTGGCGCAGTTTTACGACGACAAGCCCGCCCCCGCTTTGATCCTGCTGACCCACGAGATCGAGGACCGCGATGTGCTGGAAGACGCGCTCTCGTCGAAATCGGGCGAGAAGGTCGAGATTCAGGTGCCCCAGCGCGGTGAAAAGCGCGTGCTGGTCGATCACGCTCTGACCAATGCCCGCGAGGCCTTGGGGCGGCGTCTGGCCGATACCTCCTCGCAGCAGAAATTGCTGGTGGCGATGGGACAGGCCCTGGAGCTGGATGGCCCGATCCGTCGGGTCGAGGTCTATGACAACTCGCATATCTCGGGCACCAATGCGGTGGGCGCGATGATTGTTGCGGGACGCGAGGGGTTTTCCAAACCTCATTATCGCCAGTTCACCATCAAATCGACCGAGCTGACGCCGGGTGATGACTATGCGATGATGCGCGAAGTGTTGCAGCGGCGGTTCGCGCGGCTGGTCAAAGAGGGGCCGAAGCCGCCGCCCGACAGCGGGCCCAAATCGGCAGGCGAGGAGCAGGCCGATGCCATGCCAGCCTGGCCCGATCTGGTGTTGGTCGACGGCGGCAAGGGCCAGCTGGACGTCGCCGTCTCGGTGTTCAGGGAATTGGGCGTCGAGGGTGTGCATCTGGTCGGCGTGGCCAAAGGCGTGGACCGCGATGCGGGGCGCGAGACCTTTATCATCCCCGGTCGTGCCCCGTTCAGGCTGCCGCCGCGTGATCCCGCGCTCTATTTCATCCAGCGCTTGCGCGACGAGGCCCACCGCTTTGCCATCGGCTCGCATCGGGCCAAGCGCAAGAAGGATTTCACCCGCTCCAGTCTGGATGACATTGCGGGAATCGGTCCCACACGCAAGCGCGCTTTGCTGATGTATTTCGGTACGGCCAAGGCGGTGGAACAGGCTTCGCTGGATGATCTGGCCCGCACACCGGGCATCAATTTGAACATGGCGCGGATGATTTTTGACTTTTTCCACGATGGTGGCGGTTAATCCATAGGTTTTGTTCAATTTCATCGTTGACGCTCGGCGTTTGACGATGTTTTGTCATTTCATGAGCGAAAATATGAGCGAATCTTCGGCTGCACCCCGCAAATTGCGCGGGGGAGGGCCATTGAGTCTGCCCAATCTGCTGACCTATGCACGGGTGGTGGCGGTTCCTGCCGTTGTGGCCTGCCTGTTCTGGTCCGAAGACGGCACGATGCGCTGGATCGCGCTTGGTATCTATACCGTTGCCGCGATCACCGATTTTTTCGATGGCTGGCTGGCGCGGTTGTGGTCGCAACAATCCTCGCTGGGACGGATGCTGGATCCGATTGCCGATAAATTGCTGGTATCGTCCTGCCTGCTGATGCTGGTCGCCGATCATACGATCGAAGGGCCGTGGTTATGGGCGGCGATTGTGATCCTGTGCCGCGAAATTCTGGTGTCGGGCCTGCGTGAATTTCTGGCCGAACTGCATGTGAGCGTGCCGGTGTCTACCGTCGCCAAATGGAAAACCGCGATGCAACTGTTCTCGCTGGGCTTTTTGATCGTCGGTGATGCAGGCAAGGTGATTTTGCCGCAAACCATCGAAATCGGCCTGTGGTTGCTGGCGGTGGCCGCCGTCCTGACGCTTTATACCGGCTATGATTATTTCCGCGTAGGCTTTCGTCATGTCGTCGAATTGGATGGTCAGTAATCCATCAGGCATTGAGGAGCGACAATGGTCAAACTGGTTTATTTTGCTTGGGTGCGGGAGAGAATGGGGATGGCCGAGGAGATGGTCGAACTGCCCGCCTCAGTGGTAACCATTGCCGATCTCGCGCTCTGGCTGGCCGGCCGCGACGAAGGGGCAGCTCTGGCTTTTGCCAATCCCGAGGTTGTGCGTGCAGCCATCGACAAGCACCATGTCTCCCCGCAAACCCCCGTCAAGGGTGCTCGTGAAATCGCCTTTTTCCCGCCGATGACCGGAGGCTGAGCCGATGGCCGGACCTGTCACGCGCCATATCGGCGTCCAAGCCGCTCCTTTTGATCTCGCCGTCGAGGTCGAGAAATTGACGAAAGGCCGTACCGATATCGGCGCGATGGTCAGTTTTACCGGCCTGTGCCGCGACGAGGCTGGCCAACTGTCGGCACTGGAGCTCGAACATTATCCAGGCATGGCCGAGGACGAGATGACGCGTGTGGTGGCCGAGGCCGAACAGCGCTGGCCCTTGCAGGCAGTGGGTGTGATCCATCGTTATGGCCTGATCAAGCCGGGCGAGGTGATCGTGCTGGTCGTCACTGCCTCGGCGCATCGCGTGGCCGCTTTCGAGGCAGCCAGTTTCTTGATGGATTATCTCAAAACCCGCGCGCCGTTCTGGAAAAAGGAACATCTGGCGGGCGGGTCCAGCGGCAGTTGGGTCGAAGCCAAGGCCCATGACGACTTGGCCGCAGAACGCTGGTCTGCGGCACAAGCTTTCTCAAAGGACTAAGAGGTTTAGCCGTTAATGTGTCTGCTGGATGGCTGACAGCATCCATGTGCCACCCGACGCGCGGCGGAATGTCCAGATTTCGGTAGCTTCCTGAACCTGGTTGGGATCACCCGACACCACGCGGTTGCTGGCGCGTTCGATCATCGCATTGATGAAGGAAAAGCGCATGGCGACGCTGGCATAATCACTGCCGCTCTCTGTCCAGCTTTCGGCCAGATCGCCTTGAAGCAGCTTGACCTGCGTGACACTGTCAACCAAGCCCTTCTGGCTGTTGCGGGCCAGATCATCGCCGAAATAAGAGACCATTTCAGGCGTGGCCAAGCCGCGCAAAGCGGACAGATCCTCGCGGCTATAGGCATCCTGGACCGCGCTCAACAGCTTTTCGAAGGCGGCATAATCGCTGTCACCGATCTGCAAAGGTGCACTCAATACTCCCGCACCACCCGATACTGCCGCACCGCCCGATACTCCCGCGCCACCCGCTGCGGGCATCATCTCGACCGGTGAGCGTGCATAGCCCTGCTCGGCATAAGCAGGCTGTTGGCGGGATTTGCGGAACAGGCTCACCACCAAATAGATCAATCCGACCACCAGCAAGGCCTGAAACACCAGCCCGATCATGCTCATGAAACCGCCCATGCCACCCATGAAGCCACTACCCGAAAGCATGCCGAACAGGCCCGCGCCGAGGAAGCCGCCTGCCAGACCGCCCAGCAGGCTGCGCCCGAAGGAGGGAGCGGCTGCCGGCTGTTGCATCGGAGCCTGTCCGCCCATGGACGGAGAGGAAGGAGTGGGTTGGGTGATGCTGCGCTGCATTGGTGCTGCGCCGCCCGGGGCCGTATTGGTGGCAGGAGGAGCTGAAAATGTCTTGCTGCCACGGCTGCCCATGCTGCCGCCGTCGCCGGGGCGGGCATCAACCGGAGTGACTGTTTGTCCGCATATCAAGAGCGCGATGGCCAGCACCGCACCCATACGCTTCATCAAATTGGAAGTATTGACGCCAGCAATGCCGTTCATCTTGAATTCCCCTCGCAATGTCATGTTCGATCATGATTCATTCTAACTAATTATATGGTCTATGTAGGAGTGTTGTTCAAGCCCCGTTTCGTCCGAAAAATCCTGAGCTTTCCAGAGGAAACGGGCCGAAGGTTTTTCGGCTTTTCCTTAGTAAAAAAGTAACAGGATCGCGTTAGAGACAGAGGATGAATTCCCGTCTCGTGCGCAAATGTTCGGCCGTGCTGATCCTGCTGGTTGTGGCGGGGTGCGGACTGTTTCGTTTCGAGCAACGTGCTCCGTGGCGGGATCAGGCAGAACGCGAATGCCTGTCGGCGGGGGCGGTCAAAATTAACAGCTATATCGAGCCAGCCCGCGAGGTCGATGGTCCGGGCTCGTGCGGGATGCTGAAACCCTTCCGTATTTCGGCTCTGGCAGAGGGCAGTGTCGGTCTCAAAAGCCGCGCTTTGCTGGCCTGTCCTATGGTCAGCGTGCTTGATCAATGGCTGATCGGGGTGGTCCAGCCCGCCGCCCGCCTGTATCTTGGCACCGAGCTGGCCGAGGTCAATCTCGGCTCCTATTCGTGCCGCAACGTCAACAACCAGTGGAGCGGCAATAAATCCGAGCATTCCTACGGCAATGCGGTGGATGTGATGTCGTTCAAATTCGAAGACGGGCGCACGCTCACCGTCGAGCGCGGCTGGCGCGGCGCATCGGCAGACCAGAATTTCCTCAGGGAAGTGTTTGTCGGCGGCTGCCGGTTTTTTTCAACCGTGCTCGCGCCCGGATCGGACATGTTCCATTACAATCACTTGCATATGGATCTGGGGCGGCATGCAGGCGGACGCCAGATTTGCAAACCGGTTATCAAATTCGAGCCGCGTGTAACCCCTGCAATGGTCAAAGCTCCGATGAGCATGAAAGTGCCGCCGAAGCGGGCCATTCAGGAGGAAGAGGACAATTCCGGCGAATTTGCAGAACCTTCCGCACCCAATGGCGGATCGGTCAAATCCACTCCGTTGCCGCCGACACAACCGCAAATGATGAACCAGAGCCCTCCTAACCCGCCGGTGTCGGGTGTGCCTGCACCCAACATGCTGTTGCCGCCGGTACGGCCTCCGCGTCTGGGCGGGTTGTATTAAAGCAAAACCAATTCAGATGTTGACCTTGCGGCTGGTTCTGTCATCAAAGGCCCATGAATTACAGACACGCTTACCACGCAGGCAATTTTGCCGATGTTGTCAAACATGCGGCGCTCGCGCTCATTCTCGAGTATTTGAAGCGCAAGGACAGCGCGTTTCGGGTGATCGACACCCATTCTGGCATCGGTATCTATGATCTGGCAGGCGACGAGGCCCAGCGCACCGGCGAATGGCATGCGGGCATCGGCCGCCTGCTCGATGCCGATCTGTCACCCGGGGCAACCGCCTTGCTGGCTCCCTATCTGGAAGCGGTGGCAGCGGTCAAAGGGCTGGTCAAGCCGACCGCCTATCCCGGCTCCCCCGCGATTGCCCAGCATCTGACCCGCGATCAGGACCGTATGATCTTTGTCGAAAAACATCCGCGCGATGCCCAGACATTGAAAGACACGATGGCAGGAGACGAGCGGATCAAGGTGATCGAACTTGATGGCTGGACAGCTTTGAAGGCCTATATTCCGCCGCCCGAACGGCGCGGTGTCGTGCTGATCGATCCGCCGTTCGAAGTGCCCGACGAATTCGATGCATTGGCACGCAATGTGGTCAAGGCCTATCGCAAATGGCCGACCGGTATCTATGCCGTCTGGTATCCGCTCAAGAACAAAACCGCCAGCGACCTGTTCCGGCAGACCATGCGCGATAGCGGGATCCCGCGCATGCTCTGTGTCGAAATGCGGGTGCGCGAGGAGCAGGACCGCGGCCTGTTTTCGGGCAGCGGCCTGATGCTGATCAACCCGCCATTTGTGCTGGCCGAACAGATGGGTCAGCTGTTGCCGGAATTGCTGTCCATTCTCAAACAGGCAGCAGGCAGTGGCTGGTCGGTGACGTGGTTGACACCCTCATGACGCGCAGTTGAGCCGAGCTGCAACTTTTTCGAGTTTATTTGATCGTACAGGCATCAAAAATTTCATTTTTGATGGTGGACGCCTGCGAATTGCCGACATATCCTGTCACCCAACGATAAGTTTTTCCTAAGAGCAAAAAGCCGATCCATCGGGCCTTCGGGGAAACATAGAAAGTGGGAATTGCAGATCTCGTTTTGCATTCCTGAAGGTTGCGCGAGGGGAAACATAGCCGGTGGGCGTTTTATCTTAACGCGATCTGATGGAATGCAAAGGCCAGACGGTTTGACCTTGGGCTTTACCTTGGGTTCGACCTGGCGGTTCGTCATTCGGGCGGGTTCGTAATACGGGGCCGTCCCCTGATCAGGAGCGATAAGCATGCCGCGTACAGGTGTCGTGAAATTCTTCAATACCGATAAAGGCTATGGTTTCATCAAGCCCGATGACGGGGGAACCGATGTGTTCGTCCATGTCACTGCGGTCAGCAGTGCGGGGTTGAACGGCCTCGATCAGGGGCAGAAAATCTCTTTCGAGATCGAACCCGATAAAAAGGGCAAAGGGCCAAAAGCCGTCGGACTGGTTGTGTTGCCCGAGTGAGCCGTTTACAGCTTGGCATCTGGAACCAGTGGTGGTTTGCCGCATGTTAAGAGGGCTGCACATGAAATTGCGTACGTCTCCGTTCTCCCCGTTCGGCCGTAAAGTGGTTATGGTCGCGCATATCCTTGGTCTCTATGAGCGGCTGGGCATTGCCTCGGCTGATCCCTCCGATCCCAATGATCCGTTGAGGGTCGATAATCCGCTCGGCAAATTGCCGGTGCTGGTGCTCGAGGACGGCTCCTCGCTCTATGATTCCCGTGTGATCGTCGATTATCTCGATCATCTGGCTGGTGAAGGGGCGGTGATTCCAAAGGGGGAAGCCAAGTTCCCCGTCATGCGGATGCAGGCTTTGGCTGACGGGATTCTCGATGCCTCGATCCTGCAGGTGTATGAAAACCGCTTTCGGGCCGAGGACCGCCGCGAGGCCGGCTGGATCTCCTATCAGGCTGAAAAGGTCAAACGCGCTTTGACTTTTCTGGAAAACAGCGACTTGCCAGCCATTTCCGCGCGCCCCGATGTCGGCGCGATCGCATTGGCCTGTGCGCTGGGCTATCAGGATTTGCGCTTTCAGGGCGCGTGGCGCAAGGACCATCCCAAACTGGTGGCCTGGCTCAAGGATTTTGCAACCGCAGTGCCTGCCTTCGATTTGACGCGCCCGCCTGCGGCCTGAGTCATTTCATCAGACCAAGCACAAAAAAGCCCGCTGCGAAGCGGGCTTTTCCGTCATGATCAACTGATCATCAGAACTTGTAGTTTACGGCCGTGCGCACGATGCCCAGATCGTTGCCGACTTTTCCGACAGCGGTGTTCTTATTTTCGAGGCCGACATAGAGGCCTTCGACGCGGGCCGAGACATTGTTGGTGATGGCATAATCAACACCGGCACCGACAGCATAGCCATTGCGCCAGCCCGAAGAATTGGCCGCACCCGGAATGGTGATCTTTTCATTGCCGCCGGCATAACCGGCTGTGACGTAAGGCATCACACGATCCATGGCATAACCCAGACGGCCACGGACGGTGCCGAGCGTGTCGAGGCGCGCTTTCGAACCAGCGGTGCCGGTGGAGTTTGCCTTGCCCTGCAGGCCGCTGTAATCGAAGTCGCCTTCGATGCCGACAACAACCTTGTTGGCGAGCTGCTGGTTGTAACCAACCTGGCCACCGCCGACAAAATTGCTCGGGTTCTTGAACTGCGAACCACCAGCGCCCGAGAAGGAGCCAAAGCCGTAACCGGCGTTGATACCGATATAGCTGCCCGACCAGTTATAGCTTGGGGCCGCGACGTAAGGTGCAGGAGCCTGCTTGCGGTTTGGCAAGTCGGCAGCAGAAGCAGCACCGGCAGTCAGGGCGAGAGCAGCTAAGCTAAGCGAAAGCAGTTTTTTCATTGTATCAGTCTCCAAAAGTTCAGGGAGCAGATGAACTATTGTTCTTCTGCGTAGAGGATCAATATTTTCTCAATATCAGTGAGAAAACGGTCGAGTGAGAAGCAATCTCTTGCTGGTGGTTTTCATATTAAAAAGTGGCGAGAATATGAACCTATTGCGGCATATTATTGTTTTTTACGTAAGAATATCATGAATAAAGCGTAAATATTATTTATAACCTTATTGATTAAAAACGATAATTCCCGCCAACCCGCAGCAGGTTGTTGGTGGCGCCGATGGATTGTGGACCCGTCGAGGCTGGATAGGTGTAGCTGTTCAGGTCGTAATGCAGCACTTCGCCGCGCAACGTGAAACGCTGGTCCACTTGAAACTCGGCCCCGATTCCTGCGACCCAGCCCATGGCGGTCAAGCTCTTGGTGCCGGTGGTGCTCTTGTATTCGGTGCCGGCCAAGCCCATGCCTGCGGTCGTGTACAGCATCAGATTGTTGGCAATCAGGTATCCCGCGCGCCCGCGCCCGCTGGCCAGCCAGTTCTGGCGATAGGTGTCGGCTACAGAGCGGCTGATGACATCGCTGCCTGATCCGTCGGCTTCCAGACCGAACACGAAACGGTCGGACTGCCAGTTGTAACCGGCTTGCAGACCGCCGGCGATACCGGAGATGCGGTTGACGCCGGCTTTGCCGAAACCGCCGCCGATATTGCCGCCGAAATAAGCGCCCTGCCAATTGCCGCTGAAGGATGATCCGCCAGACCCCGAATTGCCGTATGAACTGCCATAGGGATTGCTGCCATATCCTTTGTTCTTGGAGAGGTCAGCCGCTGCCGCGCCACCTGTTGCAAGGCAGAGGGCCAGCAGTGATGTTGCCATTGCTGTCGAGATGCGAAACTGTGTCATGACCTGTTTCTCCTTTTGGCAGACGGGACTTGATCCTGCCCACCTCACATCTAAAACGGATGGAAGGCGGGACAAAGGACAGCTTGGGAACAGGGTCAACAGTCTCTAAACAAAACCGTTGGCCGGTAGGGGCTTGTTAAACCCCGTGGCGGAAATAAGGCAGAAAAGGCCGCAATGCGGTGCCTTGCAGGAGAGTGGAATGCAGCAGCGCAGTAAAACGGCCCTTGTGACGGGCGGAGCCAGACGGATCGGGCGGGCGATTGTCGAGGCGCTGGCCCAAGCGGGCTATGATGTCGCCATCCACTGCCACGCCTCGCGCCACGAGGGGGATGCGCTGGCCGACAGCCTGATCGCAAAAGGTCGCAAGGCGGTTGTTGTCTGTGCCGATCTCTCCGATGTTGCGGCCACCAAGGGATTGATCGGGCAGGCCAAAGCGGCTTTGGGGCCTTTGTCCTTGCTGGTCAACAATGCCTCGCTTTTCGAGGCCGATCAGGCCGGACGGATCGATCAAACTGTGTGGGACCGCCAATTTGCTGTCAATCTGCGCGCGCCCTGCCTGTTGGCCGAAGGCTTTGTGGCCCAGCTTGATCCGCAGGACACCGATGACGCCTCGATCATCAACCTGCTCGACCAGCGGGTCTTGCGGCCCAATCCGCAATTCTTTTCCTATACGCTGACCAAATCCTCTTTATGGACCGCGACCCGCACCATGGCGCAGAGCTTTGCCCCGCGCGTCAGGGTCAACGGCGTCGGACCGGGTCCGACTTTGGCCAACCAGCATGAAGGTGAAGCCGGTTTCGAGCAGGAGCGGTCCGCTTTGCTGCTGTCGCACGGGCCAAATCCCGCCGATATTGCCGAAGCGGTGGTCTATCTCGCGCAGGCCAAGCAGGTGACAGGCCAGATGATCGCGGTCGATGGCGGCCAGCATCTGGGCTGGAAAACGCCCGACGTGGTTCTTTAAGCCTTATGTGAGCGCAATCGCTCCCATCAGACGCCCGTAATCGGGCTCGTTCCTGTGCGTGGTACGGCGATAGCTGTAAAACAGTTCCGGCTCGCCATAGGTGCAGCGGTCGAGATTGGTGAAAGAGCCGACTTCGGCCCGTTGCAGCCTGTGCCCGATAAAAGCGGGCAGATCGAACATGTGATGACCGTCTTTGGGCGAAGGTGTGAAAAACACCGCAAAGGCGGGATTGGTGTCAAGGAAGCGGGCGACAAATTCGGGTCCGACTTCATAGGCGCGCGCCGAAATGGTCGGGCCCAGAACTGCGTGTATGCGCGCGCGCTTGGCCCCCAAGGCCTCCATGCCGTCAAGAGTCGCTTCCAGAATGCCGGTCAAGGCGCCTTTCCAGCCCGAATGGCAGGCACCGATCACCCGCGCTTCGGGATCGGCAAACAGCACGGGGCCGCAATCGGCGGTGGCAATGGCCAGACACAGGCCGGACCGGTTTGTCACCATGCCGTCGGCTTTGGGACGCTGGTCACG
>Ga0214921_10003539_pt1 | contig 23771 bp, 25 predicted proteins | sample LL1505_MetaG_FD_177992 | JGI IMG/M metagenome (GOLD analysis project Ga0214921, IMG submission 177992) | Freshwater microbial communities from Lake Lanier, Atlanta, Georgia, United States - LL-1505 | ecosystem: Environmental > Aquatic > Freshwater > Lake | place: USA: Georgia | collected...
CAGCCACTCGGCCTGAGGTGATGCAGATCTGCGACATCTTCCGTGCAAAAATTGTCGATGTCCAAGCGGCGAGCCTTTCCATCGAGGTCACCGGCGATGAAAGCAAAATCGAAAAATTCCTCCAACTCATGAAGCCGTTCGGCGTTCTGGAGCTGAGCCGGACCGGCCGGATCGCCCTGCCTCGAAAATAATAACTTCCCCCTAACCCACCACCCTAACAGGAGAAAAACCCATGCCTGCCCGCATTTATCACGACCGTGACGCCAGCCTTACCCCTCTTCGCCGACGCAAAGTCGCAGTGATCGGATTTGGCTCCCAAGGCCACGCCCACGCCCTCAACCTCAAAAACAGCGGCATCCGTGTCACCATCGGCCTCTACAAGGGTAGCAAGTCGATTCCCGTTGCCAAAAAACACGGTTTCAAGGTCCTCCCCACGGCGGAAGCCGTCCGGGGCGCCGATGTCATTTTTGTCGCGGTGCCTGATCTAAAGATTCCCTCTGTCTACGAAAAGGACATCGCCCCGAATCTCCGCAAGGGCCAATGCCTTCTTTTTAGCCACGGCTTTGCCATTCATTACAAAACGGTTCGCCCTCCGAAAAACGTGGATGTCATCCTCGTCGCACCGAAAGGACCCGGCCACATCGTTCGTCGGCAATATCAAGAGGGCCGTGGCGTTCCCGCCCTTTTTGCCGTTCAACAAAATCCCTCCGGCCAGGCCCGCGGGATCGCCATGGCATGGGCCCGCGGCATTGGAGCCACCCGCGCCGGCCTTCTGCAGACAACCTTCAAGGAGGAAACCGAGACTGATCTGTTCGGTGAACAAGCCGTCCTTTGTGGCGGAACTTCCGCCCTCATTCAGGCGGGGTTCGAAGTTCTCGTCAAAGCGGGGTACCAACCCGAAGTGGCTTACTTTGAAGTTCTTCATGAATTGAAGCTCATCGTCGACTTGATCAATGAAGCCGGAATCGCAGGCATGCGTTTTTCCATTTCAGAAACCGCAAAATATGGCGACGTGGTCAGCGGCCCTCGCGTGATCGATGCCCGGACGAAGAAGTCGATGCAAGGCGTCTTGCAGGATATCCGGAGCGGGAAATTCGCGCGAGATTGGATCCGTGAAAGCCGGACCGGCATGAAGCGCTATCACCGACTCCTGAAAGCCGGGGAGAAGCACCCGATCGAAAAGACCGGGGCTCGCCTGCGTGGCCTGATGCCTTGGATCCGTCGCCGGAATCTCAAAGGCGCTCAAGCAGCCTACTAGGAGTCCGCCACCTCGGGCGGTTTTGCGCACTACCTTGGCAGGTGCGCCGATTGCCGTTTTGCGCTAAGGTGCATTTATGTCCTCGGCTGACAAGTTGCTGATTTTTGACACGACTCTCCGTGACGGAGAGCAGTGCCCAGGCGCAGCCATGACCCAGCCTCAAAAACTGGCTGTCGCCCGACAGCTCGCGCGCCTCGGAGTGGATATCATCGAAGCTGGCTTCCCCATTGCCAGCCGAGGGGATTTCGAATCCGTCCGAGAAATCGCCCAAACTGTCCGCGGACCGGTCATCTGTGGCTTGGCACGGTGCGTCCACGCCGACATTGATGCAGCCGGAGCGGCTGTCAAACCTGCCGGCAAAAAAGGCCGGATCCATGTGTTCCTGGGAACCAGCAAGATTCATCGTGAATTCAAGCTCGGCAAGGCCCGGAAGGAGATCCTGCGCTTGGCGGTCGATGGAATCCGCCGCGCCCGCAAGCTCACTCCCAATGTGGAATTTTCACCGGAAGACGCTTCCCGGACGGAAATCGATTTCCTGATCGAAGTTGTCGAAGCCGCCATCGCCGCGGGCGCTACCACCATCAACCTCCCCGACACCACCGGCTACGCCACCCCGGAGGAATACGCCCGAATGTTTGCCGACATTCATTCTTTTGCCCAGGGAGCCTCCGATGTAGTTCTGAGCACGCACTGTCACAACGACCTGGGTTTGGCGGTCGCCAACTCTCTGGCCGCCGTCCAGGCCGGTGCCCGTCAGGTGGAGTGCACTCTCAATGGCATTGGAGAACGCGCCGGGAACGCCGCCCTGGAAGAAATCGTGATGGCCCTCCGCACTCGGTCTGACTCTTTCCCTCATGTGACGACGGGAATCCACACCCGCGAGCTGGTGCGCACCTCCCGCCTTGTTTCTGGAGCCTGCGGATTCCCCGTTCCCCGGAATAAGGCCATCGTGGGGTTGAATGCCTTCGCCCACAGTTCCGGGATCCATCAGGACGGCATTCTAAAAAAGAGGGAAACCTACGAAATTATGGATCCCCAGATCGTCGGTTGGGGCAAAACGGAGCTTCCTCTCACGAAGCATAGCGGCCGTGCGGCCGTCGCCTCCCGCCTTAAACATCTCGGTTATTCCCTCCGCCCAGCAGAGTTGCAGGCCATTTTTTCCCGGTGCAAGGAAATCGGCGACCGCAAGAAATTCATCTACGACGACGATTTGGTTTCGCTGGTCGGAGCGCATATTCAGAATCCGCGGGAGACCTATTCCCTTGTCAGTCTCCACGTTCACACCGGAACGGGAGAAAAACCCTTGGCGGAAATCGCGCTGAGGTGCTCGAAGAAAAACCATTTTGCCATTGGTACCGGCGACGGTGCCGTCGATGCTGTTATGAAGACCATCGACCAGATCACCGGTCTCAAGGGTCACTTGACGGAATACAGCGTCCGGGCAGTTACCGAGGGCAAGGATGCCGTCGGGGAAGTGAGTTTGAATGTTCGCTTTGTCGCGAAGGGTGAGCCGGCTGCCGGCCGGGCTGCTGCCACGGATGTGATCGAATCAAGTGCACGCGCCTATCTTTCGGCGGTGAATCGATGGCTCGCCGAAGGCGCCCGGGCCTCCTCAAAAAAGAAGACCCGGCGCACCTTGGCAAATCCTTAAACCAAAGAATCAGTCGTAACTGGGATTCCTCGGGCCCCGCTCGTAATCGAACTCGGAACCCCGCTCCGGACGATCATCCCGTGGGGGACGATCATCGCGCCGCGGCCCACCGGAACGCTCTCCGGTTGACTTAGCCCCGTTCACAATCAGAAGCCGGCCCATGAAGTCGGTGTCATGGAGTTTCTTGGCCACTTCCTGCGCTCCTTCCAAGGTCTGCATTTCGGCGAAGCCGAAGCCCTTGGAATTCCCGCCCCCTTCGCGCACCACTTCGACGTTCTTCACCGCAGCAATTTTGCTGAGGTGATCGAAGATGTCGCTTTCCGATGCGTCATAGGAAAGGTTCCCGATGTAAAGCCGGGGGGTAAGAACCTCCATCGGCGGTGTGGACCGGGGCCGCGGCGTGCGGGGTGCGTCGGAACGTCCGTTGCGGGGCCGATCCTGGCCCTGCGTGGAGCGGGAGGATCCTCCCCCCATGCCGAACAGTTTTTTCAAAAAGCCCCAGAAACCACCGCTGCTTTTTTGGGCTTCGCGACGGGGGCCGCGGCCTCCGCCATGACGGTGATGGCGGCGGTTGCGACGTTCGTGGGGTCCGCCTCCGGGGCGGGATCCGTATCGTGAATCGTGACTCATGTGTTGTTGTGCGGCGGAAAGATATGGCCCGAGCGGACCAACCGGACGCTCAGCGCCCGATCGACGAAGGATGGACCCAGCCGAGTTGGCCGATCGCATTCACTTCCGTGAGGTTCTTATCGTTCTCTTTAGGTCTGCGAGAAGGGTGGGGGCGCTTGGATGGATCCGAAACAGATCTTGGTCGATCACGGAAACCGGATCAGCGCGCCCTTTGCGCAACTCCCCGCCGAACTCCTTTCAATCTAAAAAGACTATAGAAAAATCCGCAAAAAGGCAAGAAGCCCTAAGTCTTTATTTTAAAGAGGCTTATGCCTGCTGTGGGGTGCCCGAAGGGGCTTGGAGCAAAGGCGTTGATCCTACTGCCCCCCCGCTGAGATAAAATCCTGCGCCGGCCTGTTGGGGAAGCAGCATCAAGGCTAAGGCCTCTTTCCACGTCCCATCCACCCAGTACGGGTTGCCCAAGAAATCCCCTGTCTGACCAAATTCACAAAAGAACCACGTGTAATTGTCCAACCCCTCCGCAAATCCCCCGGTTTGGGCAACCACTAGGGTTTTTTTCCCCTCCGTGCCATCTTCAGCCTGGCAGATTAGCTCCCCGCCATCCTGGAGTGTCCACCGCACATCCCAATAGGTCGTATCCCCCTCCGTCCATGTGGATCCGTGCGTCCTCACCATCTGACTCAGGGCTCGTGCGAAGCGATTCCAATCATCCACCGCCCATTCGCTGGGTTGGAGAATTTGTTGCACCCGTTGCAGACGGGTCCGCCATTCTTGGGTGATCCGGCGCAGTTCAACTCGGCTAATCATGGTACGACTTAGCGGCGGCCTCCGGAGTCCCCTTCAAGGATCGAAAGCCGGCGCTTCACCGTCTCCAGATCCTTTTCCTGCCGGCTCAACTGGGATTTGGCCTGCTCCAAAAGAGACTGATGTTTAGCCAACTGCGCCCCGGCTGACTCCAGGGCACTCGACAATTCCTCATTGCGCCCCTGCAAGGATGCGATGTCCTTGTTGATCCTCTGCTCCATCTGATCCACCGTCACACTTTGCCGCTGGATCTGTTTCCACAGAACAAACCCTCCGAACCCGGCCAAACTGGCACACCCCAGAATAATCAGAAGAAGCGCCAACCCCACCCCGCTGAGGATGGAGGAAACCGCCCGCTGCTCCTTCCGCTGGCGGTCGATGCTGCGTTTTACGTTTAAGGCCGCGGGACTGGTGGGGTTCATGGGTGGATCCTCCTTGGGTGGGTTGGCGTAAGGCGGCACATATCCGGCAGGTCTCGGGGGACCTTTGATCACCACCACCTCCGGGTCACCCCCGGAGGGGGCGGGACTGGGAGCCGAACCAAATGGGAGTTCCGGTTCGGGTGGCGCCGAAGATGGGCTTGAAGTTTCCTTCATTCTTGTCTGCCCTTCGGATTTGAGCGTCTGGAGGACGCTTGGCGAGTGATTCTTTTCCCGTTCGGGGCTTTATATTATTTTTTGCGACTGGGCCCCCGCATCCTTGTCCAGCCCCTCCCCCCGTCGGATCAAGCTCTGCGCATTCAGCTGCACCGCTTCATCCGGCCTTCTCCACATCCCCTCTAGAACCCCACAAATTCCCTCGTCTTCTGGGCCCCCGTGATCCATCGCAACCCGGAGAAAATCCTCAGCAACCCGGAACGGATAAAGCCCCGGACACTCCCGGCTCCTTTCCTCCAGTTTCGCCAGCAACTCCTGGCGCCGGACAGAGAAACTCATTCCATCCTTTTGCATAGCTTGATGTTCCCGATCCCTTTTCTGGTGTCGAGTCGGGTCCTTCGCTTTTTCACTTCCACACCCGGTTGCTCAATTCCAGCAACCTTTCTTCACTCACATGGTTGCCCCCTCCGCCACTTAAAGGCATTCTCTAAGGATGCAGATGGATCGCCGCCCTCTCCTAGCAGGAATACTTTTTGGCGCTCTGGTCTCTCTCAGTCCGTGGTTTCAGGGACTCCCCTTTTCCTCGGCGGCTCTTTTTTCCGCCGGCCTTTTCTTCACCTATGCTTCCATCGGGTTTCTGGTAGGCGTTCTCCCAACTTTCCGACCCAATTTTTTGGCCGGAGCCGTTTGGGGCATTCTATACAGCCTGCCGGGAGCCATTTTTACCGCCGTCCCCTATCCCCTGACGCCAGAAGCCCCCGCCTACTACCGGGAATTCGTGGGGGGCGGCCTCCGAGCCGTTCTTCTCACCCTGATCTTCGGCGCTTTGGCGGGTGCCTGGACAGGCCTCTTTCGCAAGAAATCATCGTGAGCTTCTTTTCCGTTGTCTCCCGACTGAACGGCCTCCTCTACCGCCGGGACCTCGCCCGACTCGGACCCCAAGATCGTCTTCTGGCCCGGGCTTGGATGATCCAATTTATGAAGTCGAACCACCCGGACTGGGACGCGAAAAAAATTGAGCGGGAATATGAAAACCTGCTCCATTGCCAACCCATGGCCGTGGATGAATGGAAGCAAAGGATGCAGTCATGAGGCTTGGGCTGTGCCTTTTGCTACTTGTCTGCAGCGCCTGTTTCGCCACTCCGCCCAATCCTTCCACCCTACAACCTGTCGCTTTTCGTGTCGGCCCCCTTCGTTTCGATCGACCCGAGTCCTGGCAATGGGTGAAACCTTCTGGTGCGTTTCGAACCGCCCAACTGGAAAAAAAGGCTCCCGACGGAACTCCTCTCGTCATCACCTTTTCCCGTTTCCCCGCAGGAGAGGGCGGATCGGTTCAGGCCAATATCGACCGTTGGATTTCCCAATTCACACAAACCACCGGAACGCCGGAAGTGATTTCCCATGCCGGGCCAGGTTGCCCCTTTACCTTGGTTCGAATTCTAGGAACCATAAAAGGCGGCATCCCGGGAGGTCCCCCCAAGGATCTCCCACAGGCCATGTTGAGGGGCGCGGTTCTCGAAGCCGAAGGGGAGTTGGTGATGGTGAAGCTTGCGGGACCCGCCTCGGCAGTTCGTTCCGGTGAAAAGGATTTTGAAGCGCTGATCGCCGCTGCTTCCGGACGGAATCCGTAATTCAGATCCGGGTCAGATTTCCCGACCCGGAAAGATCCAGCTTCCGATAGAAACAGCTTTTTTCGCCCGTATGGCAGGCAACGCCGGGGTCTGGCAACCGAACCCTGAGGACCAGACAATCCTGATCGCAATCCACGAGGATTTCTTCTACCTGTAAAAAGTTCCCTGAAGTCTCCCCCTTAACCCACAGCTTCTTTCTGGAGCGGCTGAAAAATGTCGCCTGCCCTTTCTGCCGGGTCGCCTCTAAGGCCTCCCTGTTCATGTGTGCGACCATCAAAACTCGCCCTGTTTCCATGTCGGTAACGACGGCCGTAAGCAGCCCATGGGCATCAAATTTCGGCTCAAAGGCGTCCGCCCCGTCCGGCGATGGCGGTTGCGTGTTTTTCATTCCGGGTTTCCCCGGCGCCTTATTTCTTGGCGGGCGCGGAGGCCGGGGGCGCGGGAGGGGCCGACACCGGAGGTGTCGTAGCCGTCACCGGGGCGGGCGCGGCAGGTGCGGGCAGAAGAATCTTCACAGCGGCTTCCTTCCGGAGGTCTTCCAGGAGGAGGCGAGTCGCTTCGCCCTGCTTCAATCTCTTGAGATGGGCCATGATTTCATTCTTTACCTCTTCCAGCTTGAGTGTCTTCGCAGCTTCCTTCGCCTTCACTTTAACGAAGTGGTATCCGAATGGAGTTTCAAATACCGCACTCGTTTTTCCGGGAGCGGTTGAAAAGGCCACTTTCTCAAAGTTCGGGGTCATCTGCCCCTTGCTGAAAGGAGGCAACTCTCCACCCCGAGCCTTGCTACCGGGGTCATCCGAAACTTCTTGAGCAACTTTTTCAAAAGGCTCGCCTTTGTTGACTCGGGCCAAAGCTGCTTCTGCCGTCTTCTTCTTTGCGGCTTTCGTTGCCGCATCGGCGTTGGTATCCACCTTCACCAAAATATGCTGGGCCTGGACGGTTTCATTCCTTTGCCAGAGCTTCGTGTTTTCGTTGTAAAACTTCTGCACGTCCTCATCCGAGGGGGCCTTGAGGCTGGGCTCGACCCGAGTGCGCATCAGGTTATCGACTTCGAGCTTCTGCTCGATTTCTTTGAGCATCGCCTGCTCGGTCGTCTTGGCTTTCGCCAGCTGTTCGTCGAAGGCCTTTGCATCGGGGAAGTTTTTCTTCATCTTCTCCAGCTGCTCTTTCGCGAGTCCGGCGGCATTCGCGAGGGGGGTTTTGCGGGCTTCCGCCAATGCGACTTGCCGGTTGATCATTTGATTAAGAATGTTCATCTCCAGCGAATTCAGCTGCGGAGCGGGAACCTTATCTCGGGAAAGGTTGAAATTCGTCAGGGCACGGTCCACTTCCCCGTTGAGTTCACCTCGGGTGATCTTGATTCCCTTGCCTTCCGCGACAACAAATCGGGGATCTTGGGGATCTTTGACGGCGCAACCTGCGACCAAAACCGCGGCCAGAAGGGTTAGATAGAGAGAGAAATGTTTTTGCATAGAACCTTTTAGGTAAGGCCAATCCCCCCTCTTTGGCAAGCCCATGAAAACATTCTTGTCCACAACCTCCTGCAGGAACCCCCCTATTCTGCCTAAGACCTTCTTTTTATCCCCGCCAAACAAACTCCACCGGTTTTTCGATCTGGGGATCCAAGCTATGGTGCACAGGACACCCCAGGGCCGCCGCTTCCAGTAGCTTCCTTTGCGGATGATCTGCGGGCAGCGGAACCGTAATTTTTGACTTTAACGCCACAATCCGCCGTGGGGCGTCGGCGCTCATCTCCTTGATTGTAAAAACTTCCATCCCCTCGAGATCGATGGAGTGTCTCTTGGCGGCAATCCCCATGATGGTGGCCATGCAGGCCGCCAGCGCGGTAGCCACAAGGTCCGTAGGGGAAAAACTCTCGCCCTTCCCTTCATTATCTACCGGCGCATCCGTTTCCAGTTTGGCTCCCGAAGGGCCATGGACAGCCGAGCAGTGCAACTGCCCTTCGTAACGGACGGAAATTTTAACCAAGGGAGTCGGTCAATTCTGCCCGGCGCCCGGGCTGCGGGCCCATGCCCCAGCCAAGCCCAGAAGGAACATGATCCCCGAGCCCGCTGCGGCCCCGAGCAGGACCTTGAGAAGCTCGAGGCTCATCGAACGCCGCTGATTTTCGAGCATCCGCTGAGTGCCGATCTTGAGCTGTACCTTTTGCGTATCCGTCTGCTGGGCCAGCTTCGTCATGAACTCCCCCGATTGCAGGGTGGTGCGGTTTTGTTGGTTGAAATTGGCCACAACGCTTTGCAGTTCCGAGGAGGAAAGGGTTTTCACCCGATCCACAGTGGTTTCGAGTTGGCGCATTTGCGCCTGGCTTTGGGCCGTGATCTGTTGCTCCGCTGCCCGAATCAGGCGGTTCCCGGTGATCAACGATGCCCCAATCACTAAAAGGAACCCGATGGCGTAGGCAAAGGGAATAAAAGAAATCAGCCGCATGATAGTTCTTTCGAGTGGCAAGGGCATGACGCGCGGGAAGGCCAGGAGAACCCCGAGTGCCAGAAGAGGGACCGGAGTGCGATCCACCAAACCGGAGCTAAAACGGAAGGCCTGGAGGGATCCGCCAAAGGGGTTGCCCAACAATTGGAAGAGAAGGTCGATGCCGGCAAAAGCAAGAAGCCCATAGCCAACAACACGGATAATTTGAGGGGTGGGGGAAGTTGATTTCATTAGGGCGTAGAGTGCTCTCCCTCGCTGAATTGTCGAGCTAGAAGCCCCTTCCCGAGCCTTCGAGCTTTGTCGCAAAAAAACCGCATCCAGACCCAAAAAGTATGGTTTAATATAGGAAGATGATGGCGACCCTCAACGCCTCGGACTGGGACCGCAACAAGGCGGGAATCCTTTTGCAGCGGGCCGGCTTTGGAGGGACTCCCCGGGAGGTTGACTCACTGGCCGCTCTTTCCCCCGCGGAAGCAGCCGATTTCCTGTTGGGCCCAGCGAGACTTGTTTCTCCCGAACCTCCCTCCTTCCTCGAAGAAAGTGGCATGGAGGAGGCCCTGAAGGCCGAACGAGCCAAAATGGACTCCCTTTCGGATTCGGCCAAGGCAGATGCAAGGAGAGAAGTCGCCCAGTATCTGCGGGCGAATCAGGGCCGCCAGATGACCGAGCTCCGCGGCTGGTGGCTCAAGCAGATGGCGGAACCCGCACGGGCGACACGGGAAAAACTCACCCTCTTTCTCCACGGTCACTTTGCCACAAGCTTTGAAAAGGTCCGCAGCCCCTACCTCCTCTATCAACAAAACAGCCTCTTCCGTGAAAAGGGTTATGGCATGTGGTCGGATCTGGTTCTTGGGGTAGCGCAAGACCCGGCCATGTTGATCTATCTGGATGGAGCCAAAAGCCGGGCCGAAGCCCCGAATGAGAATTTTGCCCGGGAACTCTTCGAGCTCTTCACCCTTGGAGAGGGAAATTATACGGAAAAAGATATCCAGGAGAGCGCCCGTGCCTTCACCGGTTGGGGGATCGGGGCGGACAAAGGGAAAAAAGGCGGCCTCCAGCGCGGATCCTATCCCTCCTTCAAAAACATGCCAAAGTGGCATGATACAGGATCCAAAACAATCTTTGGCGCCACTGGAAACTTCGACGGCTCCGATGTGGTTCGTCTCACCCTTGCCCAAGCCGCGGCCCCAAGATGGATCACCCAAAAGCTCTGGAAATTTTATGCTGGCTGGCCCGCCCCCGAACCCCTGCTCCAGGAATTAGTTCGAGAGTGGCAGTCACTCAAGGGCGAGATCCGTCCCTTTCTGATAGCTATGTGGACGAATCCCAATTTTTATGATCCTGTCCGTGCCGCCGACCGAGTTAAGTCGCCTGCGGAATGGTTGGTGGGTCTTTGTCGCCAAATCGGCCGCCCCCTTCCCGCCTCTGCCCTATCAGCCAATATTTTGACCCAGCTCGGTCAAAATCTTTTCGAGCCCCCCAATGTCAAAGGGTGGGATGGCGGAATTGCATGGATTAACACCTCCAGCATCAGTCGGCGATACGAGTATGGTTCATGGCTGGTAGAGGGAACCCAAGGGCTCCAAAAGCTTTCCAGCCTGAACATGGCAAAAATGGCCGGCGAAAGCGGCTTGATGAAAATGTCCCTGCCGGAAATCAGTCCCGAAGGAATGGTGACCAGTCATGGTGCAAAAGATATGGATCCCTTCGAAAAGCGGGCCGCTTTGGAAAAAATGAAGGAAGCGGTGGCCTTGTCTCCCGCTCCTGTCACTGACATCGCAAACTCGGAACAACGGCAAAGTCCGGAAAAGTTGCTCGCCACCTTGTCGTCCCGCTTTCTTTCCGGCGAAACGATCCCCGAGGATTTGCGCGCCCGTTTCCAACAGGCGGCCGGGGAAAAACTCCCCTTCACGGATGCGGCCGTACGGAAGATGATTTTGGCCATTGTCCAAAGCCCGCTCTACCAAGTGACATGAAAGGATCCGCATGAATGATTATGAACTAAAAACCCGCCGTGAATTCCTCCGCACCGGCCTCTTGGGTGGCTCCTTATGCTGGACTCTGCCCGCTTTTCTCAGCCGAACCATGGAGTCCCTTCACGCCCAAGCAGACGGGGCCCTGATCCAAGGGGTGACGGGTCGGGACGGAAACATTCTGGTCGTTCTCCAGTTGGCGGGCGGAAATGACGGCCTCAACACCGTCATCCCGATCGGAAATGACGAATACCGAAAAGCTCGCCCAACCCTCGGCCTGCCTGATCCTTCGATTTTGCGGATCGACCCCCAGACTGGCTTGCATCCCTCCCTTTCCGGCCTGGCTTCGACCTATCAGGACGGCCATCTCGCCATCGTTCAGGGGGTTGGCTATCCCAATCCAAACCGCTCTCATTTCCGTTCAACAGAAATCTGGGCCACGGGTGTCGATTCCGACAAATCCTCCACCACGGGGTGGATCGGACGATATTTCGACAATGCCTGCTCGGGTTGCGATGCCTCGGTCGGAATCGCCATGGCCTCCCAACTGCCCCAATCCTTTACCGCCTCCACTCCGAAGGGAGTCCTTTATCAAGGGGGGGGTGGTGCAAAAAAGAAAACTTCGAAAAAGAAAGGGATCGTGGCAGTGGATGGGGATAGCTCGATGATGGCCATGGAGGACGAGGAAGCCGGCGGCGAAGCCGGTGGCTCCATCGGCATGCTCAATGGCCCGGGGAATCTGGGCCAGCTATCAGCCCTCGATTTTCTCGAGCGGACGGAAATGGACGCGAAAGTCAGCCAACAGGAAATTGCCAAAGCCTCTGCGAAGGCGAAAAATTCCGTCCCTTATCCCGGCTCCCGCCTCGGCCAAAACTTTGCCATGGTTTCTCGTCTCATTGCCGGTGGCATGCCCACCCGGATTTATTATTTATCCCTCGGAGGTTTTGACACCCACACCCAGCAGGCGGGAGCGCATGAAAGACTGCTGAAGGACATGGGTGATTCCGTGGCAGCCTTTTTGGCCGACCTCAAGGCCCAGGGCAATCTGGGGAGGGTCACCCTCATGACGTTCAGCGAATTTGGACGGAGGGTGAAGGAAAACGCAAGCGGCGGAACGGACCACGGTGCCGCTGCCCCCCTCTTTCTGGCGGGTGGCGGAGTGAAGCCCGGTCTGTTGGGCCAAATGCCTTCCCTCGCTCCTCAGGACCTTTGGGATGGGGACGTGAAATACAACACCGACTTCCGCTCCGTCTACGCGACGATTTTGGAAAAACATTTGGGGGTTAAATCCGAGCCCATTCTCCGCAAATCCTTCCCTCTTCTTCCCGCCTACGGATAAAAGAAAACCCCCGATGGGATCTCCATCGGGGGTTTCCTACGACTCTCGTCGCTCAACCTTTTTTAGACGTCGTAGTACATGAAGAATTCATACGGATGGGGACGGAGACGCAGGGCGTCGTAATCCTTGACCCGCATTTCGATAATCGTATCCACCATATCCTTCGTGAAGACATCTCCCTTGAGCAGGAACTCATGATCCTTCTCGAGGGCCTGCGCCGCACCCAGGAGTGAATCCGGAGCGCTGGGCACCTTCGCGAGTTCCTTGGGAGGAAGCTCGTACAGGTTCTTGTCGAGTGGATCGCCAGGGTGAATCTTGTTTTGGATGCCGTCCAATCCCGCCAGCATCTGTGCCGCACAGGCGAGATAAGGGTTGGCCGCCGGGTCCGGGGTACGGAACTCAATCCGAACCGCCTTTGGATTCGAGGAGTAGGTGGGAATGCGGATGGCCGCACTCCGGTTCCGCGCGCTATACGCAAAGTTCACCGGCGCCTCATATCCTGGAACCAGCCGTTTGAAGCTGTTGGTCGTTGGGTTGGTGATCGCCGTCAGCGCCCGTGCGTGCTTGATGATCCCCCCGATGTAGTAAAGCGCGAGTTCGCTCAAGTTCGCGTACCCCTTGCCTGCAAAGAGCGGCTTCCCGTCTTTCCAGATGCTCTGGTGGCAATGCATACCTGAACCGTTATCCCCGAACAGAGGTTTGGGCATAAAGGTGGCCGTCTTGCCGTGACGCCGAGCCACATTGCGAACCACATATTTATAGAGGTTCATCTTGTCGCCTGTTCGAACAAGGGTGTCGAAACGAATATCGATCTCGGCTTGGCCAGCGGTCGCTACTTCATGATGCTGGCGCTCAATCTGAACTCCAAGATCTTCGAGCATGAGAGTAATCTCATTGCGGATATCCTGCTGAGTGTCGGCTGGAGGGACCGGGAAGTAACCCTCCTTGTGGCGGATCTTGTATCCGGTGTTCGGCATTTCCTCGCGGCCGCTATTGAAAATGCCCTCGGAGGAGTCGACCTGATAGAAGGCGCCCCGGGAAGAGGAGTCGTAGCGGACATCGTCAAAGATGAAGAATTCGGCTTCCGGTCCGAAGAAGGCTGTATCTCCAATCTTTGTGGTCTGGAGATATTTTTCGGCACGGAGGGCAATACTGCGAGGATCGCGCTCATACGTTTGCATGGTGATCGGGTCGATCACGGTACAAACGAGGCTAAGGGTGGGTTCCGCGTTGAACGGATCGATCATGGCCGTTGCCGGATCCGGCAGAACCAACATGTCGGACGAATTGATGGATTTCCAACCGCGGATGGAGGAACCGTCGAAGCCCAATCCCTCCTTGAACGTCGACTCCTCAAGTTCCGCCAGAGTCGTTGTGAAGTGCTGCCAGGTTCCGGGGATATCACAGAATTTGTAGTCCACCAGGCGGCAGTTGTTGGCTTTGGCGAACGCCAAGACCTCTTTGCCCGATTTTGCATTCAGATGTTTTTCGCTCATTGGTTTTCTCCTTTGTATTGCAGGGGTGATTTGCCCGTGGGCACCTCAGACCGCCTTTTCTCCCTTGTCCTCCGTCCGGATGCGGATCACCTCATCCAGCGGAAGAACAAAAATTTTGCCGTCCCCAATTTTCCCCGTCTTTGCGGCTTTCAGTATCGCTGTAATCGCCTTTTGAACCGAAGCTTCGGGCAGGACGATCTCGATCTTCACCTTGGGCAGGAAGTCCACGGTGTATTCGCTTCCTCGGTAGATTTCGGTATGGCCCTTTTGGCGGCCAAACCCCTTCACCTCGGTCACGGTCATTCCTTCCACTCCGACTTCGTGAAGGGCTTCCTTCACCTCTTCCAGCTTGAAGGGCTTGATAATCGCTTCGATTTTTTTCAGTGCCATGGTCTTATCCTCTTTTCTTTTGTTTCCCGGTGGGACGAGCCCACGAGGGGGAAGATTGAAACATGCCTCCTCCCCGTGGGTCTCGTCACGCCAGAAATCAACTTGTTAGACTGCCTTGGCACCCTTGTCTTCTGTCCGAATGCGGATGGCTTCATCCACCGGCAGAACAAAAATTTTGCCATCCCCGATTTTGCCGGTTTTGGCTGCCTTGATAATGGCGGCCGAGGCTTTTTCTACAGAAGATGAGTCGAGAACGATCTCGATCTTCACCTTGGGCAGGAAGTCCACGGTGTATTCGCTTCCTCGGTAGATTTCGGTATGGCCCTTTTGGCGGCCAAACCCCTTCACCTCGGTCACGGTCATTCCTTCCACTCCGGCTTCGTGAAGGGCTTCCTTCACCTCTTCCAGCTTGAACGGCTTGATGATTGCTTCGATTTTTTTCAGAGCCATAGGTGTATCCTTCTTTCTGGGGAACTCCCCGGATTAATAGATGTAGCCCTTTTCTTCGTGATCGCTGACATCGAGGCCTTCGCGTTCGGCCTCACTGGCCGGCCGTAAGCCCATGAGGGCCTTGATGGCGAAGGCAATCACCGTGGTTCCAACTATGGAAAGAATTAAAGTGATGGCCATGGCCTTGCACTGCTCTGCCACCAAGGTCTTGCCCACGATGTCTTTCAAATTCGTATTCAGGTTGGCATTCACTTCCGCTGTCGCGAGGACGCCCGTGAGGAATGCACCAAGGGTTCCGCCGACTGCATGGACGCCAAAGGTGTCGAGGGCGTCATCATAACCAAACCACCTCTTGACGCGGGTGCAGAAGAACCAAGGGACCAGTCCAGCTGCAACTCCAATGACAATGGAACCGGTGGCGTTGATGAATCCGGTTGCGGGTGTCACCACAACAAGACCCGCGACTGCGCCCGAGCAAAAGCCCAGAACACTCGCCTTGCCTTTGTCGAAATATTCAGCCACCGCCCATACAAAGGCGGCCACGCCGGTCGCCAAGGTGGTCGTCAGGAAGGCATTCGCTGCCACTCCGTCCGCAGCCAGGGCCGAACCTGCGTTGAAGCCGTACCAGCCGACCCAAAGCATTCCCGTGCCAACCATGCAAAGCACCATGCTATGCGGAGGCATTGGCTCTTTGCCGAAGCCAAGTCGCTTCCCGAGAATCATACAGAGGATGAGCGCCGACCATCCGGAGGACATGTGCACCACTGTGCCGCCGGCAAAGTCGATCGCCTTGATCGCTGCCCCGGCGTTCCATACTCCGTTCATCAATCCATTGATGCCCCAGACCATGTGAGCGAGGGGGAAATAAACGATGAACATCCACGCCCCAACAAAAATCATGAGAGCGGAAAACTTAATTCTTTCCGCAATCGCGCCAACGATCAGCGCAGGCGTAATGATGGCGAACATCATCTGGTACATGCTGAAAACATTCTGGGAAACCCAGTAGGCATAATCTGTATTCGGAGCCGAAGTCACGCCCTTGAGGAAGGAGAACTCCAATCCGCCGAGAATGGGGCTATTGAAGTCTTTGCCAAAAACCAGGCTGTATCCCACTGCCCACCAAAGGATGGTCACGAGGCCGGTAATCCCAAGACATTGGGCCAGCACGGAAAGGACGTTCTTCGAGCGAACTAATCCGCCGTAGAAAAGCGCCAACCCGGGGAGAGTCATAAACAACACCAGAGCCGCCGAGGTCATCATCCAGCCGTTATGGCCGGGACCCGCCACGCCAACCGAGGCAGTTGTCAGGCCCTCAGGAATATTCTGTTTTGCATCTTTGAGGGCTGCGGTGGGATCCCCGTTTCCGAGATAAGCCTCCAAACCTGCCACCCGTTGTTCCAATGTGGGCGCTGGGGCTTCTGCGTGAACCCCCATCACGGACATCCACAATACCGACAGCACCACCAAGGGGCGCCATCCCAACATGCTTTGTATCGTCATACTTCCATCTCCTTTTTTAGTCTGGTTTCTATCGTCGAAAGACGGACCTCTGAAGCAGACTTCCTCCAAGAGATCACCCCTTATTTAGCAGATGGCGTGCCAAAATCCTTAGACTACGAAAAAATGATTTAACTGGTTGGTGGACAATATTATGTGCAAAGAGATTTTTAGGGCATCGCACCCATGCCTATCCGTCGGTGGCTATTTTCCGCCTTACCTCAATGGAATTAACTAGTAGATGTAGCCTTTTTCCTCGTGATCGCTGACATCCAGGCCTTCGCGCTCCGCCTCGGTTGAGGGTCGCAAGCCCATGATGAATTTGACGCCCCAAGCCACAGCTGCGGTGCCAAGGACCGAAATCAACAGAGTCACGAGAATAGCTTTCGACTGCTCGACGAGAAGAGCCCTGCCGATGATCTCCTTGAGATGGAGGCGGAGGTTGGGATTCACGTCTGCCGTTGCAAAAATTCCGGTCAGGAAAGAGCCGATCGTCCCCCCGATGGCGTGAACCCCAAACACGTCCAGCGTGTCGTCATAACCAAACCACCGCTTGACGCGTGTGCAGAAGAACCACGGAACGAGTCCACCCGCCACACCGAGGAGAACCGCCCCGGTCGGATCCACAAAACCCGCCGCCGGGGTGATCGTGACCAGTCCTGCCACCGCACCCGAACAAAAGCCAAGGACGCTCGCCTTTCCCTTGTCGAAATATTCGGCTGCCGCCCAAACAAACGACGCCACGCTTGCCGCTAGGGTGGTGGTGAGAAAGGCATTGGCCGCAACCCCATCCGCGGCCAGTGCGGAGCCGGCGTTAAATCCATACCACCCAACCCAAAGCATTCCTGTGCCCACCATACAAAGCACCATGCTGTGCGGAGGCATGGACTCCTTATTCCACCCAATCCGTTTTCCAAGAATGATACAGGCGGTCAAAGCGGACCACCCCGAAGCCATTTCGACGACGAACCCGCCAGCAAAATCGATCGCCCGAATCCCCGCAGCGGAATTCCACACCCCATTCATCCAGCCGGTGCTCCCCCACACCATGTGCGCCAAGGGAAAGTAGACGACGAACATCCACGCGCCGGTAAAAAAAAGGACCGCAGAAAATTTCATCCTTTCTGCAACTGCACCGATCAGGACCACGGGCGTGATGATTGCGAACATCAGCTGGTACATGCTGAAAACGTTTTGCGAAACCCAGTAGGCATAATCCGTGTTGGGGGCCGACGTTACGCCCCGAAGAAATGTGAACTCGAGGCCCCCCAGAAAAGGGCTTTCGAAGTTTTTCCCGAAAACGAGGCTATACCCCGCCGCCCACCAGAGGATCGTCACCAATCCTGTGATTCCCAAGCATTGAGCCATGATCGAAAGCACGTTTTTTGAACGAACCAAGCCTCCATAAAAAAGGGCGAGCCCGGGAAGTGTCATAAAAAGAACCAGTGCCGCGGAAATCATCATCCACGCGTTGTGCCCCGGACCGGCCACGCCCACGGAGGCGGTGGTGGGTTGCTGCTGGGGATCCCCCGAGTTCCCTTTCAAAGTGGCAGCCGGGTCGCCGTTTGTCAGGTAAGCCTCGAGTCCAGCAACCCTCTGCTCCAGTGTGGGAACGGGAGCTCCCGCACGACCGACGCTCGAAAATGGAAGACAGAGCCCGAGTGCCACGACTCCCGCGCAAATCCACGATTTCAATCCCGCACTCCTGTGGCTGCTATTTTAGGCTTGCTCGGCTGCCGCGGTCGCGGCCTCGCCTTCACCGACGGCAAAGCGGGTGAACCGCCGAACAACAATATTTTCTCCGAGTTCACCGATTTTGGACGAAATGATGTCCTTCATCGTCAGATTGGCATCTTTCACAAACGCCTGCTCCATCAAGCAGACGGTGCTGTAATATTTCTCCACTTTCCCGGCAACAATCTTCTCCACGACAGCTTCGGGCTTTCCCTTGATCTGGGCGGCTGCCACTTCCTTTTCGTCCTTCAATGCCTTCTCCGGAACCTCGTCCCGGCTGACATAGAGAGGGCTGGCGGCGGCAATCTGCAGGGTGATGTCTTTGACCAGTTCGCGGAAATGCTCGTTCTTGGCGACGAAATCCGTCTCGCAATTCACCTCCACCAGCACCCCCACCTTTCCTCCCAAGTGGATGTAGGAGGCGATGACCCCTTCCCGTGTTTCCCGCCCGGCCTTTTTCCCTGCCGCAAGATTGAATTTTTTGCGCAGAATTTTTTCGGCTTCTTCGGGGTTGCCGTTGGCTTCCGTGAGTGCCTTTTTACAATCCATCATGCCGGCATGAGTCCGGTCACGAAGGTCTTTGACGATTTTGGGGTCGATGGTGGCGGCGGTGCTCATAATCTTTCCTTTCAGCCCGAACTTAGGCGGAGAGAGCTGCTTCCTTGCCTTTGGGGGCTCGCTCTTTTTTCTTTTTTTCCGTTTTTTCGGCCTGATCGCCCTTGTCGGCACTTTCGGCCGGACCACGGCGACGGCCCTCTTCAATGGCCTGGGCCATGGGTTCCATCACTGCCCGGATCGACCGGATCGCATCATCATTACAAGGAACGGCAATGTCCGCATCATCCGGATCGGCATTTGTATCGGCGAGGGCAATGACGGGGATCCGCAGGCGGCGGGCTTCCTTCACGGCGATTTCCTCCCGGGGCATGTCGACCACCACCATGGCGGCGGGAATCTTGTCCATATCGAGAATCCCGGCGAGGTTCCGGCCCAGCTTCGCTTTTTCGCGACGGAGCGCGGCGGACTCTTTTTTCGGCAGAAGATCCATGGCTCCGGAGGTTTCCTTGCCTTCGATACTTTTGAGTTTGGCCACGCTCCGACGAATCGTGGCGAGATTGGTCAGGGTTCCCCCGAGCCAGCGGCCGGTGACGTAATGGGATTTCGTGCGCTCGGCTAGTTCTTTGACAACTTCCTGGGCGGGTTTTTTCGTGCCGACGAACAGGATATGCCCGCCTTTGGCTGCGGCATCCCGGAGAAAATCCGCCGCCTTGCGAACCTGCTCGGCCGTGCGGGAGAGATCGATAATATAGATGCCGTTGCGCGGTCCGAAGATGAACTCCTTCATCTTGGGGTTCCATTTGTCCGTGCGGTGTCCGAAATGAACACCCGCTTCCAAGAGGCGCTTCACCTCTGCTTCTGTTGCTAACATAAGTATGTTTCCTGTCCGTATATGATCCCGCGGCTGCGGAACTTCCCTTTCTAGGGAATAGGGTTTCAGTTTCGTTGTCCGCAAAAGCGGACGTTGAATCCGGGCCTCGTCTTCTTTTTCAAAAAGAAAAATCCGAACAAAGCTTTATAAGAATATAGAATTTTAGGACAAAGCCAAGCTTCCCTTTTGATTCCGCACTAACCCTACAAACGCAACCAAGTGGCTCATTTTTGATTTTTTATATATTAAAGTTGACAAATTGTCTTAAGTTGCTTATGGGTTGTGATATGCGGATCTTCTGCGTTAAGCTTTTTTTAATTCTTCTCTCCATTTCTGCAACACAAGCCATTGATACAGAATCCATTAAGTCAACCTCACAAAAGAAGAAGGAGGCCCCCAGCCCCACAACAAGTAGTTATCCTGTCAAAAGAAACATCGTTACGACCTATTTTTGGATCGGTCAGGGGGGGACCAGCATCAGTTCCACTCAAAATATCAAGAGCGCTTGGGATGAGTTTTGGAAAAAGAATTTCGGAGGCATTGACGCCCCGGAAGATCGCAAGGATGCAAAAAAGTTCCGTGAAGCCAGCCTTCCGGAAAAGTTTGCCCCGACCCTAAACCCCTTTTATGTCGCCCTTCCTTTCAACGATATCGCCTTCCCTGAAAAATCCCGAAAATATGTCCCTTGGTGGAGCGAGGCCGACTACAAAAAGGAGCACATGGAATCCCAGTGCAAAGGTCGCTGGGTGATGATCAAGTTTCAGAACAAGGTCTGCTTTGCCCAATGGGAAGATGTCGGCCCCCTTCGCTATGATCACGCGGAATATGTTTTTGGCGATGAACGCCCCACCCGCTATTCCCGAGCCGGGCTGGATGTTTCCCCCGCCGTCCGGGATTACCTCGGATTGAGCGGCCTCGACAAGACCGACTGGAAATTTGTCGAAGACGACCAAGTCCCCTACGGCCCTTGGATCGAATACGGGGAGCAGGCGATTCTTTACAGTGCCATCAAAGGCCAGACGGCCAAAAAACTCCGTCGGGATTTGTAGTTTTTTATTTTCGCGCAGCCCAGACGGCGAGGGCTGAAATATCCGACGGGTTGACCCCGGAAATTCTGGCGGCCTGTCCAAAAGTCCGTGGCCGAACTTCCATCAGCTTTTGCCGGGCCTCTTTTTTCAATCCCGCCACCCTCTCATAATTGAAATTTTCCGGGATCTCTCGACTCTCCATTTCCTTGAGAGTCCCAATCCGGTCGAGATCTCGGGCGATATATCCGGAATATTTCACATCCGCCTCCACTGCCTCCGCGATTTCCCCGGGGACGCACTGGAACTCCTCCGGCAGTTCGTTCCACGTGATTTCGGGGCGCCGGAGCCAATCCTCCAGGGTCTTTCCGTCCCGGCGAACCTTACAAAGTTTGGAGCGACACTCATCGATCTTACTCCGCTTTTCCCTGGTCCGTCGCACCCGCTCGGCCGAGGCGACCCCAAGCTCTGCCCCCTTTTCGGTCAATCGCAGGTCGGCATTGTCCTGACGCAAAAGCAATCGGTACTCCGCCCTCGATGTAAACATCCGATACGGCTCCCGGGTGCCCTTCGTCACCAAATCGTCGACCATCACCCCAATGTAGGATTCGTGACGCCCGGGCTTCCACGGTTCCGATCCCCTCGAGGACAGTCCCGCATTGATCCCGGCAAGAATCCCCTGCCCTGCAGCTTCTTCGTAACCTGAGGTTCCGTTGAGTTGTCCCGCAAAATAAAGTCCCCTCACCAATTTCGTCTCAAGGCTCGGCCACAGCTGAGTCGGCGGGCAGTAGTCATATTCGACGGCATAGCCCGGTCGCAAAAATTCAGCGGCTCCTAGCCCTGGAATTGATCGGATCATTTCAATCTGCACGTCAAAGGGAAGGCTCGTGGAGCAACCGTTCACGTAATACTCGTTCGTGTGCCTACCCTCAGGCTCAAGAAATATCTGGTGCCGCTCCTTGTCTGGGAACTTGACGATCTTATCCTCAATCGATGGACAGTATCTAGGTCCAACTCCTTGAATGACACCACAATACAAAGGAGACCTGCCTAAATTTTTCCTAATGATCTGGGATGTTTTTTCTGTGGTGTAAGTGACCCAGCAAGGCATTTGTTCCACGTGGAACAGTCCGTCTTTCCAGTGATTGAGGGTGAAAATTTTATCCCCCGACCTCTCAATTGTGTCGGACATGAAGCTGAAATTTGGCGGGGGGTTGTCCCCGTGCTGTGGCTCGAGTCTTTCAAAATCTATGCTACGCTTGTTCAGTCGGGGCGGAGTCCCTGTTTTGAGCCTCTCGACTTGAAAGCCCAGTTTTTTGAGCTCGTCGGAAAATGTGCTTGAACCGTCTCCCATCCGTCCACCGGCAACATTCCTGTCGCCCACATGCATGAGGCCCCGAAGAAATGTCCCTGTAGTGATGACCGCCTTCTTCGTGTTATACCGAATTCCAAGGTTCGTCACGATGCCGCGGATTTCCCCATCCTCAACAATCAGATGGCTAACCTGGCCTTGCTTGAGATCGAGACGGGGTTGGCTCTCTAAGGCAAACTTCATTCGGAACTGGTAGGCTTTCTTATCACACTGCGCCCTTGGGCCGCGTACGCTCGGGCCCTTGCTTGCGTTGAGCATTCTCATCTGAATAGCGGTTGCGTCGGTATTGATCCCCATCTCGCCGCCCAGGGCGTCAATTTCACGGACTATATGGCCTTTGGCCAGACCGCCGATCGCGGGGTTACAGCTCATCTGCCCTACGCTGTCGAGATTCATGGTCAAAAGCATGGTCTCGCATCCCATCCTGGATGACGCTAACGCAGCCTCGATCCCCGCGTGCCCTGCGCCTACAACAATAACATCGTAGTTCTTGGGGAAGGCAAAATAGCCGTTCGAATCCATATCTTTTAAACGACTGGAAAGGGTAGTCGGTCTATGAAAATGGTCTTGGACGGCGAAAGCCTGCCGGGGTGCTTTGGATGATTTGCGGCCACTCCAATCGGTAAAACTAGAGCGATAGCTACATTTGCATCTTCTTTTGCGCCAATGATTTCTCTTACCTTAGCCTCATCCCATCCGTTGATGTAGCAGTTGCTATATCCTTTCGACTCAGCCGCGATGGCGAGGGTGGTGGCCATGATCATGGCATCCTTAATCGCGTATTCGCGCTGCTTATCTCCGAGACCTTTTTGAAAGCCAGGGGCATTTTCGCGGATCCAGTCCGCAAATTTCTGCGGCCAAGCTCCGGAGGAAACGCCGGTTTTCAAAATCTCATCCATATTCTTTTCCCAACCACGAATCGAAACGGCAAAGACAAAGGTGACGGGGGCTTCAAGAATCTGCTTCTGTCCCCAGGCTGCTGCGGCAAGGGCTTCTTTCTGCTCCTTCGAGCGGATCAGCACCACTCGGGTGGGTTGAAAATTCCAAGAGGAGGGCGCGTCCTGCATGAGGGACAGCAGCTCCTGAAGGACAGGCTCTGGAATGGGATCGCTTTTAAAGGATTTAATACTACGTCGGGTACGGATGGCCTCGGCGGCGGTCAGATCGGATTTGCTCATCGCAAAATCATATCGGAAAAAACCAGAATGAAAAGCAAGCCCGTCGATTGACCCTAGGTGCCATGGACGTAAAATTGCCACCCTACATTATGCCAAATTATAAAATTCGCCCGCTCTTAAGGAGAGACCTGCCGAAACTTATCGAACTGGCACGTGCTTATTGGAGATTCGAAAAGATCCCCGGTTTCCACCCGAAGCTGTATCGAAAGCTCGTCACGAAGATTCAGAAGAATCCCTCTCAAGGTCGAATCTGGGTAGCCATTCAAGGGAATCGCCCGATCGGATATCTGATTGCTGTTTACCTCACGAGCTTCGAGTACGGAGGCATCTCAGCAGAAATCGACGAGTTCTATGTGAAAAATTTGGAACGGGGCAGGGGGGTGGGAAAATCGCTTCTCCAGACTTTCAGGAAAAGAATGCGGCGGCAAAAGGTGGTTCAAATCAGCCTGCGGATTGGGAAATTAAACCGCCGAGGAATACGTTTTTACAAAAAGTTAGGGTTCCGAGAGCGAAAAGGATTTTTAATCATGGACCAGAAAGGGTGAGGGAAGGCAATGGTGGGTGTTCAATTCAAATTTAACAATCCCTCGATCGTCTTGATCTCGCCGTGCTCGGACTGAATCGTCCACAGTTTTGCGTAAAGCCCGCCGGAACGGAGAAGAGCATCATGATTGCCAATTTCCAGAATCCGTCCCCCCTCGACCACGGCAATCGCATCCGCCTTGCGCACAGTCGAAAGCCGATGGGCAATGACGATGCTAGTCCTCCCAGCAAGCAGGCGATCGAGAGCCATTTGAATCTGCCTTTCCGTCGCTGTGTCGACGCTCGCCGTGGCTTCGTCAAGAATCAGGACAGGCGGATCCTTTA
>Ga0214921_10003540_pt1 | contig 23767 bp, 59 predicted proteins | sample LL1505_MetaG_FD_177992 | JGI IMG/M metagenome (GOLD analysis project Ga0214921, IMG submission 177992) | Freshwater microbial communities from Lake Lanier, Atlanta, Georgia, United States - LL-1505 | ecosystem: Environmental > Aquatic > Freshwater > Lake | place: USA: Georgia | collected...
ATGAGATCTAAGTGTATCAAACTTTATTTATAATGGAAAGAGGTTATGAAAATTTTTTAAAAATATGGTCAAATGCGTTATTGGTCAACCGCAACCAATTATATTCTTCATGTATTTTAGTTGACTGAGCATAATAATAAGATGAATATGCTTTAAAATTTAAATCTATGTCTCTCATAAGCTCAAGTAGATGTTGATACTCTGGCTCATAAACTTTACCTTCATGCATGTAATCCCATGGAGAATCTATTAATCTAGATTTTAATTTTAGTGGACCAATATAATCTTTATACTGAGCCCACTCGTGTGTTGATATAGTTGGCATGCCAGTGGCCAATGCCTGTAGTGGTATAAATCCAAATCCTTCTCCGTAGCTAGGATATATTAAAACATCATGGTCATGATAAAGTTTAACAAGCTCCTCGTCATTTAATATAGAAGTATTTAAAAATATATTATTATATATTTGATGGGGCAATCCTATAATATTTTTATCTATATAGTTATTAAATACTCTGGCAGTGCTATGATTAAAAGCTTTTATTGTTAAAGAGTATCCTGGCTTATTGCCAAATAAGTATCCAAATGTGTCTACTACTAATTGTCCACCTTTTCTTGGAGAAGGTTCTCCTATATGCAAAAATTTTAAAGTTTCTTTTTGTTCTCTTTTTTTAGGTGTCCACATAGGGTCTATGCCATGTGGAAATACTTTTATATTGCCAAATCCATTATTATCAAATACATTAGCACACCAATCTGATGTTGTCCAAAATTCATCACAATGTCTTATGTTGTCGTGCCATCTTTGAGGAATAACTGTTGACTCCCAAGGAGTATATCCAATTTGATATTGTTTTTTATGTAATTTAAAAAGATCTGGTTGTGAAAAATTTAATTGAACTAAGGATTTAGGATCTTGAAATGGGACAAAATGCCCTAGGGAATTTAATGAATTAACTATATTTCTTCCCGCATAGCCGTATCCATTTTCGCCTTTTATGTTTACAACTGGCGTAGAAAACGAAATATTCATAAATTCTTCCTGGTCAACTGGGTTGACACGTCTTATTAATTAATGCTACTATTGTAGTTCGTTATCTCTAAAGGAGGAAATGCCAATGGAGAGAATCAAACAACGTTTGAGCGATGTTGCTCATAATTGGGCGTATATAGGAATGATAACATTATTCCTATTTTCCGTCCAGCCTGGGCCAACAATAACTCAAGCACTAACAACTGTACCTGCAAAGGTACAAAAAACCGAAAAACAACTAAAAAGAGAAATAATAAATAAGTTCAGCAATGATACTTATAAGCATTCAGAAATGCTTGCAGCCGAGGATTTAAAAGATTTATTATGGGCTGTAGGATTTGAAGGAACTGCTTTAAAAACAGCTTGGGCTGTTGCTACAGTAGAATCTAATGGAAGACCATTAGCTCTAAATGACAACAAATCAACTGGAGATAAATCTTACGGAATTTTTCAAATTAATATGCTAGGAGAACTTGGCTTAGCAAGAAAAGAAAAATTCAATTTAGTTTCAAATAAGGAATTATTTGATCCAGTAACGAACGCAGAGATAACGTACTATATGACCAAAGGCGGAAAAGATTGGTCATCATGGCCTAACTCAATAGGAAAGGCCAAAACTCTTATTAAAGAGTTTCCAGCATCATAAGGAGCAATATTGGGAAAGATACAAACTGTATCTAGATATATAGCTTTATCAGAGGAAGGCCTTGTTCCAAGACTTGAATGTCCAATGGATCAGGGCCTTCTGATGCCTAACATAACCTTAGATGATAAAGAATTTCTATATTGCTTATCCTGTAATTATCAAAATTTCATAGGAATTAAGTTCTATGAAGATATTTTAGAGAAAATAAAGGTAGCAGAAAATGTCTGATCAAGAGTCCCAAAGCTTAGAAGATAACTTACCTATGGTTAATTACATTATGCTTCATAGAATTTATGACATGTTGACTATTATGGCTAATAAGGTAGATCCTGAAAAAACTGAAAAAATGATTAAGTATCATGAAGAAGGTTACCTACTTGGACCATCTCCTTCATTTACTCCTCAAGATGGTTCTGGAGAATCTAGTACAGAATTTACTCAAGAGATCCTTGACTTAGAAAAATAAGTATTTTATAATAAATGTGTACGGGTCGTAGCATCCCACAATGTTCCCCGTACTTAGTTCGAAAGAACTAGCACTGCCCAATCGGATCCGCCTCTGATTGGGTTTTGTGTTTTATTAGAGGCATATTTTAATTACAGTGCATTGCGAAAAAAATAAAGTGCGAAAAAAGTGCTTCGGCGAGATAGAGACCCCTTCCCCATATTCCCACATATAACCCACCATCTAACCCCAAAGATTTGCCATTTAGGCCTTAGAAGGCCGATATGGGGTATTTTAAAAAAGGCGGGTGAAATCAGATACTCCCCAATTATCCCCCTATATATAATAACAAAGAGAATACAAAGTAGAGAGATAATACCAGGATAATCAATCTATTCATATGTCTCATTCATAATATCTTAGTCAACTAGAATATATTAAGCAAATAAGGCAAAGAATGAATAAGCTATGATTATGATTAATATACTGGCAATTGCTCTATTTAGTAGGTTTTTCATTTTTCCCCGCCCTTCTTTTATGAGTTCTTACTCTATGACAATTTGAACACACTATCTCACATTTGGCTATCTCTTCATCTATTTTCTTTTTAGATAGAGTAGATATTAATTCCATAACATTTTTATGTTTGCGCCCTCTTACATGGTCAAAATCCATTACATAATATGGATATGATATTTTACAGTCTAAACAAGGAGTAGAAGATTTTAGCTCCTGGATATATTTTATCAAGAAAGCTTTATGTTTCCGATCAGTCGTCTTCTCCGACTTCATACCTTAAGTATATCTTTTAATTATTCTAATCCATATATATCTTAGTTGACTAGAATATTAGATAATATAAAATGTTAATAAAATTTTTATTTTCCAGTATATGTATTATATATTGTTTTTTATTGGATACTTCCAGATTTAGAGAATACAAACCCTATACCCTTAAAATATATTTTTAAGAGACCCCGAAACTGTCCAGTTTATAAGACTGCAATTCATCGGTTGAACCTATAGTATAGGCCAAGACTAATAACACTTCCGTCATTGTCGAACTTGGAGTTTAAACCCTTGATATCATCTCCGAAAACTATCCAAGGTTAGAATTATAACATTAAAAAATTATGTGTGTCAAGGAAGCCTATTTTAAGCATGTTCTTCTAAATATGCAATTGCACTTTTTAATATAGAAATATTATCTTTAACTGCGCCAAGAGCCATATTACATTGAGAACATAAAAGTTTTCTTATACATTTTTTACAAGCTTTACCCTTACCACAACAATTATGATCATGGTCAACTGACAATCTTTTTTTTGTATAACTTGGTTCTTCTTTTTTGCATATATAGCACTTACCACCTTGATCTTCAAGCATTTTAATATATTCATCTGGAGTAAGATCCATCTTTTTAAGGTTATGCAATATTCCTATAGATTTAGAACATTCTCTGCAATAAGTTATTCTTTCTCCCGCCCTTTTCGGAAATTGAGTAAGGGGTTTAATTTTTTCACATTTTCTGCATTGCTTTGATTCCCCATCTTTATACATAACCTTCATGCTTCTAGGATATTTAATCTTATGATATGCAGATCTACATTTTTTACACCAATAATCTTTTCCATCAAGATTTGCAGCATTAATCGCAAAATTATTTAAATCCTGCTTTTTTTCACATATTGAACATGTTTTCATATTAACATTTTATCATATATCTTATAAAAATGTTAATTTAGAATTTAAATTTTGTTAATAGAGCTATTTTTTGTATGATGCACATATTTAAAATGTCCGATTTGTCCAAATAGAGCGACCATATAGGGGGCATATGTGGCTTAACTCACACAATTAATTTTCAAAATGTCCGACATGTCCGATTTGTGAGTGGCAAAATGTCAGTCCCCTATGTTAGGCTTATTGTATAAGTAATCAACGAAAGGACTACTAAATGATAACTACAATTAAAGCAATAGACGAGGCTTACTCTACCCTATCCCCCGCTCTTAAAGATTATTTTGATGAGCATTGCTGGACATATGAGCAAGCCTATCTCTACTACTCTGAGCATTGGGCTTATCAAGACCTCTCTGATGAGCGTATCGTCATGATGGCTGTTGAGCATGTCTTGACTACTATTGAGGCTCTAAAGAATGACACCTACGGGGCTTACTAATGTGAGCAACACCACACCCGCAGGGCTTGCGCCTTGTCGGTGGGGTGTGATAAGGTTTCACCATAACAAAAACGAAAGGTAAGAAAATGGATAACACACAAAACGCAATAGACGCTCTAAAGTTGGCTAACCAATTACTGGGCGACATGTTCGGAATTGACGAAAGTGAGGATAACTAAATGATGACTAAATGGGACACTATTCAAGCAGATGTCGCAGATGCTTATCGCCACCTAGATGAATTAGAGGCGTTAGATAAACACAATACCGAAACAATATTTGATGAGGACATAGTTAGCCTTGATGAAATAATCGAAAATGAATTAACACTAGATTGGGAAGGTGCGGAATAAATGGAGTTTTATTTAGATTTAGATTATCTTTCTTTTTATGTAAATAATTTATATCCTAGCGGTATAGCGATAGAGATACCTACATGGGTAATCGTTGGCACTATAAGTTTTATCTATTCGATTAAACTACTAAGGAGAGATAGATAAATGGCAAACCCTAGCGGATTTTATACCTGCCCTAAATGTGGCAGGTTAAATGCTGGCGCATATACTAAATGCGTGTGTGAGGAAACTCACAAAGAATAGACGGCGTGTCGCCTTGACAAATGCGGCAGCTGCCCGCAGGCTTTTGTGGGCGGTTTTCCACAGGCTTACGCACAGATGTGGAAAAACCCTGAAAATCTGTGGATAACTTCGGGCGTGTCGTGGATAACTCATGTGATTAAGAACACATGATTTGAGCGTCTCAAAATATGGAATTACTCACAAGTAATATGAAAATTGTCGGTGGGTTAGAGTATAATACAAAGCATAACGAAAGGAAGTGGCTAACATGGCTAACTTATATACAATACAAGATTTGCTAATTGGTAAAATCTATAACTCAAAAACTTTGCGTGGTGAAATTATCTCCGCAGATAAATCAGATATCTGGTATGAAAATGCCGAAGGGTATTTGGTTCAGATTAAAAGCGATACTGGTAAATATACTTATCGAAATATCGCAGTAAAGGTAGGTGAATAAATGGATTATTTAGATTATTTAGATGAAATCTATGATGAATTAGTAGATGAATTTGGTGATGAAATCACCACTAAATCTGCCACCGCTTAATTGTCGGTGGCTTAGGCTATAATTACCAATAACAACAACGAAAGGCAAGTAATGAATAAAGAAAAAATGCGGGACAGCGTAATCTTTGATTGTGCTGATTGTGGTGGTCGTGGATATATCTACTGGGGATTAAAACCTGAGTTTGATGTTAAAACTTGTGATTGTGCGGGTGAGTAATGTATAAATTATTTACTTACTATGACGGCAACCTAGAATACACCGAACAATATGCTGACCCGCTAGAAGCGTTCACAACTTATTTATTTAAGTGTGTTGATAAAGGTAATGCTAAAGAAAACGCAACTTACAATTTATCATTACCAAATGGAAAAATGTATACTAAAAACTTTAATAGTAATGGGTTTGTAGGTGGCAAATAATGATGAGCCGTAAAACTTATGTTCAGACCGCTGAAATTTTAAATTATTTATCTGATAAAGTTCATCCCGCAATTTTCTCTAAAGTTATTGGAGATTTTGCGGTGATGTTTGCTAAAGATAATTCTAATTTTGATGTAAATAAATTTCATGATGCTAGCGGTTATAAAACAATTAATTTAAATTAACTTGACAATTGGCGCAAAAGCGCCCACTCAAGCTGTGGGGGCGTTTTGTGATTTAAGACACATGCAGAAAATCCTCTGGATTTTCTGGCGTGTTGATTTGTAAATGTCAGATTGACCTGCTATAGTTCCATTAACTTAACGAAAGGTCAACTAATGAACGATATCAATTCCTGCTACTGTACTAATCATTCTATTTGCACAATTTGTGCCCGTGGCTATACTACCGAAGGCATGGCCGTGTATGATCGTGATCTAGCTCAAGATTGGGCTATGACACGAATGGCGGATGCGGAAATGGGGGATTTGTGATGTCGGTCCCTCCTGCTATAATTTCCCCCATGTTAAAAAGATCTAATGATCGTAAGGTTACTAACCTTGTCTCTAAGAATGGTAAAACTCCTGCCATTGCGAATACATTCGGCCTGCCTGCAGGTAAAGAATTCTCATGTCCTGGCGCCACTAGCATATGCGAAAGCGTATGTTATGCAGGCAAATTAGAAAAATTATATAAAGGCGTTAAAGACGTGCTCATGCACAATTGGAATTTACTTAAAGACGCCGACGAATCCACCATGGTGGATTTATTAGAAAATATGATTAATGATTTTCGAAAAGATTGTGAAAAGAAAAATGCTAAATTATTATTCCGTATCCACTGGGACGGAGATTTTTTTAACGATACCTATGCACGTGCATGGCAATACGTTATTTTGAACAATAGCGATATTCAATTTTGGGTGTATACACGAGTTAAGTCTGCTGCTCTTATTCTAGATAACATTGCTAATTTATCTCTTTATTATTCTACGGATGACGAGAATAAAGATATTGCTCATGATCTACGTAAGACTGGTACTAAAATTAGATTGGCATATCTAGGTAAAACTTTTGGCATAACCGAAAGTACTATGAAAGAGTTAACTGGTAAGCCTGGTGCTAAATGTCCTGAAAATAATAAAAGCATTCCGCTAATTTCTACTAACGGTTCCGCTTGTGTATCGTGTGGCTTGTGCGTATTTGGAAAAGCAGATGTTAGATTTTCTGCTAGTAAAAAATAAAATGGCGTTTGCGTTAGGTGAAATGTTTGGGGCTCTATTCTGCATAACAATTGCGGCCCCATTCATAATGTTTTTTTATTTCTTATTTAAATAGCGCCGCTGGCGCCCACAGAGCTGCGGGGTCGGGCGTGTCCTTAAGGGTGTGATGTAAATCACCCTGGAAAATATGGGCGTGTTGTAATAAATGTCAGTTAAAACTGCTATAATTCCAACCACAACGAAAGGAAGCAAATGAAAACAGTTAAACACTCTCTCAAATTCATAACTGAATTAGATGAAAACAACCCAACGGCTAAACGCCTACTTGCGCTACCTGAAACACAGCAAATTGCTATGCTAGAAAGTATGCTTAAAGAATTGGTTGCCCCTCAACTATCTGAAATACTTAAAGAATTAAACAAAAATAATTCTTTCGCAACTCTAAAGGTGGCTATCTAATGCTATCAACAGCAATATCGTTAGCAGAGGCAACCAAAAAAGCCATATATGATGATGAAATAATGGCGTTGGCTGGCGAACTACACACACGCAGAAATGAACTTAACGATAATCAATTCCCTAGATATATCTATATGTATTCAATAGCGTTAGCAAGTAAGGTGGCAGACCTTACTACTAAAATATTACTGACCGAACAACAAATGTCAGACCTAATTGATACAATTAACGAAATGGACAATATAACCGAAACAGTACTGGAGGAAAACAATGGGATATAACACAGCACTAGACTTAGCAGAGAGTTTTGACTTAGACCAAGCAATTCTAATTCATCTACAAAATAATCATTACCCACCCGTACCCGCATCTATGGTAGAACCATGTATTGATGCTATTGATGCTTACTACGAGGAGGACTATGATAAGTTAATTAAACTACCTGAACCCGTACTATGGAAGGGCAGAGATCAAGCACCTGCCTCAGCAATTATAGAAGCGCATCACCTAGAAGCATGGCTACCCGAAACCGACTACTAATTGTCGGTGGTGGGTGCTATAATACAACCTCAACGAAAGGAAATAAATGGAAATCGGAACAACCTACACAACTACCCAAAGTGGTATTACTGGAGTTATCAAAGCAATAGATAACCACCCAAGCGGAGTTAATCGTATTCTGCTTGATGTAAATGGAACTGAACGCTGGACAAGCGTAAGAGCATAACAAAACCCACCTAACGAAAGGAAACAAATGGCAAGACAGAAAGCAATTAGCGTAAAAATCGCTACAACTAAGGTTATTAAAGCCTTAGAAACTAGGTTAGCCAAATTAGAGGCTGACTTTAAGAAGCAAGACGAAAACGAAGCAAAGTATCAAAAATCCGTTGAGAAATGGAAAAAGGAACTATTCTCGTTTGCGGTTGCTAATATATCTAAGGCAGAAAACCTTAGAACTAATTATCGTTCTTGGAACAATAACCTTAATGTTGATTTTGATTTAACAGTTAAGGAAAACTCGTTCCCTGCCGAGCCTCAAAGAGATTTTGAGCAACTCCATGTTCATACTTATCGTGAGATGAAAGAGGAAATGGAGAACGCTATCCGTATTCTCAAAATGACAGATGAGGATACAGTAAGCACAAGCACTTACAACGCTATCGCAAGATACTTGTAATACTGATGGGGGCTAGACAAAATCTAGTCCCCTATGTTAAAATAGTTATCCGTTCTGGCATAACGACAAATTGCGAACAACCTGAGCAAGTTGCTAAACTGCTCACAACTACTACAAAAAGGAAATAAATGCGTTATAGAATAGAAATCTATGATGAAGTAAAAGCTAACGATTTAACTATTTACTCAGATGAAAATATAGAGCGTGAAGGTTTATCTAAAATTGTATTTTCATATTTGCCCCGCTTTAACGGTAATGTTAAGGCATATGTATTTGATCAGATAAAAAAAAGAAAAACTGCAGCATCTTTTTATCCCATGGATGTTAGAGAATTAATTAAATAATAATCTTGGGCCAGGTTTGTAACGTGTAATCATCTAGATCCCTGGCCCATCTTCCCAGGCTGCCCGCACACCTGCGGGGTTATCCACAGCCTTACGGCTACCTGTGGAAAACTCCTGAAAATTTGATAATGATAAGATAGACAATGTCAGTGGACTGTGTTAGAATAGGCACTAATCAAACGAAAGGATAAAATGGCTCATAACCTAGAACAACAAGATGGTCAAGTAGCATTTGCGCTGCGTGGCGCTCCTGCTTGGCACAATCTTGCAAACCGCATTTTCGGTCAAGACGAAAATGTAAGTACTGCAACTATGCTTGAAGAAGCAAAGTTAAATAACTGGAATGTCCGCTTGTCGGATGTTGCAGATCATATTCCAAATACATGGAGAAATACATCAGACAATTTCTTCGTAATTCGTGATAACCCATTTGATGGTGGTACCGACGTGCTATCAGTAGTTGGTAATCGATATAAGACCGTTCAAAATGAGGATTTATTCGCATTTGCTGATAACGTGTTAGATAACGATTCTGCTAGATGGGAATCTGCTGGCTCAATTAAGAATGGCAAAGTTGTATTTGGCTCATTAGATATTCCTCGTGAAATCGTATTAGACCCACAAGGTATAAACGATAAAACTAAGTTATATCTAATTGTCTGGACATCACATGATGGTTCAGTATCAGTTCAAGCAGCAATCACACCTGTTCGTGTTGTATGCCAAAACACTTTGAATCTTGCAATGCGTACCGCAAAGCAATCATTTAAAATTCGCCATACTCAAACTGCTGAGGGTAGAATTGTTCAAGCCCGTCAAGCATTGGGATTGACATTCACATACGCTGATGCATTCCAAAAGGAAGCAGAAGAGTTATTCCAGCAATCAATTACTGATAAGCAATTTTCAGATTTGATTCGCAATCTATATCCAAAGCCTGACACTACTGCTAAAAACGCATTGGCTCGTTGGGAAAATAAAGTTGTGATGATTGATGACTTGTATCATAACTCACCAACTAATAACACAATTAAAGGCACTGCTTGGGGTGCGTTTAATGCATTAACTGAGCGCTTAGATTATTACCGTTCATCTAAAAAAGGTAATACATCTTCGCTAATGGCAGCAGCAAGTGGTTTTGACCCATTGCTAACTGCTGAGAAGAATAAAATTCTCAAAGCAGTTAAAGCGCTAGCCTAAATAAATTGGGGCCCGAAAGGGCCCCATATCTAAAGCTGCGCCCAGGGCTGAAGGCCCAAATTCTTTCTTACGGCATCTATAAAAAAAGCCCCAGCAATCCTTGATAATGTCAGTCGACTCTGATACAATTGCGACATTCAACGAAAGGAATGAAATGCCAAACTGGGTATATAATACTCTAACTATACAAGGTCCAAAGGACCAAGTAGATTCAATTAAAGAAAGATTGAATCAACCGTTTACCGTATTACATGATTCATGGAATATGGAAACTAATAAAATGGAAATATCAGAATCTAAATACTCTAATCCTGTCTTTGCATTTTGGAATATACATTCTCCATTAGAAGACGGTATTACAATGGAAGAATATGTTCAACAACCTAATCGACTAGGTATTGACACCAATTCACCTGATTGGTTTGCTAAAGAGGTGGAGCATGCTAAAACTCAGAAAGATTGGTATAACTGGAATACAACTAACTGGGGAACTAAGTGGGATGTTGCCGTATCAGATGATGACAAGTATCCTGATACAGAACTACTTGAGCATGTGTCTAACGGAGAAGACCAATGGCTTGTCTATAAATATAATACTGCTTGGTCTCCTGCCGTTACTATATTAACTAAACTATCATTACTTATTCCTAACTGTGTTCTAACCTTAGAGTTTGAGGAAGAGACAGGTTGGGGTGGCGAATATGAGATTCTTCGTGGTGAAGTAACAGAACGCTTAGAATATGAAAATCGTTGCTATGCCTGCCAATCTTTTGACACAATAGATTCTTGTGAAGAAGGTTGTGGCGAATTTTGCTCAGAATGCAATCAAGGATCTTGGCAAGATGAAGAGGCTATGGCACAATGTGATACACACGTTTCTCTATTAGAAAAAGTGGAAGCATGACAGAAAGCTGGTTTAAAGATACTCATCTATGCACAATATGTGATGCCTTGGTTGAGGTAACACGTAAAGATGAGTTTAGGAATATATGGCACTGTGGTGTCGAATGCAACCTATTGTCAGTAGAAGATGCTACAATACTCCCAACAACAACGAAAGGAAATGAAATGAATGGAATGACAGAAACTAATCTGCCTCTATCAGATGCAGAGCGCTATAACCCTAATCAACTTGTTACATACAAGAAGATTGCAGGAACATTTGCTGCTCCTGAGGCTCCTGAATATATTACCGAAAAGGTAGTAGATATTGAATGGGCCTTGGACCAAGCACGTAAACAATCTGCAGACTATTACAGTCTTAAAAATAAGATTGATGGTCTTAATGACAAGATAGTTGAATGGGCAAATCCTAACTACAGCAAAGAAGAAGTTATTCGTGAACTATGCGAATACTTTGGAATTAATCCAACCAAGCAAGTCAGGGTAACTGGTACAATTCAGTTCGAAGCCATAGTCGATATTCCTCTTGATGAGGTCGAAGACTTTGACGCACATTATCTGTTAGCAGATGATCTTTCATTAACATCTTATAATTCAAATGTAGATATTAATGATTGGTCTCTAGAAGATACAGATGTGGATTGGGACTAATGTATTATAAATTAAAAGCAGATTCAGCCAAGGCGTTCCAGTTTTCTATATGGGACGCTGAGGTTGGAGGACTGGATCCTGATTCATGCAATGCAGAAGCGTTGACTTTCGAGATTGGAACTGGTAATATTGAGAAGGTAAGTAGATTAATATCTAAACACCAACTTAAGGTTTTAATCGAGAGCAAGTATGCTGATAACGAATTAGCATATCGATATGATAGGATGATTAATGTCTGACTATAAAGACGGATTCCAAGACGGGTATAAGTTTGCCCGTGAGGAAATGATGGAGAAGTTAAGAGAGATTGATATCAACGATATCGATAACTGGCTTCTTGACAGGTTAGCAGACATGATTGAGAGTAATAAACTATGAGCGAATGGATTAAATGCGATAGCTGTCCAGCTCAGGCTAAATGGATAATCAGATTTGTTAATAAGTCAGATGTAGATACAGTAGGAGGGCTTACATCAAATGAGCTCAGTTTCTGTAGCCATCATTTAAACAAGAATAAGCAGGCTCTTGACAAAGTAACATTAGAAATAGTAGAATTGAATAAGAAGGAAGAGTCACCTCAACTAACAGAAAAGGCGGTATAAAATGGGAGACAGAGCAAACTTCGTATTTGTGGACGGAGCAGGCGACACCATATGTTTATATGGGCACTGGGCTGGATACAACATGTTAGGAAAATTGGCGGATGCAGTTATTGCTGCCCGTCCTCGCTGGAATGATGAATCATATGCAACCCGTATAGCCATTAGTCATCTAATTGGGGACCAATGGAATATGGAAACTGGATGGGGACTGCAGGTAAATTCAATTGGAGATAATGAGCACAAGATTGCTGTTATCAATTGGAAAGACCAAACGTTCTCATTGCATGAACAAGACGATCACCGTAACCTTGAAAACAAGGTATTAGGTATGAAGAATGAAGCAATCTTCACAATGGACTTAACGTCCTTCTGTGAGAAGTATGCATTGGAGAAACTTCTTACAACCTAGTATGATATAATTTGTTTAGGCCATAGTGCCTATTCATACGAATGGTGCAACTCTTCCCGTTGCTAAGTAAGGCAGGTTTTTCCTTTCGTTGAGGTCCTAGCAGCCATTCTCTTAACCCCCAGAATTAGTCCTCCTGGGGGTTCGCTATTTCCCACAGCGGTGAGGGTATCATATCTGTTTTACGGATGTCAAATATATTTCCTGGAAATCTCAAGCTTTGGACAATGTGGTGTGAAACACACCATATCCTATATACAAATGTCAGTGGTCCATTATATAATTAGGGCATAACGAAAGGAGATATATGGGATATCAAAATGATAAACCTAGTATGTTTGATGATATGCCTAAACATATTTCAGACGCCGTATTACTAGATATTCAAGAACAGTTATTTGATTCTTGGATAACTGGTCATATAGATGAAGGTATGTTTATTGCTGATTATGAAATGGCAAGCATGTGTTCTGATGAATCCGTCAAAAAACAATTTAACGAATATTGGCAGGTAGAACCAGGAGAGGAATACTACATAGAATGCTAGGTTATACATATAAAGATATACAAGCCTTTGGTAATAGTTTAACATGGGCTATTGATAACTGTCCCGCCGAACATAAGCAGGGTCTATTAACTATATGGGACTTCTTTGAAGGTCTATTAGCAGAAGGATATATTGATGAGAACACATACTATGGATAATACCAAACTTGTTGAATACATGAAATTACATAGATTATCTTTAATTCAGGATAATGCCTATATAGTTCAAGATACAGAATCTGCTGATTGGAATTTTCTCCAGGGGCAAATTATTGCAGTAGAACATTTACTAGATGTAGCGGAGGAACTATGAGCATATTCCAAGGATTAGACCCACATTTACAAAAGCTTGTCAATATGGGAGAAACTGGAACAGATATCATGCATGGGCATATGAAGAACCTAATGTATGAGACTGAACAAGAATTACTAGATACATCTGAGTTACAGGATATGCCTAAATATAAATATCTTTCAGGTCGACTAGACGCCTTGACAGAAATCTATGTTATGACGTATAATTTATCATTCGCTATCAACGAGAGGGCTAAACAAAATGGCTAATTCAGATATTGGTCCACAGATTAAAATGCAATTAGATCAAATGATTGCCAATCTTAGTAATATGTCTATAGGTGCTCCATTAGTATGGCTTTGGACCTGGGATATAATTACTGATAAATTTAATACATATAGTCAAGTTAACGAATATAGTGATTATGTTATTACTGATGATACTACTCTGGATAAGATCTGGGAGAAACTTTGGGCTAACCCGCCTTCTGAATTCACCTTAGAGTATGGAGCAGAGTATGTTGACGAGGCTGTAACTGATTGGATGATCAACGAAGGCTTCATTGCTCTACTAGATAACGACGGGTGGTTAGAGGATTCTGACGAAGAGTCAGATGATGTACAACTTAATATGGAATGAAGGGCCTGGGCTTCAAGGCGGAGCCCAGTTTAAAGAAAGGAATACATGACAACAAAACGTGAGTATTTAAAAACTAAGGGCATAACAGTTGGTTTACGAGGCCGTTTCTCAGGCGCCGCAAAACAGGCTCTGTCTGAAGCTGAGAAGAACGGTATGAAGTTTACTGCAGAGACTCCTAAGAGCTCTAAGTAATAAAGTTGGGGAGGGTCCATGGCTTGGCGTTATTGACCTTCCCCACACATTTTGGTATAATCTTTAGGAAAGGCGGATATGAAAACTAAAGAACAAAAATTAGCAGATGACCTAGCCAATGTCGTAGAAGACCATTGGTTCAATCCAGCAATCTTGGCACATCTATTATCTAATCAACCACATTTTACAATTGATAGATTAATGGAAGTAGTTGCCCATTTGCTTAAGTTTAATAGCAAAAGATATAAAGCAGACTTTGAGCAAGGCACAACATCTGAAGGGTTATTCCTAGCAAATGAACTTAATGCCAAACTCAGCATATTGTCCAAGCAATACAAGTGGGAGAATATATCTCTACCTAAGGAAACAAAGAAGGTTATTGCTTCCCTCCCAGATCCAGGAGAGTCTGAGTCCAGATACTCGTGGCTGCATGAGGAGCAGCGCAACCCGTTCGATCACACACATGTGATAGTCCAATGAAGCCTAAAGGTGCAGCTCAGAGAAAGCCTAAGACGGGCTTCGTAGAGAGTAAGAACCCAGCTATAGCCTCCTGGCGTAAGTGGAGGAATCTAGAAAAGGCACGGAAGGCGGCAGAGGATGAAAGATACAACTCCCTTTGCGGTCCAGTAACAGTATCACATATATCTAAGTAAGATAAAGATAAATTAGTTAATATAACCATATTGGGACATATGTCCGATTTGTACTAATAGTACATATTGTGATATATGTCCCATTTGTGTATATAAAGTAAGGGCAGAATTTCTCCTTTACGACAAGCTATAAAAAATCCCTGAAATTTGTAGAAGAATCTAAAAGAATCTTATAAAACATATTAACAATCTTGACAATATGTATATAAATATGCCAGAATATACCAGAAATATGTGGGCAAATTTGCTCGTTTACGAGCCATATTCTGGGATCCCTGAAAGCTAATATATGGGAAAACTATTGACAATATGCATGGAATATGCTATATGGGTCAATGTGGTGCAAAGTGGAGGATTATGGAGAGTTTAAATAGGTCGCCCAATTACATGATATTATCTAATCTATCATTATAATAGTATTTAGACATAAATTGATAGTCATTCTATCCATATATGATCTCTACAATATGCCAAATAAGCCTTTAAAGGCTGTTTTTAGAGGTGTTTATGGGCGGGGGTAATCTAGGGTATTGAACATATTATAGCTATTTAGAATGGAGTTTCTCCAGACTCTTTTGCTATCTTATATTGTTCTCTTTGATAATTATGGAAGATATCTATCTGATTCTGAGTATATAAACAAGATTGACATAATGAATATATGAGATTACCTTTGGTATATAGATATAGCTTCTTATTGAGATTACATATGTTGCAATTCATGGTTCTCCCCCGCCTTTTCATATCATATATATTCTAGTCGACTACATTCCTTTTGGAGTTTGTCTATACCAAGAATCTGGGTATGGCTTCTTTCTAGGAACAATTCTTCTAATCTCATAGCAGCATATTAGACACTCTCCGACATATAGATAATTGCCAGATTCTAGCTCTGTGATAACATTGGTCTTTCCCATGACCACCATCTCACAGTATTTACAATATGCGCTAAACTCCTTCATATGCCTGATTCAAGAAGCTATCTGACCAGAACTCAGATAATGACTCTATGCCAATATCATCAAAGTAGTACCGATTCTTTTCTGGGTTATAGGTCCAACCCTTCCATAGGCCTAAATCCTCCTCTAACCAAGTAAGGTTGTCTGGGATCTCATTTTTGGCATCTTCGATAGCCTTTATTAACTCTTCGCTCATATGCCATTTTCTTCCATGTATTTTAAACGCTCTTCGTATTTTTCCCAATATGCCCTCCCGTTTTCATCATAATCAGATCCTAGCTTATCTAGGAGTTCTTTATTATCCTTAAATACTCTTTCTATAGCCTCAACTATTTTAGGTTTAATGCTGTCGGGTACCGACATGGGGTTTCTCTTTTCCGCCGCACTTTTCGCTTTCACTAATTGCGACCTATATATTAATACTTTTACTTTTATAGTTTTAGTTACAGTTACCATCCGTTTAGGCACTTACTCGAATGGGTATGTAATGAGTATTGGACAAGGTAGGCACCCTTTGTAGGGGCGTATAGCTTTGTGCTACAGGCACCACAACTGCCGTACCACTCTTGACCAAAGAAATCATAAGTCATATTTCCGCCTTCCGCCCTAAGTATATATTATTTATATATTATAGTCAACCATTTTATAGATACATTTTGGACACTCTTTGTGGTTCTTAAACTTGGAAAATGTAGTCATATATCTAATTCCACAAGTTTGGCATAATACACTTAATTGTCCATTAAACTTCTTTTCCCAGTATATTGGGCTTCTAAATTTAATCATCTTAATCTTCCTCTAAATGGAGTTATATTTGTTTTACCACTTCCACCCCTATATCCCATATCAAAATCTTTTAACTCGTCATAACCATATCCACAGATAGACCCCTCTGCTATATCTGCTGCTATATTCATCCATTTTACTACAGACTCATGTTGCCAAAGAATGAATTGATCTTTTTCTGGAATAGCATTTCTAATAGATTCAGCTATTTCTTTTCTAATATCTACTTCTAATTTATTCATATCATCCTTAGATTAAAGTACCCCCTAATTTCTTAGGGGGCTTTGTTTCACTGAAATTAAATTACTGCAGTTTCATCAAATCTATCTATTTGGTCATCAATAGTATTTACTATATCAACAAATAAGTCTGATGAACTACTTACTGTTTGACCACACATAATTAAACTTTCTTGGGTCTTCCAGTTTTCTTTGGAGCCAGATTAGTTTCTCTACGTATTCCATGTTTATTTCGATCAATTTTGGTTGCAGGTCTATCTGTTTTAAATCCAGATCTAAATCCGCCCTGCTTAGGATTTTTTCTTGTAGCCTCTTCGCTAGTTACTGCACCAGATGGTGCGTTAACTGCAGGTGAAGCCATTCCTGTACCATTATCGCTCATTAATAAATCTTTCTCTTTGTTCTGGAGTTGCTGTCATATTTAATGTAAGACCTGCTTCTCCGTCTCTTGAAACGTTTAGTATGCCACCTTGAATGTCTGACATTCCAGCTTGACTACCAAATGCTTCGCAGCCACATTCAACGCACATTGTTACTTAGGTCCTTGTGCTGATGATTGATTAGAAACATCACTTGCTGGGAAAGCTGCTGCTGGTGCTTGTCCAGTTGGATTAAGATCCAAAGTGTTTGAGCCTGATTGCTCTCCTGTTTCATTAAATCCTGTTAAATTTAATCCGTTTGTCATTTTGTTCTCCTATAGGTTGTATTTAGATGGGTCTAGAAATCCATCCATGAACCCATTATAGCATTTTCCTCGTCATCATGGATATCCATGAGGTCATCTGGGACTGAGGCTAATTTATCTATTAAAGACCATAATTTATCTATCATATTTTATACTTTTCCTGGTAGCATTCGTTACAAATCTGTATATACCTTGTGTCTGTGGCAGTAATCCTACTTGCCACACCCTCACAATTTTCTACTTCACATTTATCTGACAATACTATTCCTATTTCTTTTCTATTTTTCTGACTATATAATTTAATACATCATTAGGTTTCCACTCATACGGAAGCTCTAAATATCTTATTTCATCCGCTATTTTTTCCCTAATTTGATCCTCTATATAATCCATATCTATATTTTATCATTTAAATAGTAAAGGGGCAAGGACCTGGTCCCTGCCCCTTTTATTTAATTATTTAAGCTTTTACTTTCTTTTGAATCTTAAGAACTAAATTCGTAAGAGTTGTAATCAAAGCTTTTAGACTTGCTACAGTCTTTGCTAATTCAGTCACAGCAGCAAGTGCTTGTGATGCTGAATCGGTTACTGTTGCAGAAGTGGTTACTTTAACCTGTCCTGCTGTTGGAAGATCAGATCCACCAGTAGCAGAAACTGTTACTGAACCAGCACTTAGTGGCATGAAAACTTTATAAGTTTTTACACCATTGGCATCTGTTGTAACAGCAGTTGCTGTAATAGTATCACTTGATCCGCCAAAGGAATAACTTGTAGTAATTCCACCGCTAGCAAGTAGGTTAGCATATGTCTTTCCAGACAATACTGCGCCAGTTGCATCAACTGGAGTAAGTGTAATAGTTGCTTGTTCTCCTGCTGCATAGTTTGCTTTATCAAAAGACAACTTAACAGAAGCAACGGAAGCCTCTACACGAACTGTTACTGTATCTGCAGAAACTGTGCCACTTTTTACAACTAAACCTGCTGAACCAGTTTTAACACCAGTTAGAGGAAATAGTGCTTCACCATTAACAATAGAAGCGCTTGTTGCAGAGTTGCTAATTACTGTCAAATCACTTGAAGTAGCAGTTAATGTTCCTGCACCTACAACTACTCCAGCAGCGTCATACGCCACTGCAGAAATTGCGTCTGCATTTGAACCAACTGCAACTGTTGGCTTCTTTACAGTTGTAACAATCTTGGCAATATCGCCATAGAATGTTACCTTCTCTGTTGCTAGTAGTACTCCAGATTGTGAAGTAAGTGTAATTGTTCCTACACCAGATGTTCCATCAGAGAATACTCCAATATAGTTTCCTGCAGGTACAACTAATGATCTACCTAGGCCACTAATTGTTGCATGATTTGTACCATATCCTAACATACCAGCTCCTGAGATTGTTGCGGTAATAGATTCTGAAGCAGAACCATTAGCAGCATTCTTTTGAGTTAAAACAATTACTGCTGCAGCATCAGATGAAACTGCCTTTGAAGCATATACTATAGCATCTGTAGTTGCTGAGATTGTCTCACCAGCATTAATAAAAGATGTTGTATATGCAGAAGAGGCCTTAAGATCTGGTGCAGTTACTGTAACTGTCCAAGTTAGGGCTGGAGATGTTACTGAACCTGAAGCACTTGTCAATGTAGGAATAAATCTAATTACATATGATCCAGGTACACTAGGTACATAAAATGATGATGTTAGCTTTGCAGTAACATAACCACTCGTATTTGTTGCTGGAGAAACTGCTGCTGTCTTTGTATCTGCTGATAGTGCCACTGTTGCGCTAGATGTTTCTGTAACGGCAAACTGTGGAACGCTAGTAGTAGATGGTGCAGACAATACTGCAGATATTACCGAAACGGTATCTCCAACACTTGTTCCTAAAAATGATACTGATACTACTGCTGTTGCAGTCTCACCAGGATTAATTGTATCTGCTACTGCATCAATGGTGACAACGTCAGCATATACAGTAGCATGTGTCGGCAGGGCCGACAATGTGCCAAAAGTTAGGGCTGCAGCCAAAACTGTGGCGATTTTTTTAAATGAACTCATTTATTTTTTCTCCTCCGTATCCACTCCTTTTCGGTGTGGAAATCTATTTTATATCTTATTTGTATAGACACTTAATTATGTAAAATGTTGTATTGGTTAAGCATCCCATAGTTTTATATGAAAACTACATGGATCCCCGCCATCTTCCCATTCTTCCATTTCTTCATCAGATAATGGTGGACCTTCATGAGTATCACAAAATACTTCTGACACCCAATTCTTTTCACGACCATATTCATACCAAGATTGTACATCTAAAAATTCTATAGCCATCCTTCAAGCTCCTGCACCATTTTGTGTTTAGGTTGTGCACCAATAATATTTTTTACTGGTATTCCATTTTCAAAAACAACAACGGCTGGAATTGAAGATATATTGTATTTACTAGCCAATTCTGGATAGTCATCAATATTTACTTTTCCAATTTCTATACTGTACTCTGATGATATTTCGTCTAAAATTGGTGCAAGCCTTTTACAAGGACCACACCACTCTGCCCAAAAATCAACAATCATGATGTTTTTACTGGCAACCTCTTGGTTAAAAGATTCTTCAGTAAGTATCATTTTTTCTCCATATGAGTTGGCCAGTAATAACTGCAAGATTCACAGCAAGTATACCCTAATTCACGATAGTCTGCAAAGTCGGAATAGAAATAATACTTATCTGGATCTTTTTCAAACAACCTGCCCTTGTGACTATAATGAAGCTTATCATTTCCTAGCCACCAAGGGGAGTCTGTTTCTAAAAGCATAAAGTTTTCTTGGTAAATTTCATCAAATTTTTCTCTTGTGCTATTCTTGTATCCACGAAGTATGATTTCTTTGATAATTGCTTCATTGTACATAAATAACCAGTCTTCATGACCATCCCACATTTTTACTGCTGGATGATTTTTCCATGCACCTGAACTATAAAGTCCAACTAAAGACTTTAATATTTGTAAATTTTCTACGCTTTGTTTAATAAGACGTTTGCGATCTAAATGTTTTGCTGTCTTACTAAAATCCGCCTCTGGTAAAAATGTTTGCATAATACCCATTCTACTAAATATAGTCGAGTAGGTCAACCCCTACCCCAACTTTAATTACTCTGGCTTATCCTTTAGTTCTTCTGCTGCTTGATTGAATTTATTCATAAAAGTTTGAATTACAAAAAATGTAGTTTCGCCAGCATTTTTCATTAATGCCTCAGAAGACATTTCATTTTTTTCTTCTTCAGGCATAGCGTTGTACCATTTTTGATATAATTCAGAAGAAACTTCTTTAACTATTTCTTCCAATACAGTTAAATTAGACATTTATTTTTTATTCCAATCTGCTCGAATACTATTAAATTCAGATTGATACTCTGTTTCTATAAAATCAATCTCATTTTTTTGATCCTGTAAAGCAATTGCGGCATTTAAATCAATTAATTTTCCAAATTGACCTTTAGATCCATAAATTTGTTTAGAAGTTTTTGAAAATAAATCAATTAATTGTTGTTGAGAATAATTTGGATATTTAGACTTTAAAACAGCCCAAGCGGTTGCTGCCACTTGAACTGAAATTGAAGAACCTCCAACACTTTTTGTATATCCGCCTGGAACTGAAACTCTCATGTTTCCCAAAGCATAGAAATCTAAATTGTTTTTATCAAAATTGCTATTTGAAGATATTTTGTCGTATTGATCGGACCATCCCACAGAAATAGATTCTTGAATACATGCTGGCCAATCCAGTCTTGCGTGATCTCCAGCATTGCCTGCTGGGAAAAATGTAGCAACTCCAGCATTAGCCAAAGATACTAATATATTTTTAGTATCGGGAGTTGAAGGACAATACTCTGTTCCAACTGGACCTAGGTTATGATGACCTTGAGACATTGCAATAGATTTAATATTATATTTATCTTTATTTGCTAATACCCAAGACAACGCATTATTTACAGTAACCTCACTTGCCGATTGTCTTTGACCATAAGCTGTATTTCCAATTATTCTAATAAACACTATTTTTACATTTGGATCTGTATTTACAACAACAGATGAAACTCCAGTTCCGTGATCAAAACCTCTGCCATTATTCAACATAGAAATTGGAAGAGTTGCTGCCCCTGGTCCATCCATAAAATTTGTTCCATTTGGACAGGAGTTCCATTCTAAAATACAAACTTCGTAAGCAATTCTATCTTTAAAAATTGGCAATGAAGTGTCCAAAGCTGTATCTAAAATAGCTACTACAGGAGATTGACTTGCTTGCGCTATAGGTGCCACTTGAATTAAAGTGGAAACAGAGAATATTATGGTAACTACCGCTCTTATTGATTTTTTATTCATAACCCTTATTTTACTAAATATGGGTGAGTTTTGTCAACGGTTTCCGTCAAGTTTTCTTTGATACCATTTTCCAGCGTCTAACTCTGGTTTTTGCAGATTATTCATATCTAATAATAACTGAACCACTGCATTTAAAGATTCAATTTGAAATTCAAGTCTAAGCAATTGCATTTCAATTAATCTGAGTCTTTCTGATTTTCTCATTTTTCTATCCTATCTACTGGGGTTGGAGCCGTCGCTAGACTGCCACAATTTATGCATTCCATATCGAGAAAATATGTTGCAATTTCAAAATCTTCAAAAACAACCTTAAGATTCCAAATATTACATCCACATGGACAAACGTGTGTAGGCGTACCTCTTAAATCCATTGCATGGTTATAATTTTGTGGCCTAAGGTCATTTATATCCATATTAGTTTAATTATACTCTAGACTTCAATTATTGTAAAGGGTGGCCTAACTGTCATGTTAAACTTAGAAGCCGCTTCTAGAGCCATTCTGACCCGTTTACGAGGGGTTTTAATGTTTGCTGTAGAAAATAAAGATCCTAGGGCAAGGTCCTGTCCCGCACCTTCAGCCATATACTGAATATCTGCTTCTCCTATATGAAAATCTGTATCCATAGTAAATATTCTTCCAGAGCCTTGAACTGTTATTATAAATACCCCACCCTCATCACCATCTTCAGTAGAACCAGGAGTTTGATTTCCATATCCATGTTCTTTAAAAGCTTCCTTGACTGACTCAATAAATTTAGTTCTCATAAATTTATCTAAATTTCTATATCCAGAAGTTGGTTTATAAATTGGTGGTGTCCAGTTATATTGTAAGATTTGGCCCATCCTAAAACTATCTACAAATCCTATTCCAAATTGACCCACTTTAAATACTTTAGGGTCTGTTCTTGAAAATATTAATCCAGATTTATCATCTGATGCTGCAGAGTCTCCTCCTAAGAGGACTTTATTATCATGGATTAGGGCGACTATACAGGTCATATCCCTAGTATACTAAATTTAAAATTCTGTGTCCAAAGATGCGGATATTTCAAGGTGGGACAGTTCAGATAGAGCGTTTTCAAGCTCAGATTTAACAGAAATTAATTCTTGAATTGCCTCATAGTATTTATCTTTCCATTCTATAAGATCACGCTCAAGCCTATATAATTCTATTTTCAAATCTTTGACTTCTAATTTAAGAAGGTCCTGCTCACGCTCTTTTTGTCTATTTTTTTCTTTTTTACTCTCGTGTATACCAGCAATTATAGCCGTTCCCATGCCGCTCAATACTGCGGCAGCAATGGCAATAGTTATAGAGGTCAGATCTAGATTCATTATACATTAATTATACCCTATAATTGATGCTAAACAAATAATTCTGATGCTGATATTTCTTGACCTTCATATCTTTTTTTAAGAATATAATCTCTTACAGATTCAGATCCTTGTTGTCTACCAGCTAATATGACTACCCACCTTGGTTCATACTTTAAAGATATACATGTTTCGCACATCAATAGATTAATTGGAAACAAATTAGATCTTTTTAGATTTAGCTTATGTTTATTTTTACTACAAGAGTAACATAGAACTTTATTCATTAATTTTCTTCCTC
>Ga0214921_10003541_pt1 | contig 23767 bp, 17 predicted proteins | sample LL1505_MetaG_FD_177992 | JGI IMG/M metagenome (GOLD analysis project Ga0214921, IMG submission 177992) | Freshwater microbial communities from Lake Lanier, Atlanta, Georgia, United States - LL-1505 | ecosystem: Environmental > Aquatic > Freshwater > Lake | place: USA: Georgia | collected...
TAGACCAATTGCTGAATCATGTGGAAGATATAGATAAAAATGCAGAATGTTTAATCCATTGTGCAGGTGGCTACAGAAGCATGATGGCTGCGAGCTTGTTTAAAAAGCACGGATTCAAAAATATCAAAAACGTATGGGGTGGATATGCCCAAATCAAAGAGGAAGAAAAAATTGAAATCGAATAAAATTCTCAAGGTTTTCAGATAAAAAGAAGGGCGGACTCACAAGTGAGTCCGCCCTTCTTTTTTTAAATAATTAAGTAACTATCTAAATAAAATCACAGATCCTGAATAGCTGTATTTCTTTCCACCAGAACTAACCGCATTTACTTGGTATATGTACGCATCTTGTTGGCAGTCTTGGTTGGTTTTCATATCTGTACCATTCCAACCAATCTTCACGTCGTTGGTTCTAAATACCATTTGTCCCCATCTGTCAAATACCATGATATCAATTGATTCTATTCCATCTGCAACAATTTTAAACGTTTTATTACAATCGTCTTGGAACGAAACAGGTTTACAATCAACCGTACTATTTGGATAGAACGCCGAAGGGATAAACACAGTAATGTCTGGTTCAACTTTCACGGTATGTGTTACTGTATCAGCGCAACCCCATTGGTTTCTGGCAATCAAAGTAACATAATGGTTAGAAGTATCTGGCGGGAATTGAACATTCTGAGGATTTACCGCAGAATAGTCTGAAGCACTAGCCGGTTTTCCTTTACCAAAATTCCATGAGTACACTAGGTTGGTATAGGTTCCCGATTTTGGATCACTTTCGTTATTGAAGCTATAATAAGGGTTTGCAATGGTTGTAGTATAAGGCAAATGCGAAAACTCAGCTACTGGCGTTGGATAAGCCTCTACTACATGTGTAGCAGTATCATAACAAGCATCTTGTTCTACAATCAAAAACACATTGGTTTTACCTGCTTTGGTATAGGTTTTACTAAAAGTATTATCAGTAGCAGGATTGCTATTTAGCGCTGAACCAGACACATTGTTTTCAAACCAGTAATAATTTGGTGCACTCACATTGGTTGGGGAAGCCGTAAAGGTTGCATCTAATTGTCCTGGATCAACACAAACACTGGCTGGAACAGAAAAATCTGCAAAAGGTTTAGGTTTGATATTGAACACCATTTCATCAAAAGCAGGATACAATGCACAGGCATCTTCAAAAGTATAAGTTCCATTTGGCAAGTTGAAATTGTTAAATAGTGAACTGGCTCTAAAAGTCACTTTCTTGTTCAATTTATCTTGATTTGTTGCAGTATAAGTCATCCCATTCACATCCGTGACAATATTGCTTTGGGTACCATCAGGTGTAGTCCAAGCAATACCATAAGGAGGGTTCATTGGGCTTTTTACTGGTTGAATGGTAAACTTATCAGCTTCATATTCACAAAGTGTTTTATCGGTAGGCAATTGAACTTCAGGTGGTGCTTGTATTCTAAACTGATTGGTATCAGCGTTGATACAACCTGTATTTGGATCTACATAATTGAAATACATTTTATAAACACCAGGAGTAATCACGTTTTTGCTTAAATCTAAAGTTGCTTTACCAGTAGAAATATTTAAAGCAGGCATAATGTTAGCTGGACTGGTTGTAAGTGTAGTTCCGCTCACATCAGCAGGTTCTCCATTTGAAACAGAGGAGTAAATGGTAAAGTTGGCTGTTGCGTCATTGATACAAACCGCAGAATCGGAAACCACCAATTTAACATCTGGATTTGGTGTTACCGTTACATTGATTGGCTTTTCTACCAAACAGCCTGTTGCATCATTTTTGTACAACAAATGAAATTGCGTTGGAATTGTTAATGGGTTTGCGGGAGAGCTGATCGCAGGACTTCCTGGGTCAAAATAACGTTTTTGAGTTAAGGCTGGATTGTAAGCTATATCAGAAGGTGCAAACTCCCAGTAACTATTGGTTGTTGTATCTCTTTGTTTGATTTCTTTTTGTAAATCAAACACCCCATTTGATAGACAAATAAATGGTTCTATACCTGGGTCTAAAATTGGTGTTTTAATGACAATATACACAGCAGTATCCATTGCAGGGCATCCATTTGGAGGAGAATTCACAAATACGCCTTTTACATCAGGATTGAGCACCACTTCCATTGTTGGGAAAAACTGAACTTTAGAAGTATAGGTTAAGATATTGGTATCAGGCGCAAACTTGATGTCTTTTGCATTGATATCAAAGCCATAGAGGTTTAAAGAAGTAGAGGTTTTTGAAACACCCCTACCGTACCATGTTTCAGCACTAGAAGTTGCTATTTTAACAGGTAAATTGATCACTTTAGTGGCTTGGTTGTCGCATATGATTTTACTTGCACCTGCGTCTGCTCTTGGAACTGGATAAATTGCTACTAGCAAAGAGTCTTGTATTGAACACTTATTTTTATCCTTGATTTCTAAATAAACATAATTTCCATAAGGATACAAATCAGTTTCTGAAGGTAAGTTTAAAAGCTTGTTTGTGTTTAATTGGTCACCGCCTGTAATTGCTGAAGGGTTCAAAGGATAAGACCAAATATTCTGGACATCAGCAGCATTTGTAGCATCAATTCGAGGTAAACTAATTGAACTGAAAGAAGACTTACAAAGTATGATTGGTGTAACCGGATCAATCACTGGCAAGGGATTAACCGCTACAATAATGGTATCTACATTCGAGCAAGTAACCCCCATGTAAGTGATGTATCCTTTCACTCTGTAAGAAGATGTTTTCTCCGGTGTTACCGCTAATGTATCTGCTCTTGAAATAATAGTGCTATCTGTGGTAATTGGCATTTTACACCATTGGAAACTATCAATTGCAGCTGTGGTGCCAATTGCTTTTAAAATCAATGGGGGGTCCTTGAAACAAATGGTATCATTTTTTCCTGCATATACAGGAACCACTTTGTTTACAAACACATCTGATGAATCTAACCTTACGCAACCCCAAGTATCAATCTTGGTTACATAATAACGTCCACTATCAGAAGGAAAAACAAACTGAGACAAAGAGTCTTTCAGTACCGGATACGCTGGAGATTTTCTCCAAGTCCAAGTACCTACAGTTTGATTGCTTGTTCCAGCATTTAGTGTATCGCTTGCTCCAGCACATATTCTAATTGAAGTTGGCAGCTCTCTTTTTGGAAGATTTCTGGTCAAAATTGACAAGGGAACAGAATCTTTACAACCATAAATGTCCGTAACCAACATTTTATAAGCAGTTGTATTTCCAGCATTTGTTGGGTTTAAAAATGCACTAGAATCTGCCAATGAACCTCCAGGTGAAGGCACATTTTTAACCAATAAATTCTGAGAAGTCATGTCTCCCAAATAGAATTTATAGTTATAGAAACCGGGAGCACCGCCTAGTGGTGTTCCACCTTTTGTGTGCCCTGTAACTTTAACTGGTACACCATAACAGTTAAAGGTATCCCTGATGCTGGTTTTAATCAACTCAGGAATATAAACTGAGTCAACAATTTTATCATTTGGACAATCTTGCCCAATTGGAGCAACATTGGTTAACCTAAGCCTAATTTTATGCCAACCAGACTGAGTAAACGAATGTGTAATAAATGTACCCGTTGGTGGGGTGAGTGGTGGCGGAGAGGTGGTTGGCAGTGTTCCAGAATAAGTAATATAGGTATCTGATCTAGGAGCTGTTTCAACCCTAATTTGCGTGTAGGCATTGTTTACCGACATGCTATTGGTAATGGCAAACGAAAATTCATATTTGCCACATCGTTTGTCAACTTTATTGATAACCGCTTGTGGAATTTTACCTACTTTGATACCAAAAGATTTACTTGACCTTGCAGGTACAGGACACATTCTATCTTTAGCTGTCACAATAAAATAGTGTGGTAAGCTGGTTGCTTTGTCTGCTGGAGGTGTCCAACAAAACAAGAAACTATCTCTCTTAGGGCCTTGAACATTTCTTTGTGCTACATTGTAGAGTGGTTTGAAGGTAGCACCCGTAGATGTCATGGTAACAGGATTGTTCCATTTCAAATCTGTTGTATCCCAAGCTTTGGTATCATCTGCTGCTGCTATAATTAAACACAATTCTTTGTTTGCACAAGTGTAAAATTGATTTCCAGTGATAGGTAAACCAGTATTAGGGTCATACGTTTTGATGAGTGGCGGATTGTTTGCAGCGCATGTAATGCTATAAAACTGAATATCTCTTCGCGTAACACCTGCTAAAGTTGGTACACCATTTACATATTTCCATTGCTTTACCTCAATTACAAGGTTTGCCACAAAGGCACCATTTGGATAAAATCGAATATCACCGGTGATTGGGTCAATACAAAAACCCATGACAGGCAACAAGGGATCACAAACATTGACGGTAGGATTGGGTGGTGTATTCACACCCCTTACAGGAAATGGAATGTTTGCCGTATAGGGTGGCGCATAAGGCACTGAAACGCCCGCACCTGTTAAGGATTGACCAAATGCATAACTCAAGGAGTCGCCGTCTGGGTCAATGGCACCTAAATTATAAGTAAATTCTTGACCCGCACAGGTAATGGCTACAGGGTCATTGGTAAATGCTGGAGCAGAGTTACATGGAGCCAAACATTTATTTAATGTACCACCTGAATAGAAACTCAAACTACTAGGATTCAAGAAAGTAGTAATGGCAGCATTTCTACAACAATCACTGAAACCAATATTGAATTTACAACAAGTAGGGTCTGATGACAAAGCCGCTAAATTGATTGTTCCTCTAAATGTAAAAATTTCAATGCCGGGCGTAAATGAACCTGGTGTTCTGGTACCACAGTTACTACAAATGGTGGTTGACATGGCACACAATTGAATAACGTCATAAGCACTGGTATTGGGTACAACCGTTAATTTCTGTTGAGGAAAGGTTTGACCCGCACAGTTACCGTCTGCTGCCACAATGTCCAAACTGATGTTACAAGTTGGATCTAAAGGTCCTGATGCACCACAACCACACATGGGAATTCCTTGGCAATCTCGGTACCATTTGTATTCTACATAATAAATCCCTGGGGTTGAACTCACACACTGATAGGTTAAATCACCACCTACAATATGTGAAGCTTTACTTGTTTTTGCTGTGAAAACAAGCAAAATCAATGCAACCAAGCCAATAAACCGAAAAGAATTTTGTACTAATTTTGTCATAAAATACACCTTTATCAAGTTCAAATGTATAAGAATCAAATGTTAATATTCTCTTAAGAAGTAAATAAAATGAAATTTGATGAAATTTTGCGGCTTAAATTAAATTACATGGTCGATATCAGCATAGCTTTATTATATTTACATCCAAATTCTTGTGGATTTAAAAATTAAATGAAAAAAATAGGATTTACACTTTTTATACTTCTTGCATTTGGAGCCATCTCAAAGGCTCAGATTCTTGACGAAATTATTGGCGTAGTTGCAGATAGGGTCATTTTAAGGTCAGATATTGAGATTGCAAATGAGCAAATAAGCAAGCAAACGGGTAAAGAATCAGATAGCATTCGATGTGATGTTTTCAAGCAAAAGTTAGTAGAAAACCTCATGATTATTAAGGCTTTGGTTGATAGTTTACCTGTCAATGAAGAAAGAATAGATGCTGAAATTGAAGAAAGAATTCGCTATTTCACCAAACAATATGGTGGTGAAAAAGCCCTTGAAGAAATTGCAGGAAAATCGATTCAAGAAATCAAAGCTGCACAAAGAGAAAATATCAAAAACAGTCAACTCATTCAAGACATACAAGGGAAAATTGTCAAGGATGTCAAAGTCAATCCTACTGACATAAAAAATTATTTCAATGCAATCTCAAAGGATAGCTTACCCTATTACAGCGCAGAGGTTGAATTGGCTCAATTGGTAATAGAACCTAAAATAAGTGCTGCTTCAAAAGAAGCTGCTTATGAAAAAATAGCCGAATTGAGAAAAAGAATAGTAGAGGGTGGTGAAAAGCTAAGCACACTTGCTGTCATTTATTCAGATGACAAAGCATCGGCATCAAATGGTGGGGAGCTTGGTTATTTTGGAAGAGGTATGATGGTTCCAGAATTTGAAGCTGCGGCTTTCAAGTTAAAACCAGACAGCGTCTCTAAAATTGTTGAAACTACATTTGGCTACCATTTAATTCAGCCCATTCAAAGAAAAGGTGAAGAAGTAAATGCCAGACATATTTTAATTATGCCCAAAACTTACAGCTCTGATTTAGAATTAGCCAAATCAAAAATAGACAGTATTTTACAATTGATAAAAATGGATTCAATTTCATTTGAAAATGCGGTTAAAAAATTCTCTGACGACCAAGAAACAAAAGCTACAGGAGGTTTTATTGGTTCGGGAGGTATGGGAAATACCCGAGTACCCGTTGATGAATTAGACAAAGCTGTTTATCTTGGAATTTCAAACATGAAACCTGGAGATATTTCTGAACCTGAATTGATTTATTTGCCAGGACCTGAAAAGAAAAAAGCATGGAGGGTGTTTTATCTCAAAAGTGAGATGCCTCCACATATTGCAAATTTAAAAGACGATTACCAAAAGTTTCAGCAATTGGCATTCAGAAAAAAACAAAATACGGTTTTAAACAAGTGGATTGATCACAATAGAAAGCAATTCTACATTCAAATAAATGGACCTTATGCAACTTGTCCAGATATTGCCGGTTGGATAACTAATGAAAATAAAAAATGAGTTATGTAAATGACAAAGAGGCTGCAATGGCCTTACATCAAAAAGCTCAAGCGCTACAAAATGAAATAAAAAAAGTAATCATTGGCCAAGATGATACCATTCAAAAATTATTGATTTCAATCTTTGCCAATGGACATAGTTTGTTGATTGGTTTACCCGGTTTAGCAAAAACTTTGTTGGTAAAAACTATTTCAGAGGTGCTAGATTTAAATTTCAATCGCATACAATTCACACCAGATTTAATGCCTGGAGATATCACAGGGGCTGAAATTTTAGATGAAAACCGTAATTTCAGATTCATCAGGGGGCCCTTGTTTGCAAACATTGTACTTGCCGATGAAATCAACCGAACACCTCCTAAAACTCAGGCAGCGCTTTTAGAAGCCATGCAAGAAAAATCTGTTACGGTAGGTGGGCAAGCGCATCATTTAGAAAAACCATTCTTTGTACTTGCCACTCAAAATCCTATAGAACAAGAAGGCACCTACCCCCTGCCTGAAGCTCAGCTAGATCGTTTCATGTTCAACTTAAATTTAACGTATCCTAGTTACAAAGACGAGTTAGAAATCATCAAAAACACAACTGGTGCCGACATAAAAACTGTTCAAAAAATTATGTCTGCCGCTGATATTGTATTCTTCCAAGATCTTGTGAAAAGAGTTCCAGTAGCAGATAATGTCTTTGAATATGCAGTAAAATTAGTTGCTAAAACCAGGCCTCAATCTGAATTTGCTGGCAAACTAATCAAAGAATACGTAAGTTATGGTGCTGGGCCGAGAGCTGGTCAATTTTTAATGGTAGGGGCCAAATCAAACGCACTGCTCAATGGCAAATTCTCTCCAGATATAGATGATGTTAAACATGTAGCTGAGGCTGTTTTACAACATAGAATTATTCGTAATTTTAAAGCTGAAGCAGAGGGTATCAGTGTTCAAGATTTAATCAAATCTATACTTTAGAGACCTTTTTGTTCTCTCCAAATTTGATTGAAAGATTTTTCAGCGATTTTGGGCAATTCTCTTTCTTCTCCCCATTGCTTTTTGAAAAAAGACTTGAACGTAAAATTTCTGAGGGATGATTGCCTGTTCATGTTTTTTCGGCTCAACATTAATTTTGACCAAGAAAACCAAGAAATTCTTTCAGCAGTTTCTATCACGCCTTCTGTGATGGCATCTCTTCTGTTTCTAATTAAATGATTATGTATATCAATATTCAAGGGACAAACATCGGTACAATTACCGCACAAAGTTGAATGCTCGCTCAAAAAACCATATGATTTCAAACCTGATTTTAAAGGTTTCACAACTTGTGAAATTGGACCAGATTGAAAATGCTGGTAATTGGCACTTGCCCCAACATAATTAAAAACTTGACATACATCGTTACAAGCACCACAATCAATGCAAGAAAGTGCTTGTCTTTGATCTGGTGAAGCCAATACATTAGACCTTCCATTGTCTAAGAGCAGTACAATAAATTCTGAGGGACCATCTATATCATCTCTATCTGTAGGGCTTGTTACTGTTAAGTAACTCTGTAAATTCTCGCCAGTTTTTTGACTTGCATATAAGGTAGTAAAAAGGTCAAATTCATTTAAACTTGGCAACAATTGATCTATACCAGCAATAACCAAATGGGTCTTAGCAAAAGTATAACTCATTCTTGAAGCTGCAGAGTTTTCCGATTGAACCACAAGACCTCCTTCGGCAATTAAAAAGGTTGCACCAGTGATGGCAAGGTCAGCCTTGTAAAAATCTTGCCTAAGATGTTGTCTGATATCATTGGCTATATCTGATGTATCAGCATCTATAGACACGCGTATACTAGCGTTGAGTTTGTTTCTTACTTGTTGAGCATCTGTACCCAACAAGGGCATATTCTCTGTAAACAATTCAGCCTGACTTTCGTCAATTATAAAATCAGCAAAATCAACCGCCTTAATAGGAATAGAATTTGATTTAAAACAATCACTCAATGCTATTTCATCAGACAAAGCAGAACGGCTGTATAATATTTTACCGTTTTGGTGTTTTTGAGCAATTTGTAAAATTTCTTGTTGTGCATTTTGTACATCATAAGCCCAAATAACTTTTCCTCCCTTTCTAACTACAGATGCCTCAAAATCGATTAGAAATTTGTCTAAATTATCGTTTACTTTCCATTTTGTATAAGATGCTCGAAGCCTTGCCAATTCATAATTTCCATACAAATCTCTGGCTTTAATTCGCTTAGCATTCATCAAGGCACTTGTTTGTCTTAATTGCGCTCTAAATTCTGAAGCTGATAGCTGAGCCTGAATCGCTTTATTGAATTTTTCTTGGGGTTGCATCTTCAAATACCAAATTAAACCAATTTAATTGAATTATGGAAGTAAAACATTGTCAATAAGTCTTGTGCCTCCACAATTAACAGCCAGTAAACATACTTTAGTTTTTACGGCTTCATTTTGGAGTAAAGTTTCAGCGTCAACACATTCCAGGTATTCTAGTTTCAAAATTTCATCATCCGTAATCATTGATTTTGCATCTGAAATAAGCGCTGTTTCAGGCATTTTTAACCAATTGTTCTTCAGGTAAAACAAAGCTTTAGACAGTTTTACAGCTGCTTTTCGTTCATGTGTGTTCAATCTGATATTTCTACTGCTCATTGCCAAGCCGTCATTTTCTCTCATAATGTCACACATGTTAAATGCTATTGGCAACAAATGGAATGCAATGATTTTTTTTACAAGCAAACATTGTTGGTAGTCTTTTTGACAAAAAAAACCATGTTGGGCTCAACAATATCAAATAGTTTCATCAAAACAGTATACACCCCGTCAAAATGACCCGGCCTTGAACTTCCCTCATAAAGTTTAGTGATGTCTCCTAATTTATCAGCATTCAATTTTTCAAAACCATCAGGATACATCTCTTCTACTGAAGGCATGAATACAATATCACAGTGAATATTCGCAAGTAACTGTAAATCGGTTTCAATTGGTTTTGGATAATTTTCTAAGTCTGAAGCTTGGTTAAATTGAGTCGGATTTACAAAAATACTGCACACTACAACATCTGATTTTTGTCTTGCATTTTCTATCAAAGACAGGTGACCCTGATGAAGTGCACCCATCGTTGGAACAAAGCCAATGGATGAATTTGAAGCTCTTTTGTCCTTTAAAATGGATTTTAAATCAGAAATAGTTTTACAAAATATCACTTTAGTTCCTGTTTATCAGTAATTTGTATTTAAACACCCTACCTATCGGTTCGGAATATTAAGAAATTTATTAGCATTATCGTAATTTTGTAGAGTATTTTTACGTAAAGTGTGTATGGCAAAAAAGAGGGTTCTTTATATCTCATCCGAGATGACGCCTTTCCTGAAAGTGAGTAATGTAGGAGAATTGGCAAGAGTATTGCCACAAGCAATTCAGGAAAAAGACAATGAAATCAGGGTTTTAATGCCAAGATTTGGTTGTATAAATGAAAGAAGAAATCGATTACATGAGGTTGTTAGGTTAAGTGGAATCAACATTACAATTGACGATAACGACAATCCTTTGACAATCAAAGTGGCTTCATTACCTGAAGCTAAAATGCAGGTATACTTTCTAGACAATGAAGATTATTTTCATCGAAAACATGTTTACACGGATGAAAACAATACGTTTTTTGGGGATAACGATGAAAGGACCATCTTCTTTTGCAAGGGTGCGCTTGAAACTGTAAAAAAATTAGGTTGGCAGCCGGATATCATTCATTGTCAAGGTTGGATGACCAGCTTAATTCCTCTTTATTTGAAAACATTGTACAAAGACGAACCTGTTTTTAGATTGGCTAAAGTTGTTTACTCTGTTTTTGAAAATCAATTCGATGAAAAATTTGGGAAAGAGTTCGCAAGAAAAGCTAGTTTAAATGCAATAGACAATAAACAAGTTTCATCCCTTGCAAATGCTGGATGTTCAGAATTGTATATGTCTGGAATTGAGCATGCCGATGCCGTAGTAAAAGCAAGCCAAGAAATTGATCCAGAAATTACAAAGTTTCTCAAAAAACTGAAAAGTAAACCTGTTATTGAACACCCCAGCTCAGCGGAGGATGTTGATATTTACATCAATTTGTATGATACCCTGCTTGAGCACCAAGATTAAACTTCTATTTTTATTCTGTTGTATTGGTTTTATCTCTTGCAAGAGAGAGCCCAATGCAATTGGGACCAATCTCATTGGTTCTACAAACAACTTAGGTTTAGTGTTTGATACTACACTTCAGTTAAATGCCTATACCGTAAAAATGGATTCTATAGAAACCAAAAATTTTTCAGTGTTTGGCTTGGGCAAAATTAATGACCCTGACATGGGAACCACCAATGCCAGCATTGTTTTTCAATACAATCTTCCCAACAATTCTTTTACTTGGGGTGGGGCAACATCTTTTGATTCTTTGGTTTTGCAATTGCGGTTTGCTGATTTAAATGCCTTCTACGGTGATATAAACCAAGTACACACGCTAAAAGTATATGAACTAAGCGAAGATTTAAGCTTCGATTCTAGCTATTATCACAGTAGAAGTTATCAGTACAACAAATCAGAAGTTGGTACTTGGACAGGTAAATTCAATTTGACCGATACGAGTGAAATTAAACTAGGAAGCAATACCTTTTATTTGCCACCACATATTCGCATCAACCTAAATTCTATATACGCACAAAAACTCATTCAAGCAGAGACAGCAGGAAATTTCACTAGCACAAGTAATTTCAAAAAAGCGTTCAAGGGTTTTATTGTTGTAGATGAAACAAATTTGGGAAGCAATAAAGGCGGCGTTTCCTATATCAGACTCAATTCAAATGTTACGGCACTTACCGCTTACTACAATGATTCATTAGCTGCCGATTTTCCAGTTATTGCTGGAAGTGAAATAGCAGCCAATGCTGTTGAACATAGCAATTTACCCGCTAATTTTCTTCAACAATCATTTGTTGGTTTACACAGGGATAGTTTAGCAATACAATCTCTTTTTGGTACTAAAATTAGAATAGATTTAGTTGATTTATTAGACAGTTTAGGAAGTAAAAAAGTTGCAATTAATGGGGCTGAAATACTGTTTTCAGTGCTCGGTGACAATGCCGGCTTTGCACTTCCAGAAAGACTTCAACTTGTTGCCTCAGACACTTCAGGATTTAATATTTTCACAAAGGATTTGGCCTATGAAGGTGCTACCTATTATGGAGGAAACTTGTATGCTGGCAAAGAATATCGATTTAATATTGCCAGGCATATTCAATATTTGTTAAGTGAATATAAATCAGGTAAAGACCTAAAAAAACTAACCGGATTATTTCTTTTTATACCTGTAAATAATCCGTTTACTGCTGCAAGAGTTTTGCTTGATGGAAAAAAAGACAGTGGTAAAATAAAACTAAAACTCACTTACACTGTTTTAAAAAATTAGCAAGCTTGATCATTAAACTACATAAAAACTACACTGCAGAAAACCTTCATCAAATCAAGGCTGTTCTCACTTTGAATCAATTTGAATATGTTTTTGTAGAATCTGAATCATGCGTAGTTGTTCCTCAACTTAAAAGTCCAAATTTTTTAATTGGGATTGATGGAATTGATGGCATCGTAGAAATTGACAGTAGTTTTCAATTGGCTTCGAAAAAATTCAAAACACAAACAATTTTTGAAGTAAACGGTATAGAAATTGGGGGAATCCAAACCAATTTAATTGCTGGACCTTGCAGCGTAGAAGATGAAAAACAAATTTTTGAAACAGCTGCTTTCCTTCAAAAAAATGGACTAAAATTTATTCGTGGAGGTGCCTATAAACCAAGAACTTCTCCCTATGCGTTCAGGGGTTTAGGAAAGGACGGACTTAAATTACTTTCAGCTGCTGCCAAAGAAAATGGGCTTAATGTAGTTACAGAATTAATGGATTTAAGTTTGCTTGATCAGGTAATGGAATATGCTGATATTATTCAAATTGGAAGCAGAAACATGAGTAATTTTTACCTGTTGGCTGAACTAGGAAAAATCAACAAACCTGTACTTCTTAAACGTGGCATGTCAGCTAGAATAAATGAATGGTTACTTGCAGCAGATTATATCTTAAGTGGAGGCAATCAACATGTGATTTTATGTGAAAGAGGTTTAAGAAGTTTTGATACTGATGTTCGAAATCAAATGGATATTACAGCAATTCCAATGATACAATCAATGAGCCATTTGCCAATTTTTGCAGACCCAAGCCATGGCACTGGTTCTGCAAAATACGTTAAACAACTTTCTTTGGCATCAATTGCTGCAGGCGCAAATGGATTGATGATTGAAATTCATCCAAAACCTTCAACTGCTCTATCTGATGCAGAACAAGCATTAAGCTTCACAGAATTTGAAAATTTATTACTTGAAATGCGATCTCTTTCAAAGTATTTCAACAGACCCATTGACTCAAATCATAGTATTTGTAAATAAATCAGTCTTTTTTATTAATTTCGTCTTATGTGTGGAATAGTAGCTTATATTGGTAACAAAGAAGCCAGTCAAATAATAATCAAAGGGCTAAAACGCCTTGAATACAGAGGATATGATAGTGCTGGAATTGCACTTTTGGACAGCAATAAAAACCTAAAAGTTTATAAAAAAACGGGTAAGGTTTCAGACTTAGAAACTGAAATTCAAGGCAAGGATATATCTGCATTTACAGGTATGGGGCACACTCGTTGGGCAACTCATGGTGCACCAAATGATAGAAATGCCCATCCTCATCTTTCTGGAAATGAGGAATTTGCAATTATTCATAATGGAATCATTGAAAACTATGCCTCACTCAAGGCCATGCTTATTCAAAAAGGGCATGCGTTCAAAAGTGAAACAGACACTGAGGTTTTGATTCATCTGATTGAGGAAGTATACAAACACAACGATATTAGTTTTGAAGAAGCTGTTAGAATGGCACTTACTCAGGTAATTGGTGCTTATGCCATTGTGATTCTTTCTAAAAGCAATCCAAATTATTTGATTGGCGCCAAAAAGGGAAGTCCAATGGTCATTGGGGTGGGTAAGGGTGAATATTACATTGCCAGTGATGCAACACCAATAGTTGAGTATACGCGCAATGTCATTTATTTAAATGATGGGGAGGTGGCAATCATCGATGGAGAAAATCTAACCATCAAAACCATTGAAAATGTTCTTAAAACTCCTTTTATCACTGAAATTGAATTCAATTTAGAAAATATTGAAAAGGGTGGATACGAACATTTCATGTTAAAAGAAATATTCGAGCAACCTAAAAGTATTTTAGATTCATACAGAGGTCGTATACATTTAAATGAAGGCCAAATTAGTATGGCTGGAGTGAATAAATTTGAGGACAAGCTCAAAAATATTGACCGTATTATCGTCATCGGCTGTGGTACATCTTGGCATGCTGGATTGGTTGGGGAGTATTTACTTGAAGATTTGGCAAGAATCCCAGTTGAAGTAGAATATGCATCTGAGTTTAGGTATAGAAATCCTATAATCAATGAAAAGGATTTTGTGATTGCTATCTCACAATCTGGAGAAACCGCTGATACTTTGGCAGCAATTGAATTGGCAAAAAGTAAAGGAGCTACTGTTTTCGGTATTTGCAATGTAGTAGGCTCAAGTATTCCTAGAGCCACTCATGCTGGAGCATATACCCATGCTGGGCCAGAAATTGGTGTGGCTTCAACAAAAGCATTTACAGCTCAAGTTACTGCCTTAATTTTGATTTCACTTTCAATTGCTCAGAAGAAAGGGACCATATCAAATGAGAGAATGAGAGAAATTCTAAACGAGTTGGAAACTATTCCTTCAAAAATTGAATCTGTTTTAAAAACAGATGAATTGATCAAGACCCTTGCCAATAAATACAAAGACGCAAAAAATTTCCTTTTTTTAGGAAGGGGTTATGGTTTTCCAGTTGCTTTAGAGGGTGCTTTGAAGTTGAAAGAAATCTCATACATACATGCTGAGGGTTACCCTGCTGCTGAAATGAAACATGGTCCAATTGCCCTTATTGATGAAGAAATGCCGGTAGTAGTTATTGCTACCAGACACAGCAATTACGAAAAGGTAGTAAGCAATATTCAAGAAGTTAAAGCCAGAAAAGGGAAAATTATTGTTGTAGCCACCGAAGGAGATGAGGAGTTACAACACATGGCCGATCATGTAATTTACATACCTGAATGTGAAGAAATTATGCTGCCATTAATGGCCACTATTCCATTACAGCTGTTGTCTTATCACATTGCAGTTCTAAGAAACTGTAACGTTGACCAGCCGAGAAATTTGGCGAAATCAGTTACGGTGGAGTAATTTCCAAGGTACACTTGATCTAAAAAAATAAGATTTTAGTTTGCAATCTTGATATTTTAATTTATAATTAAATATTAATATTCAAACTTATGGAAAATTCAAATCTTAATTTCGGTAAAATTATTTCAAGAGTTCTAACATTGATTATTGTGAAGCCTATTGTGCTTCCGTTTAAAATTTACAAAAATACTTTGCATAATCTTTCCAATTATGACAATGAAAATTTAAATGAAAGTTTATTGGACGGAGATTTTCCGCTATATAATTGGTTTATAAGCGTTTTTGATGCTTCAATTGCTTTGTCATACTTCTTTGGAGGATTAGGGGCTATTTTCGCATTGATCAATGGAACTGGTTTTAGTGTTTTCCTGATTACAATTATTATTACATATTTTATTCCTTTATCTATTGGATTTTTTAAAGAGTTATTTAGTATAACACTTAAAACATTGACCTATTTAATGAAAATTGCCAATAAGTAGTATTAAAGTGAAAATGTGTCTTTAATATTATTGGTAATTAAACATTTGAAAGAAAATACACTTATGTCATTTATTCCTTTGGGATGATTTAAATTAGCTAACATTGTTTCAAAAAAGCAAATCAAATTAGAAACTAACTCTAAATTATATTCAACGCAGTTACTGGTTTTGTAGTGTGAATACATTCTACTAAAACTTTCTCTATTAATTATTTTTGTCATTTATTACTGAATATTTAATATTTCTGTTACCATCCTTATGCATTGAATCGATGGTATCAAAGAGGAACTTTTGGTAGTCACTATAAGGAGCAATCCACAGGGTGGCAGAGTAATAATCAACTGCTAAAGTCAAATAATATTGATTTACTTCTATATCTTTACCATTGATATGAATACCATTGGAACAAATTTTATCACGGTGGAGTAGTTTTAAATTTGCAAAAACATAGGTAAAACACTAGCCATTTTATTATCATAAGATTGCTATACTGGTTGAATTTGATCAGATAGTGAACATAGGGTATTCATTTATGTTTGCATTGCTTTCGTTAAGCAAACATGATCGTTTTATGAATGCCAAGATCTTCATCACTTAAATGTTTAATTCTATTTTAATAAATCAGCATAATTTGCTAGGTTTTAATAAATTTGTTAAAAACGAAGGATTTTAAAATGAAACATTCGAAAAAAAGCAATGAGCAAGATTTAAAAGTTGAACCAATTATAAATTTCAAATCTATTATTGGAAGATTCTTAGGATACTTGCCTTATTTTATTCTTTCGTTATTGATTGGAGGTATCATAACATTCTTAATCAATCGCTATTCAAATGAAAAATACATTGTTAGGGCTCAGTTTTTAATTAAAGACAAGAGCAATTTTGGCAGAATGGAAGGAATGGAAAGTTTTCTTTCTGGTATGCAGTTGGTAAATACGAGTAAAAATATAGAAAATGAAATCGGCCTGATGCGGTCTAGAATTATTGTTCAGGAAACCCTCAAAAATTGTGATTTCAACATCTCATATTTCAGTTCTGGAAGCATCAAAAACAAAGAATTATACAGGAATAACCCTTTTGTTGTTTTGGTTGATTCTAACCATTTACAAACCTATGATCTAGAATTTACAATCAAGTTTAAAAATGGAAATGATTTTGATTTTGAAATAGATAAAACCAAAGAAGATACCAAGTATTTCCAGCAAATTCCTAAAACTGGACAATATATATCTACTCCTATTCATACAGTAAACAATAAATACAAAAACAATGAGATAATAGAAAGTCCTGCATACAGATTCAAATTGGTAATTGTTAATCCAGAAGCCATAAAAGAAATGTCGGAATTTAAATTTGTGTTTAATTCTGAAAGCAACCTCATTAGAAAGTATAGCAACAGCTATAGCATCAAGCCATTGAATAAACACGCAAGTATTGTTGACATTGTAAAAGAAAGTTCCGAACCCCAAAAAGATGTTAGATTCATAAATGCACTCATGCAAACCTATATTCAAAAGGGTCTATCGGATAAAAATGAAATATCAGTAAACACCATTAATTTTATTGACAGTTATTTAATCAGCGTTTCAGATTCTTTAGGTGTTTTTGAAGATCGTTTACAAAATTTTCGTCTAAACAATAAACTCATAGACTTAAACGCACAAGGACAAAACCTTCTCAGGAATTTATTTGAATTGGAAAATAAGAAGTCTGAAGAAGAAATTAGGCAAAAATACTACACTTATTTAACAGACTATATCAGAAAAGAGAAAGACTTAAACAAGGTAATTGCACCAAGTGTAATGGGCATTCCTGACCCCTTGTTAAACCAATTAATAAGCAAACTTTCTCAAGTCTACTCAGAGAAATTAGTTTTAGAACAAAATTCTCAAAAATCTAACCCCCTTTTAATTGACAAAGAAAAAGCCATTGAAAGTTTAAAATCAAGCATTGTTGAAAACCTAGGAAGTATCAAAGGCAATTCAAATATTATTGTCAACGAGTTCAATAAAAGAATTGGTGGCTTTGAACGAATAGCACTCACACTTCCAGAAAAAGAACAGAAACTTTTAACGATAGAAAGAAAATACAAACTAAACGACAAGCTACTTACCTATTTATTAGAGAAAAGAGCTGAAGCCGGAATTGCTGGTGCAGCCAATATCTCAGACAATAAAATTGTTGATTATGCGGTAGTTGAAAGTAAAATTTCACCAAATATTGGGAGAAATTACATGATTGGATTCAATATCAGTTTAATTTTACCTTTTATCATTGTATTCCTTATAGAGTTTTTTGACAATCGGATTAGCAATCATACCATTTTACAAAATGAAACAAACATTCCATTGGTTGGTAATATTCCAAATAACAGCAACAAGTCTAGCCTAGTCATTGCCGACCATCCAAAGTCTGTGGTATCTGAAAGTTTCAGAAATTTGAGATCCAATATCAACTATATGGGTATCAATAAAAACAAAAACAATACCATCCTAATCACATCAACAGTTTCAGGTGAAGGTAAAACCTTTGTTAGTATCAACATGGCATCAGTTCTAGCTATTGGAGGTTTTAAAACCTTGTTGATAGGTCTAGACCTTAGGAAACCTAAAATTTTCCAAGATTTCAAACTTGACAACAATATTGGAATTACCAATTACTTAATTGGAAATGTATCAAAAGAAGGCATCATTCAGAAAACAGGTATTGAAAACCTATCAATAATTACGTCTGGACCAATTCCTCCAAATCCTTCTGAATTGATCATGTCTGATAACTTTAAGGCATTGTTGGAAGAATTAAAAAACGAGTTTGATTTTATCGTTTTAGATACACCACCAATTGGTTTGGTTGCCGAAGGTTTAGATTTAATTCAATATGCAGATATCATATTGTACATGATTAGACAAAATGTTACCAGGAAAAACTATTTGAATGTCATCAATGAGCTGTATGAGAAGGAAGAAAACAAAAAAATTGGCTTGGTTTTTAATGATATCAATTTTGCATCGATATACGGTTACGGTTACGGAACCTATGGATTTGGCTATGGTGAGTCAGTAGGATATGGATATAGCGCCTCCTATGGATATGGAATCTATGGTGAAAATGAAAAAGAAAAGAAAAGTATTTGGAAGCGAATTTTGGGCGTTTAAATTTTAAATAAATGATTGAGAATTAATCTTGAATGCAGCCCAATACTGCGTTCACAACTCTTTGTAAATCTTCATCACTTAAATTGGAGCCACTAGGTAAACAAAGCCCTTTTTCGAATAATTCTGCCGAAAATCCCTCGCCAAAGTAAGGACTATTTTCATAAATTGGCTGTAAGTGCATAGGCTTCCATAGAGGTCTACTTTCAATATTCTCTTTTTCTAATGCCAATCTAATTACTTCTCTGTCAACGCCATTGGTTTCTGAAGGATTTACCAATAAACACGTTAACCATCTATTTGAAAAAGCATTTTTAGGCTCTTCTAAAAATTGAAATCCTTTGATGTCACCTAGTTTTTGTTTGTAAAATTCGAAGTTTTGTCTGCGTTTTAAAACCCTGTCTTGAAGTACTTCTAATTGTCCCCTGCCTATTCCAGCATTGATATTACTCATTCTATAATTGTAACCCACCTGTGAGTGTTGGTAGTGAGGGGCTTGGTCTCTGGCCTGTGTTGACAAGAACCTCGCATGTTTAATGTACTTTTCATTGTCGGAAACCAATGCGCCTCCTGCTGAAGTTGTAATAATTTTATTGCCGTTGAAAGATAAAACACCCAATTCCCCAAATGATCCACATGGCTTATTCAAAAAAGTAGAACCAATTGCTTCTGCCGCATCCTCAATCACCGGAATTTCATATTTATGGGCAATAGCCATAATTTCATCCATCTTTGCTGGAACACCATACAAATGAACAGGTATAATTGCTTTAGGTTTTTGAGCTTTTCCATTCCCATCGATAGTTCCATTCATACAAGCTAAAATGGATTGTTCAAGATATGCTGGTGACATATTCCAGGTATCCTTTTCAGAATCAACAAAAACGGGGCTTGCGCCTAAATATACTATTGGATTTGCTGAAGCACAGAAAGTAAAATCTTGACATATTACATAATCTCCTTGTTTAACTCCTAAAATAATGAGCGCAAGGTGAATGGCTGAAGTAGCAGAGTTTAATGTTAAGGCATATTTTTTTTCAGTAATTCTAATCAAATCACTCTCCATACCGTCTACATTTGGTCCAAGAGGAGCAATCCAGTTGGTTTCAAATGCTTCATTGATATATTTTTGTTCTTTTCCGCCCATGTGTGGAGGAGAAAGCCAAATTTTTTCTTTCATATTATTTGTTTGGGGCGATATTTTTTTGATGATTATTTTTTGTCATAAACTTGAGGTTTACAACCCACAACAGTCTTATTGTCTGAAATATCTTGTATAACTACAGTTCCAGCGCCAATATTGTTACTGTTGCCAATTTTTATTCCAGGCAAGGTAATGGTTCCAGTGCCTATTAAATTTTCATTACCTATTACTGAATTTCCTGAAAATGCAACAAGGGGACTTACAAAATTAAACTCACCAATTTTTGTATCATGTCCAATTGTACATCTTGAATTGATTAAATTATGTTGGCCAATTTTAACTTTTGGTCCAATTGATGTTGAATGAGAAATTACAACTGTTTCATGAACATTTGCTGATGGCGAAACTACAGAACTCGGGTGAATAAATCCAGTGAATTTTGCTCCTTTTTTTATGAAATCAAGCGTGATTGATTTTCTAAAATTGATATTGGCAATACCCATCAAATAGTATACTGAATGATCAATTTGATGTGTTTTGATTGGCCCCAAATAGGGCGCATCAAATTCATAATTTGAATAAATGTTTGAATCATCGTCTAGAAAACCTACAATAGAAATTTTTTCATTGCTTTGAATATTGTTAAATACTCGGATGTAGTCATTTAATTCTGCAGCATGACCACCCGCTCCAACAATAATTACTTTCTTCATATTAATTTCCTAATAGTTTCATTGGTGAATTATTAATAAATGCTCATTTATTAATAATAACAAATAATTGCTACAATATAATATTTAAAACAAACTATTTAGGTCTTTAATGTATTTTTAATTTGTAGGTTTACTGATTATCAATATTTTAAGTTAAAATAGGCTGCTGGTTTGGCATTAGTTTTTACCATTAAATGCTTCTGATGAACTTGAATTAACAGCAGTGATATTCTCTCTAAATAAAACCTTTTTTAGGGTCAGTATAAAAATTCTACAGTCAACCCCAAAACTTACATTGTCTACATACCAAACATCGTATTTAAACTTGTCGTTCCAAGAAATTGCATTTCTACCATTCACTTGAGCCCAACCAGTAATACCTGGTCTTAAAAGATGCCTTCTTGCCTGTTCTGAATTATATAAATCTAGGTATTTTACGAGTAAAGGTCTAGGTCCAATTATGCTCATATCACCCATTAATACATTGATAAGTTGAGGAAGCTCGTCAATTGATGTACTTCTTATGAACTTGCCAATTGGTGTTAAACGCTCTTTATCAGATAACAATTGCCCATTTGGACTTTTTTTGTTATTCATGGTTTTAAATTTAAGTAATTTAAAAACCACACTGTCTTTTCCTGGTCTATCTTGAAAAAAAAATGGATTACCTCTGAAAGAAATAGTTAGAAATAAAGTAACCATCACTAAAAACGGAGACAACAAGAAAAGTATGAATGCAGAAAAAATAATATCAAAGAATCTTTTTAAAAAGGATAAATACATTTTAACTAATTAAATAATTTAGCATTCTCAGACGAATACATTTGCGAACATAATATAGCATTTTGTTTGTACTTTTTAACCAAATGCTCATCATGATACAAATTTAAAATAAAGTCCTTAATTTCATGAATTTGTTCTCGTTCAAATACGGCTCCAATTTCATTTTTTAAGATAATATTGGAGAGCTCTGATTCAATTTTAGTAATACCTAAAACTGGTGTACCTACTGACATGATATTAAAAACTTTACTGGGTATACTTGAATTTGAAGCTTCTTTACCAAGTGTTACAATTGAAATATCAGCCGCTGAAAGCGACGAAGGAAGCATAGAAATTTCTTGTAAAGGCAATAATTTACAGTTTATTAATTTCAGCTCTTTGATTTTTTGGTCTAGCAATGAGCGTTTATCACCCTCTCCAATAATGATGAATTCAATTTCTGGTATATTTATCAAATTGGCTATTTCTGGTATAATTTCTACATCATGAGTTAATCCCAAATTACCTGAATACATTACAATAAATTTATTTGTAAGTGCCTGTTTTTTTATGAATAAATTATTTTTCTTTTCAATGGGTTGAAAAAAATTATTGTCAGTCCAAATTGGTACAATAGTTATTTTATCCTCACTTACATACTTAGTTAGTTTTTTTTTCATGCTTTCATTTAGCGTATAAACTTTTTCAGCACTTAAATAAACCTTCTTGTTCAATTTTTGCCAAAATGAAATCACAATTGAGGACGGTTTAAACCAACCCATTTCAGTTAATATATCTGGATATACATCATAAATTAAAATGGAGTATCTGTTTGAACAAAACAATGGTATAAAGGATGAAAATGGTGGGTTAGAAACTATAAACAATTCTGAATGTCTATGTTTAAATTTTACCCAAAAAAGCATTTGAATAAAAGACCAAACCCAAGTAAAGATTCTTGTAATTTTATTCTTTCTGTTATACGGTATTGTATATCTAACTTTTACGTTTTCGTCTAATTTGTTGTTTCGTTCAACTATTTTACCCGCCAATAATGTTTTATGATAAGAACTTTCTTTGGCGTTAATAATATCAACCATGAGATAGCCGGAACTTTGATTGATATAAACTATTTCTTTTCTATCTCTCTTTCTGGTCATTTATGATTTTTTGGAATAACGCTAAATATGCAGTGTAATTTTTGTTTTTATCAAATAATTCCTCGGCCCTTCTTCTACAATTTTCTTGATAAAAATTCTTTCCTTTTAATTTTATTTTTTCAATGGCGTTTTTTAAGGCTTCAATGTCTCCTTTATTTACCACAATTCCTGTTGTATCATCTATGGATTCTGGACTTCCGCCTGTATTGTAGGTAATTACCGGAGTACCACAGGCCAAAGCTTCAATATTGGTAGTTGGGAAATTGTCTTGCCATGTTGGATTGACAAATGCATCTGCTACAGCATAATATTCTGCTAATTCTTGGATATTTTCTGTACGTTCAATTCCTATGATGTTTGATGGCAATGCTTTTATCTGCGATTTGGACAAGCCAATAAGAATAATTTGAAACTCTTGATCATTTAACATGGTATTTAGACTTAGAAAATCGTCCAAACCTTTTCTTTTGTCCCAAATGCTTGCAACACCCAAAATAACTGATTTATTTCCCAAAAGGTGCCTGTCTCGTAAACCATTTTTCTTTAATGGTAGTTTAAATACGTCGAGATTAATTCCGTTATATATTGTAGTAACAGGCTGTTTTAAAAAAGATAGTTTTACATTTTCATTTAACCATTTAGAGGGGGTAATAATTTGAATTTTATTTAAGGCATTAAACAGTGTCTTTTTGGTAATGAAGTTGGATTTTGAATTGTCAAATAAAAGAGAACTAGGGTATTTTGAAGTCTTAGGGCATGAATTGCATTGGGTTTTCCATTTTTCGCAATTTACCGAATCAAAGAATGTACAATGTCCAGTAAAAGGCCAACAATCATGCATTACCCAATAAACAGGCTTGTTGGTTTTAATTAAATAATCAAATAAAACTGCTATGTTTAAATAATAACCATGTAAATTATGTAATACGATAATGTCTGGGTTGATAGCGTGAAGTTTCTTGATGAATTTTAATGTTGGGTATTTTGAACCAAAACCATGTTTATCAAAAATTAAAGTTTTTAAACCATGGAAATAATTGTCAAGTTTATTTCCAATTTTTACCAATTGTGATTTACTTTTATTTGAGCCTCTTCCGTATGCTATATAGCTTTCGTGTCCACTTTCAAGCAAAACATTGCCTATATCCTCAGCAATTCTCCCGGTGCTTCCTGTATTAACGGTCGTATTTATTTGAAGTACTTTCAATTAATTACTTGTGATAAATTGATAGAACTTTTCGGAAATTATATTTGATTCAAATTTTTGAACACTCTGTTTTGCCCTTGATCCCATAGATTCAGCCAATTCAGCATC
>Ga0214921_10003542_pt1 | contig 23764 bp, 8 predicted proteins | sample LL1505_MetaG_FD_177992 | JGI IMG/M metagenome (GOLD analysis project Ga0214921, IMG submission 177992) | Freshwater microbial communities from Lake Lanier, Atlanta, Georgia, United States - LL-1505 | ecosystem: Environmental > Aquatic > Freshwater > Lake | place: USA: Georgia | collected 2015-05-28
AACAGTTGGGTACGGGCCCCAACTTAGCAAAGCCGTGGTTTTGCGTTTCCTAAATACAATTTAATTTAATTTATAACATATTATGCGCGCAAAAAAAATTCTGCAAAATAACTAATTATTACCTATTATCATAACAAAATTATAGTCTATTTTTTATTTACACCTAATATGGTCTCATATTTTTCTATTATTTTATTTTTTATTCTGTTACCATATATGCTCACAAAATTTTCAAATCCCATTTTATTTTTGTGACGATGTCAGTCACAAGACCATATTATCGTGTGCGTTAATATTTTTCGATATTATTTCTTATCATATATGCTAACAAATAATAATAATTAACAACTACTAATTATTATTTAATTATGGTAACAAATTTTTATTTACATTCATTTTTTTTGCGCGCATAATATGTTATAAATTAAATTAAATTGTATTTAGGAAACAGTTGGGTACGGGCCCCAACTTAGCAAAGCCGTGGTTTTGCGTTTCCTAAATACAACACGCGCGATGCTTTGAAAACTTATTCTTCTGTATTGGGTTTGTACTCTTCAGTCTTGACTTTCTTTACAAATGGATTGCTTTTTTTATCAAGCGCAGCATCCTTTATAATTACATTTTGCCCTTCTATATTTTCTCTGAATTTGAAACCATTAAACTCTATTGCACCCTTTTTGGTTTTTTCCGTGTAAGTGGAACTGTCAACTATACCTGTTATTGCATCTTTGAACCAATCTATAGTTAATTTGTTGTCTGCTACATAATCTTTATTTTCTCTCTTAAATTTATTCCATATTTCGGTCGATGTAAGTTTTGATTCATCATTCTTGAATTCGATACTTTTATTCCACCACTCATCTACAAAACTGTTTTTTTCAAATGTATTCTTTATTATTTCATTTGTTAACATCGATAATATTTGTATCAAATCATTGTCCATATTTTTTAAAATGTTGAGAGAAGAGTTCATATTTCTTTTCATTTCACTCGTTCTCTCTTGTAAGCCTTTTATTTGTTTTTGTATAATTAAATCTTTCTCTCTGTATTTTATTAATTCATCGTCTTCTTTGTCAACATTTTTTGTTAATTTATTTATTTCATTACATATTGACCACGCAAGTCTAAGCTTATCTTTGGGATTATGTTCTAACAAATTATTAATAAACAATATGCATTTTTTCCCCGATTCTGTATTTACCCACTGATATGATATTGGAAATCTATTGTAATTGCAAATATTTGTTTTTAATGATACCATCCAAGCAAATTTCATATTTTCGTTTGCAATTAAATCATTTTCAATTTTCACTATTTCTTTCCTTTGCACATTGTCTGAATAATTTTTTGAATCGACTAGTATATTAAAATCATCAAAAAATAAATGAAAGTCTCCCTTGTGACCTTGCTTTGCTTTATTTTCTAGTCTATATCCAGAAAAATCTTTAAAAGTTTCAGACAAACTCTCAAAAATATTTTCACCGTCGTCTCCAATTTCTATAGAAGATTTGCTTACTGTTTTATTAACCAATTTTTCTGCTTTATCAAATACTTCTCTATTCATTTGATTTTGTTTGTCTTTCTCATTCAACAACAACTCGTACTTTTCTCTCACTTTTTCAATTTCTTTTTGCATATTTTCCTTATTTCCAGACTCATAAATCCGAATCTGCTCCCTCATCGATTCTATTTGTTTTTTTAATTGTTCCACTTGACCATCATAAATCTTTCCTATTTTCTCTTCCATCTGCTTTGACATTTCTCTCTGAACTATCAAATCCATCTCCAACTTTTTAACTTCCTCTTTCGATTCTTCTTTTATCTTGTTATATATTTCCTTTTGTGTCAACCCTGCAACTACATTCCTTCCTTCTCTCAAACAATCACTTCCTATTTTCAACATTAAGATATTCTCTTCTGGAGAGAAACTAGAAATTATTTCTGGAACTACATCCTTATCTGGTATTGTTAGCGTTACCGTTTTGGGCATTTACATAATTATGTTAATTAATTTTTATATTATTTGATTAAAGATATAAAAACTAAAAGTAAAATAACTGAAGTAACAAAATAAATATAAAGATAATATGATAATATAACTATGATTAGCGACGACGCATTTACTATTGATGAACAAACAAAAAAGTATATCGAAAACCATAACATTCAAAATAATGTGTCATTGGAAAAATATGAATCAGAAGTTAATGAACAAAATGTGACGCTTTTGAAAGAAATGGAAAAGGAGGTTAAAAATAGCAAAAATTACAAAATGAAACAATTGCAATATAAAACCAATATTTTATTTTTAGAAATTAATAAAAAATGTGGTAATGTTTTGTTCAAACAAGAATTAAACAATTAATATTTTACAAATATAATATTTATTTTTAAAATAAATATTAAAATACTTTTATATACATAAAACACTATATAATGTCTTATGTATATCTCTTGCTCAGCACTAGCAATGCAACTTATGTAGGCGCCACCGTCGACTTGGACCGTCGCCTCCGCCAACACAACAAGGAAATCAAGGGTGGCGCCCACGCTACAAGCGCCAAGGTCCTGAAAGGCGAGACTTGGATTCGCGCCTGCCATGTTTCCGGCTTCCCCGACTGGCCCGCTGCCCTCCAATTCGAATGGCGATGGAAACAACTCTCCAGAAAACTCCCTCAGAAGATGCACCCTTTGGAGAGAAGAATGATGGCCCTAAAACAACTACTTTCTCTCGAACGCCCAACTTCCAAGGCTATTTCTTATAGTGAATGGCCGGCGCCACCAGAGGTCCATCTAGAATGCGATGAAGCCTCCAGCTTCTACAATTCCTCCTAGATTTTTGAGTCTTGAATTGCAAGTCTCGAGAGAAACCACCCTTTTAAGTATTTGAATGAATAATATATATTCCACTCAAAACAACTTAAAGAAACGCCGCAAAAAAAGGAAATGTTTTTTTTATTTTAGTCCTCTTGTCAACTCATATTCACACAATTGTGATCGTTTGTAATAAAATAAAATAAAATCAATAATCAATATTATAATTGAATGGAAACATTTAACACAAAACACGGTTTAGTTACCTTATATAAAAACGAACGATATATTGGCGAAGAATTCAAAGCAGGAAAATATTGGGAAGAAGACACTTTGCTTAAATTGAAAGAATACATAAATCCTTGTCGAGATATTTTAGAAATAGGAGGACATTGTGGAACATCAAGTATTGTTTATTCTTCCTTTTTAAATAACGACAAAAAAGTATTTGTTTACGAACCCCAGTGCAAAATGTATGATTTATTGGTTCGAAATATAGAACAAAACAATTTACAAAATAAAATTATACCAAATAATTTAGGAGTGTTTTGTTATGAAGGTACTGGAAAAATGAACGACATTGATTTAGATGGTGGAGGAGGTCTCGTATTAAAAAGATATAACGAAGAAAGTAATTTAGAGTGCAATTTTGGAGGTATTGGACTAGGTAAAAATGGAGAAGTAGTTTATTTAACAACTATAGATGATATGAAAATGGAAGACATTGGGTTTATTCACTGTGACGCTCAGGGTTCAGAAAATTTTATTTTCTCTAAAGCAATAGAAACTATAACAAAATATAGACCTGTTATTTTTTATGAAAACAACAAAGAATATGCAAGATATTTATATGATAGTGTTTGCAATTCGTATCCCAATTATAAAGAAGAAAGTTTGTTTGATGTAAAAAAATTTTGCCTGGAAAAATTAAATTATTCTAAATATATTGATAAATTTAATGGTGGAATAGACACACTTTTAATTCCATAAAATATATATCTGTAAAAACTTAAAAAAGTCACAATTTTAAATTTAATAATGAATAAAATTGTCTATTTATGGAATTTCAAACCTAATGAAAGTAAACCATTTCCAGATAATGTCATTTCACATAACTCAAATTATATTCCTGAATACTGCATTATTACACCATCTGATATTGATTCCTTTTTAGACGATGACCTATTTCCAGAATTATCAGATTTGTACTTTCTTATACCTCATTGGGTTATCAAATCTGACCTCGTTCGCTTATTAATCTTATACTTTTATGGCGGTTTCTATTTTGATGCCGACTGTTACATTCAAAAAATATTCGATAAACACTCTGCAAATGATAATGTTATCCTTTTTATTGAATGGATTTGCCCTATTGAAACATTGGGTCCGAGAGAAAATAAGCATCCTGATAATCAAACTAGAATCGCAAATTACTGTTTTGGTTGTAACACGAAAAAACACCCGTTTTTAAAAGAAGTTATTGATGAATGCATCTCTCGTTTAAAACAAATTTTAATTGTTGAAAATAAAACCGTATTAGACCAGCAAGATATCTTGTGGGTTTGCGGACCTGATGTAATCACCACTGTTTATCACCGGTCTAAACACAATTATACTGACATCTTTTTATATGACCAAACTTATTTGGCCCATATGAATGCCGGTAGTTGGAGATAATACACAAAGTTATGAAAATATATTATTGTTTAATATATTTTCCACCAAAAACAATTTAAAGAACCAACGTCGCACATCCCTTGTCCACACAAACTTCATTTGCCACTTTTCTTATTATCTTGTTTATTCCATTCTCATCATCCGGCGTTATTCCCGTAAACACCTGTTTTACAAGCTCCACATATTGCGCGTGCTTCTTGGTCTCTGAATTCTCCCACTGTGGATTCTCCTCCTTCCATTGCATCAATTTCATAAAATTCTTATGAGCTATCAAACCTATTACCTCTTTGATTCTATCCTGCTTTTCATCCTTGTTCCAAGACCCATTGTCTTTGATATACAGGGTTTCTCTCTTCTTATCCACACAATGCAATGGTCTCTTGGTCTCATCCAAGTCTTTCAACCCTCGAATGAATATATTTGAGAATCCTTCCACATACCCTAATTTTCCTACATTCTCCAATTCTTCCATATCAATCTGCAGCGAATTCACAAAATCTCCCATATTTATTGCATTCTTACATGTATCGTTCAAATAAAAATTCAAATTGAATTGTTTATTGTGACTATTCGTGTGCGTTACCGTTTTCGGTGTGCTCGCTATATCTAACATCTTTTGTGCCAACTCCATATTCTTATCCACTAACTCTTTATTCTGTTGGAAAGCAATCATCATTATCTCCTCCATCTTTTTTAAAGTAACAGCATTATCATCAGGCGTTTTTTCTGACTTTTTTTGAGTTTTTTGAGTTTTTTCACATTTCTTCTTATGATACCATAAACTGTTTCGTGTTGTATATTCTTTATTACAATTTTCACAGCATAATGCTTTCTGTTCTAAATGTTCTATATTTGTTCTATTCTTATGTTTTGCTGTCAATAAATGACGGTTGTAGTCATTTTTGTTACCAGTTTTGAAGTTACACTTTTCACATAAATACGATGAGTTTTTTTGAGTTAAATCCATTGAAAATGTTCTATATTTATAGAACAGAAAAAACTCCTAAATACTTTTCCGCAAAAATACTAAAAAAATCATCGTCACACACCAAATTTTTAATTTTCGCATTTTGCACCATTATGCTCTCAGCCCGTTTTTGCAACACTTTTTTCACAAAAGTATTTTCCCTTTTCGTTTTTGGACATTTTTTTTGTCCATTTTTCAAAACCCAAAATACTTTTCAGTAAAAAGCGTTGCATTTCTTACATAGACTGAGAATATTAAAACAGAATATTTTATTTTCTTTTTATTATGAAGAAAGGTAACACATCAGAAATAATAACGCTTGGAGCAAACCATAAGGCAATATTTATTTGCAAAACGGCTTAAAGAGTGCCGTTTTTTAAGTTTGTTTACATTGTTTTTTCTTTAAGTTGTTTTATTATATTTTATTTGAACCAGCTTAAAGCCGTAGGTTGGAGGCAAACATTTGCGGATGATTGTATTAAATATATTAGGAAATATATTTATTATAAAATGCAGTTGGAAATCAATAAAAAAAAATATCAAGTCAACCACAATGAGTTCACCCAAAATAAAATACAAGAATACTGCAACCTGCGAATTTTCAATGATGTCGGCACTTTTGAACGACTTATTTCTCTCTTCTTCGAATTGAAGAATTGCAATATTCACAATTTAGTTTGTTTCAATACAACCCACGGCGGATTTATACCCATTGAATGTTCCACTTTTTTTGAGAATATAACTCTCATAAATACTGAAAAAGAACACGCTGATAACATTGACGCAAATATTAAGCATCATAATATAAAAAATATAAGTAATGTTGAATTGCCTACCAACGATTCCGCAACAGACGATGGAATCAAATTGACTATTAATGAAGTTTCTGAATCTTATGCCAACTCTATTTTATTCTGCAATGATGCAAAGCACATCACTACGCAATTTTTGAATGAAAATAAAAATAACATTCTTATTTCCAAATACAGTTTTAAATTAATACATAATAAAAATTATGATTATGTTTTTGGATTAAAAGACAGTGGCTATTATATTTATGTAAATGAAAATCGCATTGAATCATTTAAAGAAACTTTTAAATATTATCTTGATAAAAATGATACTTCTGCTATAGTAAAATTGAATTACGATAACTTAATCCATTTGTGCATTATGGTGAAAAATGGTGGACCCCAATTTGAAGATACGCTCAACAAAAATCTTTATCTCATAGACCGTTGGACCATTCTTGATACTGGAAGCACTGATAACACCATTGAAATTATTAATAAGGTACTCGTCGGCAAAAAGAAAGGCGAGCTTTTTCAGGAACCTTTTATTAACTTCAAAGATAGTCGAAATAGATGTTTAGACTTGGCCGGAAAATCGTGCAAATATATTCTTATGCTGGATGACACATATATTGTGGAAGGTAATTTGAAAGAATTTTTGCAAACTGTGCGAGGCGACCAATTGAGTGATTCTTTTTCCATCATAATAAAAAGTGATGATGTAGAATATGGTTCGAATCGTCTGATTAAAAGCGCAACTGGCCTGAGATACAAATATAAAATCCACGAAGTTATTGATGATAAAAATAATTTGAATATTATTATACCAAAAAATGTAGCTACCATAAATGATGGTCGCTTCGATTATATGGAAGAGAGAACAATGAAACGAAAAGAACTCGATTTGAAATTGTTATATGAAGAAGTCGAAGAGAATCCATCTGAACCTAGGACTTATTATTACTTGGCGCAAACTTACAATTTACTGGAAAAATATGAATTGGCATATGAATTTTTCCTTAAAAGAGCAGAGTTTTGCAACAGTGGCTTCATTCAAGAGAGAATTGATGCCGTATTTGAGGCTGCTCGATTAGCTAATTTCAAACTGAATAAACCGTGGGAAGAATGCTTGAATTTATATGAAAAAGCTTTCAAAATCGATGAAACTCGGCCAGAACCACAGTATTTTATAGGTGTCCATCATCATTTGAAAGGAGAAAATAAAAGGGCATTTGAATATTTCAAAAAAGCCTTCGAAATCGGATATCCCATTCATTGCCAATACGGTTTAAAACCAACTTTGAGTTTCCACTTTTTGCCGAAATTTTTATGCCGATTGTGTTATGATATGAAAGATTATAAATTGGGTGAAGCGGCGGCTCTTTTATTTTTGCAGAACAATCCTCCAGACGCCGATGGATATCAAGAAATATTGTCATGGCACGCCATATATACAAAATTGAATATGTGTCCTACTAGGTCAAAACCCGTTTTATCAGAAAAACCTATATTCTGCTTTGTTGCCGATGGCGGGTTTGAACCGTGGTCAGGGAAAAATATTTTGACAACTGGTGTTGGAGGGTCTGAAACTTATATTATCGAAATGGCGCGTTATATTCAATTGTCCGGAGAATACAATGTAGTCGTCTTTTGCAATTGCTTATATGAAGAAGTGTTTGAAGGTGTTCAATATAAACCACTTAGTAACCTTTATTCTTACATTTATACGAATTATGTTCATACATGCATTGTAAGTCGATTCTCTGAATATTTACCACTTGTATTTAGAGGATGGACAGAAAATGTTTATTTGGTAGTCCACGATTTAACTCCATCTGGCGTAGTTATACCAATAGAACCAAAATTGAAAAATATATTTTGTCTTACGGAATGGCATGTCGATTATATGAATCAAATATTTCCTTCACTAAAACATTTAACAGTTCCTTTCTATTACGGAATCGATTTTTCGAAATTCAAAAAGGAAGTAGAAAAGGTGCCCTACAAGTTCATTTATTCATCTTTTCCTAATCGCGGTTTATTGCCATTGCTTCAAATGTGGCCAAAAATTTTTGAAAAACAACCATTGGCCACACTTCACATCTATTCTGATATAAATGGAAAATGGGTTAATGATGTGGCTGCTGACCAATTGAAAGACATTAAAGTGCTTCTCGCCAATTATAAAATGAGAGAAAATGGGCTGGGCATTCATTATTATGGCTGGGTAGATAAAAAAACCTTGGCGGATTCATGGGCTTCAGCAGATATTTGGTTTTATCCGTGCACTTTTATGGAAACTTTTTGTCTTACTGCTTTGGAAGCGGCTTTAACCAAAACTCTTGTTATCACAAATGACCTGGCTGCACTACAAAATACAGTTGGAGACCGTGGTGTTGTTGTAAAAGGTGACGCTTTGAATCCGGATTGGCAAAAGATGGCAATTGAAAAGGTTTTCGAATATATTGACCCTTCAAATGCTGATAAAAAGAAAGCATTAATCGAGAGAAATTATGAATGGGCTTCAAAGTTGTCATGGGAAAATCAAGCAAAAAATTTGTTGGCAAATTACATTTTACCACACAATAAATTGGAATGCAAACAAATTTATAATTGGACAAATTTATCATATAATGAAGAAACACAGCAGTTTTTGAATGCAATAGAACATTTTAAAACGCAATATGCTTCAAAATTGGAAAGACCGTCCAAAATTTTAGAAATAGGAACTTATACGGGTGTGTCTTTGATAAATATAGTGAAATCAATACCTAATTCACTTGGTTATGGACTAGATAAATGGTCAAACTATACTAATTCAGAAAACAGCGAAAAAAATTTGATGGAATACATGGAACCCTTGGAAATTGAAAAAACCTTTTATAGAAATATTGCTGCAGAAAACTTGTCAGATAGAATTTTTGGAATAAAAGGCGAATCGAAAGATGTATTATTGAAAATGGTTAATAATAAAGAATCGTTTGATTTCATATATGTAGATGGTAGTCATAAAGCACTTGATTGTTATATAGATGTTTTTCTCTCGTGGCAACTACTGAATAAGGGTGGAATAATTGCTATTGATGATTATTTTTATTTTGTAGAGGATAAATTAGAGAGTCCCTATGAAGGTGTCAAAAAATTTTTAGAGGAAAGAACAGGTGAATACAAAGTATTGTATTTGGGTTATCGAGTATTTTTGGAAAAACTTTGAATTATTAAATATTAAATTTTATTTAATTTGATATTTAACCAATTACATATCTTATCATTACTAACCCCGTACCACCAGCGGCAGCCACACCTCCAGCATTATTTCCACCGCCACCACCTCCACCAGTATTTGCTGTTCCTGCACCAGCACCACTTCCGGCTGATGCTCCACTACCACCACCATAAGTTCCCGTTCCTCCAGTCGTATTTCCGCCTCCTCCACCTCCACCACAAACTGCTCGCAAAGTGCTATCAAATACAAGATTAAATCCAACTCCACCAGTTCCACCAGTAACATTAGTACTAGAACTTCCACCAATTCCACCATTTCCTCCTCCACCGCCTGCTCCAGCCGACCCGTTCCCAGCCCCACCGGCTCTACCACCGCCAAAAAATAGACCACTAAATGATGTACTAGAAAAAGAATTAGTGGCACCATTTGCTGTACTAGCTGTCGATGATATTGCTGAACCACCTCCAGAAGAACCAATTAATGTATTAAAAGGTGTTGTGTATGAATTTGTAAATCCTGTTCCTCCGTTTGTACCATTTCCTGCGCTAGCTCCTCCACCACCACCACTTGCTGTTATTGTTTGCGAACCTGGTGCCGGTAAAACAATTGTACTATCTCCTCCTGTACCTCCAGAGACAGTACCACCAAGAGCTACAGTACCTGTAATATTAGCTAATGTAGTAAAAGGTACATTATAGGCAACAATTAAAGCACCAGCCCCCCCACCACCACCGGGAACACCACCGCCGGTGGAACCACCAGCACCTCCGCCTCCAATTAGGCAAAAATCAAACGAAGCGTTCGCAGATATACTACTAACTGTTAAAGTATATGCACCAGTACTGGTAAAAATATGACATCTGTATTGTCTACCGTTTTCAAAAAAATCAACAGTAGATTGCCCACCTGTGGCGCTTATTCTGCCTGCCGAGTAGTAAGTGATTTCTGATGTTGATATATTATAGCCTAAAGCTACTGTTTGCGTAATATTTCTGATAGGTGCTATATAGGTTCCTCCAGTCGTAGCTCCAGTTACACCTGAAGTGGATGCATTTAAAACAATAGTATTTGCTGCTTGATTTGTCGAACCCGCGTTAAAACCGATAGCAATTGCACCAGAACCTTGACCCGTTGAACCCGCATTATTTCCAATGGAAATTGCATTTGTCCCCTGATTGGTTCTTCCGGCAGATGAGCCAATAGCTATAGCGCCAGAAAACTGTGTAATTGAACCAGCATTTGCACCTATTGCTATGGAGCCAATATGTTGATTTGTTTGTCCAGCTTGATAACCTATTGCAATAGTATACGCGCCACCGTGAGTAATGCCTGAAAATCCCTGATAAAAACTACCTGCTTGAAATCCAATAGCAGTACAATGTTGACCTTGAGCTGTTTGGCCAGCATTAGTGCCAATTGCAATCGGATGAAACCCAGGCGTTAGACCAGGAGCAGCAATACAACCTTGATAATAAGAGCCAGCATTAATGCCTAAAGCTATACCGCCGTGAGATTGGTATGTCCAGCCGCACTGATATCCTATGGCAAGAGCTGCACTAACACCTGATATTGAAGAACCCTGAGAATAACTACCTGCATAAGCACCAATCGCCACACAATGTTGAGATTGATTTGTTGAACCAGCGTATAAACCAATCGCAACGCAGTTTGACCCCTGGTTAAGGTTTCCAGCATTATAACCAATGGCAACAGCTTGTGAATATTGCGCAGATGAACCTGCACTAGTACCAATCGCCACGGCATACGGTCCCTGACCTGTTGCACCAGCTGAATAACCTATAGCAATTCCATATGAACCTTGATTTGTTTGCGCCGCAAGAGCCCCTATTGCAAGTCCATAAAATCCTTGAGTGCTCGTGCCAGCATTATAACCAATTGCAATTCCATATGCATATTGACTTGATTGCCCTGCATTGCTACCAATAGCAATAGAATAACCGAGATTAGTAATTGGACCTAAATATCCTTGATCCTGAAATCCCGCTAGATAACCAATAGCAATGCAGTAAGCAACTTGATTCGAATAACCTGCTTGATTTCCCATAGCTATCGAACTTCCTGGATTAGGACTAATATGAATTAAACCTTGTTGATTGTATCCTGCTTGAGAACCAATAGCAATTGAGTATGTATGTTGCCCAGATGAACCTGCATTATAACCTATTGCAATAGCACCTGTTTTTTGGTTGGTAAGACCAGCTTGATATCCAATAGCAATAGCAGCAGTTTGTTGCCCAGTTCCACCAGCACTAACGCCAATCGCAATAGCAGTTGTTCCTTGATTCGTTTGACCGGCTGCATAACCGATGGCTATAGCAGCACTTGCTTGACCTGTTTGAGCAGAATTGGCGCCTACAGCAATAGCATATTGACTTTGATTTGATGTTCCTGCTAATACACCAATAGCAATGGCACTAGTTCCTTGACTATTTGAGCCTGAGGTTTGTCCAATGGCGATTGCGGATTGCCCTTGATTTGTTTGCCCTGCGCTGCCACCAAAAGCAATAGCACTTGTGCCCTGATTAGCGTATCCAGCACCATTACTAGCTCCACCTCCAATAGCAATAGCATTTCTTCCTTGATTAAAAACTCCTGAATTTGTACCTAGTGCGATAGCATTGGTTCCTTGAGTGTTCTGCCCGGCAAAATAACCAATTGCGACTGCTTGCTGCGCTTGATTTGTGCTTCCACATTGATAACCAATAGCAATCGCATATGAACCTTGATTTGAATTTCCTGAGTTCGTGCCAATAGCAATAGCACTTGTTCCTTGACTAGTTTGACCTGAATTGCTGCCAATTGCAATTGCATTGGTTGCTTGATTAAAATAACCTGCTTGATAGCCAATTGCAGCAGCACCGGAGTTTTGATAATTAAAATAACTTCCACCACCATTAGTAACTGTTGATGTTGCGCCGGCGGCCGCACCATAACCTATTGCTATAGCGTATTGACCTTGTGCAGTTGTCGCGGCTTGATAGCCGATTGCAACAGAATATGTTCCTTGACCTTGTCCGGCAAAACTACCAATGGCAACTGCATAATTACCTTGAACAATAACACCAGCTATACCATTAGTAATTCTACTGCCTGCTTGCAGACCAATGGCAACTGCTCCAGTTCCTTGGCCATAAGTACCATTAATATCGTCTCCACTACCAGCTAAATATCCAATTGCGACTGCCGCTGAACCTTGAATATAGTTTCCTGCATTATAACCAATAGCAACAGTATATTGTCCTTGTGTGTTAAAACCCGCATTATTACCAATGGAAATTGCATTTGATCCTTGATAATAGAACCCCGCACCAAAACCTATTCCAATAGAAGCACTACCTTGTACGTTTCCTCCCGCGTTAGAGCCTATTGCAATCGCTGCATACCCTTGTGTGTTCATTCCTGCACCAACATTTCCATAATCACTTCCTATAGCAATTGCATATATGCCTTGAGCGGTCGCACCTGCCAAGCGACCAATAGCAATGGACCCAGAAGATTGATTTGTTGCACCAGCTTGATAACCAATGGCAATGGCATTTGATTTTTGATTCCAAGCTCCGGCTTGATATCCAACGGCAATGGCATATGTTCCTTGGATAGTTTGTCCCGCGGATTCACCAATGGCTATTGCGTTGGTCGATTGACTCGTTTGGCCTGATAGATAACCAATAGCTATAGCATTTTGCCCTTGACCTGTGCCTCCAGCAAAAGAACCGATTGCTATGGCACCTGTCGATTGACTGGTTTGACCAGCAGATGGTCCCACTGCAATACCGTAACTGGCTTGTCTAAAAGCACCCGCTTGTTGACCAATAGCAATTGCACCTGTCGATTGAGCAGAACAACCGGCTTGATATCCAATAGCAATAGCACCTGTTCCTTGATTTGTTTGTCCAGCAAGTCCACCTATAGCTACTGAACCAGTTCCTTGTAAATATTGTCCAGTATTCCAACCTACAGCAACAGCATAATTAGATTGATTAGTTTGACCAGCATTTGAACCGATTGCTGTTGCTGCTATTCCTTGATTGATAGAACCAGCTTGTTCTCCAACTGCCACTGCAACATAATTCTGATTCGTTTGACCTGCAGCCCATCCAATTGCAACATTTTGTGTATTTTGATTGAATTGTCCCGCTTGATAACCTAAAGCAACGCTCCATTGTCCTTGACTATACTGGCCAGCAAGATATCCAATAGCTAAAGCATATGTTCCTTGATTGGTTTGACCGGCACTATTACCAATAGCTACAGCACTTGTTCCTTGATTGTTGTTTCCAGCATAATAACCTAAAGCCACAGCATTTGTTCCTTGATTTGTTTGACCTGCAAATGAACCTAAATTAATATCATAATTTCCAACAGTCCACGCCAATGTGTTATTGTTCCAATACAAATAATCTCCCCAATTTGTTCCATTTGTTAAAGTATTTGCTGTAAGTACATTTGCAACCTGGGTTAAAGTTATTATTGCAGATGGCATTGCGGGTACGGAGCCAGAAGGTGCAGCATAAGTTACTATCATATTTACAACATTTGCTTGAACATAAGCTGTAATAACATCTCCCGCAGAAAATGGTTGTGCATAAATGACATTTGAAAATGAACTTGTTCCTGTAACAAAAGTATGGGTTTGAGCAGAACCTGGAATATCTGTCCCATTTTTGGCCAACCAAATGGAGAGAGCGTTACTTGCATTGCCGTTAGTAATATTCACGACATATGCAACATTATAAACCCCATCATTTGTAACATTTATATTTGTTGAGCTTGTATTTGTTATTCCGTTGCTACCATAACTAGACCCAAAATTTAATAAAAGAGGTGTTCCTGCAGTTGCAGTTTGATTAGCTGTTCCGTAAAATGACCCATAATAACCAGAAGATCCAGTATTTGTATTTGGATAATAAGTTATTTCATTAGTAAGCGTGCTATAACCAAGAGCATATGTTGAAGTAACATTTCGAATAGGAGCAATATAAGTTGCGTTTGCAGTGGCACCGGTTACAAGTGTCCCTGTTGCGCTAATTACAATAGAGTTGGCGGCCTGGTTTGTTGCGCCGGCTAGATAACCAATGGCAATTGAATTTTGTCCTTGATTAGTTTGACCCGCACTTATGCCAATAGCAATTGCATTTGTTCCTTGACTTGTTTGACCTGCTTGTGCACCTATAGCTATTGCACCACTTTTCTGGTTGTAATAACCTGCACCATTATTGTTACCATTTCCGGAACCAATAGCAATAGCATATAAGTCTTGATTTGAGGCTCCAGCCTGATTACCGATTGCAATAGAATGTGAGCCTTGATTAGTTTGGCCTGCTTGATTGCCAATAGAAATTCCGTAATAACCTTGATTGACCTGCCCCGCCTGTGCTCCTATTGCTACTCCATAAGCAAATTGTTGGTTTAATCCTGCTAGATGACCAATTGCAATAGCTCTTCCAATATTATTCACAATACCAGAACTACCTTGAGAAATTGAACCGGCTTGATAACCAATTGCGATACATAATTGCGTTTGATTTGTTGAACCAGCTTGATAACCAATTGCAACACCTGAACCTAAAGATTCAGCGCCATTTATAGAGTGTCCGTATTGTCCAGCTTGAACCCCAATTGCAATTGCATTGGTCCCTTGAGTATAATTTCCGGCGAAATATCCCAATGCAACTGCGCCGGTTTGTTGATAAGTTGAACCGGCTTGGTTTCCGATAGCAATAGCAGATGAGCCTTGATTAGTTTGTCCGGCTAGATAACCAATAGCAACCGAATAAGCTCCTTGATTAGTTTGTCCTGCTTGTTGTCCAATAGCAACCCCGGCGTATCCCTGATTTACTTGTCCAGATGAAAATCCAACAGCAACTGCGTATTGTCCTTGAGTGGATGACCCCGCTGTTTGTCCAATAGAAATAGAATTTAGTCCTTGATACGACGAACCTGCATTTGTTCCAATGGCAATTGCACTTGTTCCTTGAAATGTTAATCCAGCATTCGTGCCAATGGCAATTGCATTGGTCCCTTGAGTATAATTTCCAGCATAATAACCTAGTGCAATTGCACCTGACCCTTGATAAGATAGACCTGCCCAATAACCAACCGCAATTGCGCTTTGTCCTTGACTATTCTGACCAGCATTACGACCAATTGCAACACCAAATGTTCCTTGATTATAAAAACCTGCTACACAGCCGACTGCAACTGCGAATTGATTTTGACCAGTTGTACCAACATCACCACCAATAGCAACTGAGTTTAGAGCTTGGTTCACCTGACCAGCATTTGTGCCAATAGCAACTGAACCTGATCCTTGGTATTGTTGTCCAGCCGTGTAACCAATGGCGATGGATTGATAATATTGATTAGTTGCACCGGCTAGATACCCAATAGCAACCGCGAGACTGGCTTGTGCTCCTTGACCCGCATTTCTTCCAATAGCAATAGAACTTATGTCTTGATTTGTTTGTCCCGATTGATAACCAATGGCAATCGAGTATTGTCCTTGATTAATTAGACCAGCATTATCACCGATGGAAACGGCTTCAATGGCTTGAGAGTTTTGTCCTGCGCTGTTTCCAATGGCAACTGAATTTGCAGATTGTAAATAAGCACCAGAATTTTGTCCAATGGCGACCGAACCTTGTCCTTGATTTGTTTTTCCTGCATTTTGACCAATAGAAATTGAATTTTGGCCTTGATTGTTTTGACCTGCTGTTCCTCCAATTGCAACAGCATAAGGTCCTTGTGTGTTTTGACCCGAGTTTGGTCCTATCGCAACTGAATTACTGTTCTGATATTGAAGACCCGCTGCTAATCCAATAGAAATAGAACTTCCACTTTGGTATTGATTTCCAGCTTGGTATCCAATGGAAATCGCATAATCTCCCTGGCTAACTACTGCCGCTGTGTAACCGATGGCTACAGCAGCTTGGCCTTGCGTGTTTTGTCCCGCTGTCTGACCAATGGCAATCGAAGTAGTTCCTTGAAAATTTAGACCAGCATCCTGACCAATTCCAATTGAATTGGCTCCTTGATTATTGGCTCCTGCATTTAATCCAATAGCAATAGCTTTGAAATCTTGATTAGTTTGACCGGCATTATAACCAATGGCTATTGCCATAGTATCCTGAGTATATTGACCCGCGTTCGCGCCAATGGCGACCGAATATTGTCCTTGCGTATATTGACCCGCGTTTGCACCAACAGCAATGCTGCTTGTTTGTTGAGAACTCTGTCCTGCGTTTAATCCAATAGCAATTGCATTAATTGCTTGATTTGTTTGACCTGCATTATAACCAATGGCCAATGCTGCGGAACCTTGCCTATATTGAGCCGCAGCATTGCCTATAGCAATAGACTGTATACCTTGACTATATTGACCTGCAACGGCGCCAATAGCAACTGCATTTCCCAATTGATTTGTTGAACCAGCTTGATAACCGATTGCGACATTACCTCCACTAACTTGATTCCAATAACCTGCTTGTTGACCGATGGCTACATTATTTGCACCTTGTGTATAAGCGCCGGATTGATATCCAATGGCAACTGATTGTAGTCCTTGGTTTGTTTGACCTGCTTGCCAACCAATTGCGACAGCTTGTGAACTTTGCGTTCCTTGACCTGCGCGATAACCTATAGCAACTGCTCCAGACGATTGATTTGTTGAACCAGCTTGATATCCTATAGCAACTGAATACGCGTCTTGATTTAGTGCACCCGCGGATGTTCCAATAGCAACTGAATGACTCTGCTGTGACGCACTTCCTGAATTTGTCCCAATAGCAACTGCATTTTGAGTTTGATTTTGATTTCCAGCACCTCTGCCAAGTGCAACTGCGCTTAGTCCTTGACCAGTTTCACCTGCACTGCTTCCAATGGCAACTGCATAGTCAGTTTGATTAGCTCTACCGGCTAATGGACCAACTGCAACTGCATTTTGCCCTTGACTATACTGACCGGCATAAAATCCAATTGCTATAGCACTTATTCCTTGATTTGCATATCCAGCAGAATTTGCAGAACCATTTCCACCCCCAATAGCAATTGCGTTATTTCCTTGACCCGTAGAGCCAGCGCCAAAACCAATGGCAACTGCGCTATATCCTTGATTTGTTGCACCAGCGGAATAACCAATAGCAACACTAAAAGAACCTTGATTTGTTGCACCAGCATCCTTACCGATGGCAATAGAACCACCTGCCCCACTCCCTCCCGCATAGCCTTGTTCGTTGCCTCCTGCGTTAGAACCAATAGCAATACACTCTATTGCTTGTCTTGTTTTTCCTGCATTAATACCAATCGCAACAGCACCTGATAGCTGTCCGGTGCCACCTGCATTATTTCCAATAGCAACTGAGCTTGTTCCTTGATTGGTTCTGCCGGCAAATGCGCCTATAGCAACAGCATTTGTTCCCTGGTTATAATTTCCTGCATAATAACCTAAAGCCACGGCATTAGTTCCTTGATTTGTTTGACCGGCATTTCGACCTAGCGTTATATTTTGATCGCCTACAGCCCATTGATTAGGGTTGGTTTGAGGGTTCCAAAACAAATAATCACCCCAGTAATTTCCTTGTGCAGCGGGACCATAAGGTCCTGTGGCACCAGTGTAACCTGTTGCTCCCGTTGCTCCAGTCGCTCCAGTTGCACCAGTAAAACCGGTGGGACCAGTCACTGTGCTTTGAGGACCAGTCGCTCCAGTTGCCCCCGTTGCACCTGTTCTTCCAGTTGCTCCAGTTGCTCCTGTATCTCCTGTGCTGCCAGTGGCTCCCGTTGCTCCTGTTGAACCAGTTGCTCCAGTGGCTCCAGTTGCACCTGTCGAACCAGTTGCACCAGTGGCTCCCGTTGCACCTGTTCTTCCTGTGGGACCAGTGGCTCCTGTACTACCTGTGGAGCCAGTTGCTCCTGTAGAACCTGTAGAACCGGTAGGACCTGTTGCTCCTGTATAACCAGTTGAACCAGTTGAACCAGTTGAACCAGTTGAACCTGTAGAACCTGTAGAACCTGTATAACCAGTTGAACCTGTAGAACCCGTGTAACCAGTTGCTCCTGTACTACCAGTTGAACCTGTAGAACCTGTAGAACCTGTAGAACCTGTGGAACCCGTTGAGCCAGTTGCTCCCGTGTTTCCTGTTGCACCTGTCGAGCCAGTAGCTCCGGTTGCACCACTTGCTCCTGTTGAACCCGTTGAGCCAGTTGCTCCTGTGGCTCCCGTGTTTCCTGTTGCACCTGTCGAGCCAGTGGCTCCCGTTGCACCTGTTCTTCCTGTGGGACCAGTGGCTCCTGTACTACCTGTGGAGCCAGTTGCTCCTGTAGAACCTGTAGAACCGGTAGGACCTGTTGCTCCTGTATAACCAGTTGAACCAGTTGAACCAGTTGAACCAGTTGAACCTGTAGAACCTGTAGAACCTGTATAACCAGTTGAACCTGTAGAACCCGTGTAACCAGTTGCTCCTGTACTACCAGTTGAACCTGTAGAACCTGTAGAACCTGTAGAACCTGTGGAACCCGTTGAGCCAGTTGCTCCCGTGTTTCCTGTTGCACCTGTCGAGCCAGTAGCTCCGGTTGCACCACTTGCTCCTGTTGAACCCGTTGAGCCAGTTGCTCCTGTGGAACCCGTTGAGCCAGTTGCTCCCGTGTTTCCTGTTGCACCTGTCGAGCCAGTAGCTCCGGTTGCACCACTTGCTCCTGTGGAACCAGTTGTACCTGTGCTTCCCGTGGAACCAGTTGTTCCTGTTGAACCTGTCGAGCCAGTTGCTCCTGTACTACCTGTGGAACCCGTTGCTCCTGTGCTTCCTGTTGCTCCGGTGGCTCCAGTTGCTCCTGTATAACCAGTTGGTCCAGTTACTGTGCTTTGAGGACCAGTTGCTCCAGTTGCTCCAGTTGCACCAGTTGCTCCTGTTGATCCAGTTGCTCCTGTAGAACCTGTAGAGCCAGTTACTCCGGTGGCTCCCGTTGCACCTGTAGAACCCGTCGAGCCAGTTGCTCCTGTATTACCCGTGGAACCTGTTGCACCTGTAGAACCAGTTGCTCCAGTTGCTCCAGTTCTTCCCGTTGCCCCGGTTGCGCCTGTTGAGCCAGTTGCTCCAGTGCTTCCAGTTGTACCCGTATCTCCCGTGCTGCCAGTTGCTCCTGTACTTCCCGTGGAACCAGTTGCTCCTGTGATTCCTGTAGAACCAGTTGCTCCAGTTGCCCCAGTTCTTCCCGTTGCCCCGGTTGCGCCTGTTGAGCCAGTTGCTCCAGTGCTTCCAGTTGTACCCGTATCTCCCGTTGCTCCGGTTGCCCCTGTAGAGCCAGTTGAACCAGTTGTTCCAGTTCTTCCCGTTGCTCCGGTTGCCCCTGTAGAGCCAGTTGAACCAGTTGTTCCAGTGGCTCCCGTTGCTCCAGTTGCTCCAGTTGCTCCTGTTGAACCTGTTGATCCTGTTGAACCAGTTGAACCAGTTGTTCCAGTGGCTCCCGTTGCTCCAGTTGCTCCAGTTGCTCCTGTTGAACCTGTTGATCCTGTTGAACCAGTTGTTCCAGTGGCTCCCGTTGCTCCAGTTGTTCCAGTTGCTCCAGTTGTTCCTGTTGCTCCTGTTGAACCAGTTGAACCAGTATAACCAGTTGCTCCTGTAATACCTGTTGCTCCTGTGGCTCCGGTTGCACCTGTAGAGCCACTTGCTCCAGTTGCTCCTGTGGCTCCCGTTGAACCCGTTGAACCCGTTGCTCCTGTTTGTCCCGTTGTACCTGTTGCACCTGTTGCACCAGTTGAACCAGTATAACCAGTATAACCAGTTGGTCCAGTTACTGTGCTTTGAGGACCAGTTGCTCCAGTTGCTCCAGTTGCACCAGTTGCACCAGTTGCTCCAGTTGCACCAGTAAAACCGGTATTTCCTTGATTAGCAATTCCAGAACCAAGTAACTCTTCTAACACAACGCAATTTCCGGGGGAATATAATACACCAGTACCATTTAAAGAAGGTCCGACAGCTTGATAATAAAGAGTGTATGTTACGGGTTGACCACTAACTCCAGGATTGGTGTCTATGTAATTTGTTACATAGGTTCCAATATATGGCCCCCCGGCATTGGCAGAACCCATAGAAGCATCGGTAAATAATGGTGAAAACGGACCATTGTTAACACTTTTATAAATAGATAAAATAATCTGCGAATCTGCAATATCACTGCATTGATACATAACTTTGAAATTTATATAAATCCTGCTCGCAGTAGAACCGGGTGTAATTGTTCCAGAAAATGTTGTTGATTTTGCACTATTCATTGCGTTCATACAAACATCAGTTATACCCGCTAGTGGACCACCTGTCCACTGAACCAAGACACCTGGAGGACCCGTGGGACCAGTAACGGTGCTTTGTGGACCCGTTGCTCCTGTAGCTCCTGTAGAGCCTGTGGCTCCTGTTACACCTGTTGCACCCGTTGATCCTGTTGGACCAGTTCTACCTGTGGAGCCAGTTGCTCCAGTTGCTCCAGTTGCTCCAGTTGTGCCAGTTGCTCCTGTGGAACCCGTTGCTCCAGTTGCTCCAGTGGCTCCAGTTGCTCCTGTACTACCTGTGGAGCCAGTTGCTCCTGTTGCTCCTGTACTACCTGTGGAGCCAGTTGCTCCTGTAGAGCCAGTTGCACCAGTTGCTCCAGTCAAACCTGTAGCTCCTGTAGCTCCTGTAGCTCCTGTAGCTCCTGTAGCTCCTGTAGCTCCTGTAGCTCCTGTAGCTCCTGTAGCTCCGGTAGAACCAGTTGATCCCGTAGATCCAGTTGAACCAGTTGCTCCTGTTGTGCCAGTTGCTCCTGTGGAGCCAGTTGAACCAGTTGTTCCTGTGCTTCCTGTTGCACCTGTGGAGCCAGTTGCTCCAGTCGAACCTGTCGATCCTGTAGCTCCTGTAGCTCCGGTAGAACCTGTGGAACCCGTTACTCCTGTACTACCCGTGGAACCTGTAGCTCCTGTAGCTCCTGTAGCTCCGGTTGCCCCTGTTGATCCTGTAGAACCAGTCGAACCTGTGGAACCCGTGGCTCCCGTGGATCCTGTAGAGCCAGTGGAACCTGTTGAGCCAGTGGCTCCTGTATTACCCGTTACTCCTGTAGAGCCAGTTGCTCCCGTGGAACCAGTTGCACCTGTAGAACCGGTTGCTCCTGTGCTTCCTGTTGCTCCTGTTGAACCAGTTGAACCTGTTGCTCCTGTGGATCCTGTACTTCCCGTCGAACCACTTGAACCTGTATTACCCGTGGAGCCAGTTGATCCTGTGGAACCAGTTGCACCGGTTGCTCCTGTATAACCAGTTAAACCTTGAGGACCAATTGCTGAATAAGATATTGTTACAGGAGGAGATAAAGTTCCACTCGTGTTTCCAAAAGTTAGAAATTGATTAATATTCCCGGTTGCGCTCCAGCTAGAAACATAACTAATACCAATTCTATAATTACTAGTATAAGTCGTTTGTTGAACAGCCAAACTGGTTATTTTATAAATAACAAAATAAGACGAATTGTAATTTCTACTCAATCTTAGATAACTACCAACTGTAAGTGACGTTATCCAGTTAGTTTCTAGAGCAGACTGATAGTCTGTATTATTCATACAGAGATAATTGTAAGCATTAATGTAATCATTTCCAACAGGGTTACTGCATAATAAAAATTGACCAGTGAGTAAATTTGGATCGGGTATACCTCCTTGATAGAATGCACCTCCACTATTTATATATAAAACTGTATCACCGCCAAAATTTCCACCGGGTCCCGTTGCTCCTGTTGCTCCCGTTGCACCTGTTGCTCCTGTGCTACCCGTGGAACCAGTTGCTCCCGTTGCTCCTGTTGCACCTGTTGCTCCAGTTGCTCCTGTTGCACCCGTTGCACCTGTTGCTCCTGTGCTACCCGTGGAACCAGTTGCTCCCGTTGCACCTGTTGCTCCCGTTGCACCTGTTGCTCCTGTGCTACCCGTGGAACCAGTTGCTCCCGTTGCTCCTGTTGCACCTGTTGCTCCAGTTGCTCCTGTGGAACCCGTTGCACCTGTCGATCCTGTACTACCCGTGGAACCAGTTGCTCCCGTTGCTCCTGTTGCACCTGTTGCTCCAGTTGCTCCTGTGGAACCCGTTGCACCTGTCGATCCTGTACTACCCGTGGAGCCAGTTGCTCCAGTTGCACCAGTTGCTCCTGTACTTCCTGTGGAACCAGTTGCTCCTGTGGAACCCGTTGCACCCGTGGAACCCGTTGCTCCTGTGCTACCCGTGGAACCAGTTGCTCCTGTTGAGCCAGTGGAACCAGTTGCTCCTGTTGTGCCAGTTGCTCCTGTGCTTCCAGTTGTTCCTGTGCTTCCTGTTGCACCTGTGGAGCCAGTTGCTCCTGTGGAGCCAGTTGAACCAGTTGTTCCTGTGCTTCCTGTTGCACCTGTGGAGCCAGTTGCTCCAGTCGAACCTGTCGATCCTGTAGCTCCGGTAGAACCTGTGGAACCCGTTACTCCTGTACTACCCGTGGAACCTGTAGCTCCGGTAGAACCTGTGGAACCCGTTACTCCTGTACTACCCGTGGAACCTGTAGCTCCTGTGCTACCCGTGGAACCAGTTGCTCCCGTTGCACCTGTTGCTCCCGTTGCACCTGTTGCTCCTGTGGAACCCGTGGCTCCCGTGGATCCTGTAGAGCCAGTTGCACCAGTTGCACCAGTTGCACCCGTGCTTCCAGTAGAACCAGTACGGCCTGTTGCTCCAGTTGCTCCTGTTGCACCTGTTGCTCCCGTTGCTCCTGTTGCACCCGTTGCACCTGTTGCTCCTGTGCTACCCGTGGAACCAGTTGCTCCCGTTGCTCCTGTTGAACCAGTTGAACCAGTTGCTCCCGTTGCTCCTGTTGCACCTGTTGCTCCCGTTGCTCCTGTTGCACCCGTTGCACCTGTTGCTCCTGTGCTACCCGTGGAACCAGTTGCTCCCGTTGCACCTGTTGCTCCCGTTGCACCTGTTGCTCCTGTGCTACCCGTGGAACCAGTTGCTCCCGTTGCTCCTGTTGCACCTGTTGCTCCTGTACTTCCTGTTGCACCCGTTGCACCTGTTGCTCCTGTGCTACCCGTGGAACCAGTTGCTCCCGTTGCACCTGTTGCTCCCGTTGCACCTGTCGATCCTGTACTACCCGTGGAGCCAGTTGCTCCTGTGGAACCCGTTGCTCCTGTGCTTCCTGTTGCTCCTGTTGCACCTGTGGCTCCTGTCGATCCTGTTGCTCCTGTTGAGCCAGTGGAACCAGTTGCTCCTGTTGTGCCAGTTGCTCCTGTACTTCCAGTTGAAC
>Ga0214921_10003543_pt1 | contig 23759 bp, 25 predicted proteins | sample LL1505_MetaG_FD_177992 | JGI IMG/M metagenome (GOLD analysis project Ga0214921, IMG submission 177992) | Freshwater microbial communities from Lake Lanier, Atlanta, Georgia, United States - LL-1505 | ecosystem: Environmental > Aquatic > Freshwater > Lake | place: USA: Georgia | collected...
GAGCAATCCGCCACCGGCGCGTGGTCTTCCAAAGAAACCCTTTCATACAGCTAACCCATGATCGCCACACCCACAGCCAGCAGCGAGCCGACCATTGCTTCCAGCGCAGCAGATGTCCTCTCCGTATCCAACGGAGCCGTCTCAGCAACCGACGCTGGTGCAAACAGCCTCGTCTATTTCAATAACGCCACCAAGAGCCTAACCCCCGTCACGGTAGGCCCAGGCCTGACGGTCGCAGGAAATACTATTACCGCCACCAGCCCCGGCCGCGTCATCGCCTACAGCCTCATTTTCTAAACCTCTAACCACCACAAAACCATGGCTGCTCCAAACCTCGTCAACACCACCTCCATCATCGGCAAGACCACCGCCTACGCCGTCACTGCATCCCTCGCCACCACCGGCGTCGAGAATGCCGCTAACAGCAACAAACTCCTCCGCCTCTCCACCATCATCGCGGCAAATAAAAGCGCAGGCACGGTCGGCATCAGCGTCACGCATTTTCGCGCCAGCACGCACCGCTACATGGCCAGCACGATCCCAGTGCCAGCTAATGCCTCGATCGTTCTCCTTTCAAAAGTAGACGGCGGCGGGTTGAACCTCGAAGAAGGCGATGCGCTCTACGCTCAAGCTGGCTCTGCATCAGCCATAGACCTCCTCATCTCTTACGAAGAAATTGCCTAACTATGCGCGAACACGGATACATCGGCCATGAGCCAATAACCGGCCCGTCCACGATCAGCGCAGGAGGTATGTGGAGCCGCATGCGCGTCATGGAACTGGTCCGACGCAGCCTCTGGCCTCTTAACAATACCTATTACCTGCCTGACATTTTGAGCCGCTTGCAATACACGCGCACCGCTCAGGCAAATCGAAATCCGGAAAATAACATCGCCAACGACACCACCACCACTCCGACAGGAAATTTTCCGGGCAGCGGTGCATTTGCTGGCGGAGTTCTCTTACCAGACGGCCGCGTATTTTGTTCTCCCCTCAGCTCCACCTCGGCGCGAATTTACAACCCTGCAACCGACACGCTGACCACCCCCACTGGTTCTTATCCGGGCAGCAATGCATTTTATGGGGCTGTGCTTCTGCAAGATGGCCGTGTCTTTTGCGTTCCTTATTCTTCCACAACCGCACGAATTTACGATCCAGTCGCCAATACGCTTACGACTTCGGGAGGATCATATCCTGGCGGCACAGCATTTATTGGTGGAGTGCTTTTAGCAGATGGCCGGGTGTTTTGCGTTCCTAATGGATCTTCGACAGCAAGAATTTACAACCCTGCGACTGATACGGTTACGATTCCTAACGGCACATACCCTACTGGAGATTCATTTCGTGGCGGTGTGCTATTACCTGATGGCCGTGTCTTTTGCGTTCCGTTTAATTCCACAAGTGCAAGAATTTATAACCCTGCAACCGACACGCTGACCACACCCACTGGTTCTTATCCGGGCAGCGGTGCATTTATTGGTGGAGTGCTTTTAGCAGATGGCCGGGTGTTTTGCGTCCCGCATAATTCCGCAAGTGCAAGAATTTACAACCCTACAACCGACACGCTGACCACCCCCACTGGTTCTTATCCGGGCGGCAGTGCATTTTTTTGCGGCGTGCTTCTACCTGATGGTCGTGTCTTTTGCGTTCCGTTTACTTCCGCAAGTGCAAGAATTTACAACCCTACAACCGACACGCTGACCACCCCCGCTGGTTCTTATCCGGGAAACTTTGCATACATTGGCGGAGTGCTTATGCGAGACGGTCGCGTCTTTTGCGTTCCGCTAAATGCCACGACTGCTCGAATTGCAACCGGCGATTTTGCGTCGTCAACTTTCAACTTCGACTCATCAACCCTCCTTTCCGGTCACCTCAATAAATTTTAATTATATGTTCCAGCACACCATCACGATCAACAACGGAGTCACCACCTACGGCGAATGGGCCAGCGAGGCCGATTTCCGCGCATCGCAAGAACCGCTCCGCACATGGACTGAGGGCGAACCACTCACGCCCGAAATCCCACCGCAACCAGCCGATCCCGGCCCGTGGAAGCTCGAATGGGTGCCAGCCAACTCATAACCAATCACGAACATGGCAAACGAACTCAACATCGCCCTCAAGACCGGACTCACCGTCACCGCTCAACGCTACCAAGCAGGAGCCGCCGTAGGCTCTGCCATCTCCTGCCCCGAAGTCGGCAGCACCGGATTCTACTCTGGGAACATGGCAGGCAGTGCAGGCACCTACCAACTCACATTCCGCAGCGCCGGAGCCAATGTCGGTAGCGGCAGCATCGTGTGGGATGGCACCAACGAAATTGCCACCAGCACGCTTACCGCACCACAGGTTCGCACAGAGCTATCTACCGAACTGGGCCGCATCGATGCTGCTGTATCTTCAAGGCTTGCCCCGAGCGGAACGCTCGCCCGCGTCACGCTTACCGATACCGCAACAACCCTTACAAACGCACCCACCGTGCCAACTCCAGCGCAAATCGCCACTCAGGTTCGCACCGAACTGGGAACGGAACTTGGTCGGATTGACGCCGCTGTCTCCTCAAGGCTCGCCCCAAGCGGCACTTTGGCAACCGTCACGACATTGACCAACGCGCCAACGGTGCCAAGCGCCGCTTCAATCCGTGCTGAAATCGACAGCAACAGCACGCAGATTGCAGCAATCAAAGCCAAGACGGATAACCTCCCCGCCTCGCCCGCTGCAACCGGAGACATCCCAAGCGCGAACATCTCGGCAATCAAAGCCAAGACGGATCTGCTTAACACAGACCGCCTCGCCCAAGTCTCGACGGTCTCGACCACCGGAGCGCAACTGGCCGCCGCCCTCAGCTAACAATGGACACGCACCAGGCCACCGCATCCTTCACCGGCCTCGTCGCCACGGCGACGGGGCTCACGGTGTCGCTGCTCCCCGAGATCGAGGCATGGCTGCGCATCGCCTCGCTCCTAGTCGGCATCGCGGTCGGCGTGGCCTCGCTCTACGCCATCCTCAACAAGAAGCGCCCGCAGCACGACCCTTAAAACTTAATTCTTAAAACTTAAAACTTCTCCATCCCCCCATGAATAACATCCTCTCGCACCTCAAACAGCCCTCCACCTTTCGCGGCCTCGCCATACTTGCCGGACTCGGCGGTATCGCCGTTGACCCCGCCCAGGTCAACGCCATCGCGGCCGCCGTGGCAGCAATCATTGGTTTGATCGAAGTTTTCCGCAAGGAATCGAAATGATCCCTCCCTCCCAGATCGTGACCGGCCTCATTGCCACGGCTTTTGCTGTCGGTGCGCTCCTGCTTCTGAGCGGGTGCGCAGGCATAGGCTCGCCACAGGTCTGCCTCAAGACGGACTACGGCACATTCTGCTACGCCCTGCCGGAGATGCCCAAGCCGACATCGAGCAAATGATTCACCGGCTCGCCGAGATTGCCGCCGAGCAGATCGGCGTGAGGGAAGAGGGCGGCAACAACAACGGCACGGCGATACGCACCTATCAAAAGGCTACCGACTTGAAGCCCGCTTCGTGGCCTTGGTGTGCGGCATTTGTGGACTGGTGTATCTCAAAATGGCTTGCCGAACCTGGTGTGCTGGGCTGGCTAAATACCTCCCGCCCGCTGGATGAGTGGCGGCCAAAGACGGCGCTGGCCTACGGCTTCCTAAGCTGGTCCAAAGCCCGTCCAAAGACGACCACCATCCTGCCCGAAGATGTCCGCGCCCAGCCGGGCGATCTCGTCGTTTTTGATTTCTCGCATGTCGGCATAGTGGAGTTCGACACCGGCTCTCAGCTCATCACGGTGGAAGGAAACACCAACGGCCGAGGCGACCGCGACAGCGCCACGGGAGACGGAGTGTGGCGCAAGACGCGAGCAAAATCCCTCGCCCGAAACTTTATCCGAATACACCCGAAAACCGCATGAAAACTTCCTGGTCATCCATAGCCCGCGAGCAAGCAGACAAAGCCCACAAGACCGAGGTGGACAGCCTCAAAGCCAAGCTCGCGCAATATCAAGCCAGCGTCGAGTCGCTGGAGAAGCAACTCGGCATCGCGCTCTCGCTCGGCAAGACACGCATCCGCCCGCATCCGCTCTCGGTCAACATGAACGACAAGGCCGAGGCTGTCGCCATCGCGCTGGCCAGCGATTGGCATGTCGAGGAAACGGTGGAAGCGGCATCGGTCAACGGCCTCAACGAATACCGGCTCCCTATCGCCAAGACCCGCATCGAGAAATTCTTTTCCACCATCGCCCGCCTCACCGAGATCGAACGCCACGGTGCCAAGATCGACGACCTCATCCTCTGGCTCGGCGGCGATTTAATGACCGGAATGATTCACGAAGAGCTCGCCGAGTCGAACAGCAAGACTCCAACGCAAGTCATCCTCTGGCTGCAAGACCGCCTCGCGGACGGCCTCGCCACGCTGAAGCCCCACTTCAAACGCATCCTCATCCCGACCTCCTACGGCAACCACGGCCGCACCACCGTGAAGCCCCGCCACGCCACAGGTGCCGCGCACTCTTACGAGTGGCTTCTCTACAAAATCCTCGAAGGCCGATTCATCGATGACCAGCAGATCGAATTTCAAATCGCCGACAGCTACTTCAACTTCATGACGGTCTATGACCGCCGCCTGCGCTTCCACCATGGCGACGGGCTCAAATTTCAAGGCGGCATCGGGGGCCTTACCATCCCGACAGAAAAGGCAATCGCTTCATGGAATAAATCGCCGAACCGAGCCGACCTTGATCTCTTCGGGCACTGGCATCAATACCAGCAAAACCGGCACTGGCTCTGCAACGGCAGCCTCATCGGCTACAACGCCTACGCCCTTTCAATCAAGGCCAGCTTTGAACCGCCAACGCAGACATTTTTCCTGCTCGACAAGAAACGCGGCCGCACCATGACAGCCCCCATCTACCTATGAGCACCTGGAAATCCCTCGCCAAAAAGTCCAACTCCCTCCCGCCCGGTTGGAGCACTACCGACGAAATCGCCGCCGACCTCGACTGCGAACCAAGCGAAGTCCCGAAAATCCTCGCCAGCGCCATCCGTGACGGCCTCGTCGAGAAACAGAACTTCCCGCACTGGCAACCCGGCAGCCGCCAGCTCCTCTACCAGACCGGCTACCGACAGAAAACCGGCAAGGTTATCTCGGAAAAAAGCCCACAAGTTTCGGACAAAACCCCAGACTCCATCCCCGGCATCCCCGACGATTTGCTGCCCAAGGTGCGAAACAAAATCCTCGCAAACCCGCACAAAACAGCCAGCGCCATCAAAGACCTGTTCAGCACAAACAACCGCATGCGCCTGAGCGTAGCCGCCATCCGCAGCCTACTTGACAAGCCTCCGCAGAATAGAAGGTAGATGCCCGACGATCAGACCATAGTCGAAGGCGATGCCGGATTCCTCGGCATGGCCTCCCGCTTGAACCCGCTGCAACTCCAGCCGGGCATGGTCCAATACGCCGAAAATATGCGCCTGGACCGAGGCGTTGCGCAGACCCGCAAGGGCGCGAAACGGCTGGGGGATGGCATCTCGGCAGGCACGCAGCCTCTCACTCTCCCATTTGTGCTGGATGCCAATGCCCGCGTGCGCACGATCTACTCTGGCGGCATCTTCGCCTCGGGCGTTTTCTCCTCGCCGAACTACGACGACGAGAATGAATACATCGTCCTCTGCGGGCCGACCTCGGCGTTTCTCTACCGGCAGGATGAGCCTATCGAGGAGATCAACTATCCCGCCACCGGCACAGCGTCCGACGAGATCATCGAGCCCACGGATAGCGTTTCGACGATACAGGCTTTCAATCGTTTCTACCTCCTGCGCGAGGCCGACATGACGCTGCCGGGCTGGGATTGGAAATACACCACCGCCAGCGGCATCGCAGTCTCTGGCACCACGGCCACCGTCCACATCACCGCCCATGGCCTCGCTGCTGGACAGCGGGTGCGGATAGAGCAGGGGAGCCAAGCGGCGTTCCAAGGGCATGAGTATGACATCCTCACCGCTACGGCCAATTCCTTCACCGTCGCCGTGCCCGCTGGCACATCGCCGGATGTCGCCGCCAACATCGCAATCCGCCGCGTCAAAGCCCCGCTGTGGTGGGATGGATCGACGATGGAGTTTCAACGCGCCGCCTCGGGCGTGCCTGCCGAGGGCGTGACATTCAAGACCCTGCGCTCCACCGGCTGGGCCAGCTATATCGGAAACAGACTCTGGATCCCCGACGGCCGCGACACCGTGGCCATCTCGGATGTTCTCGACCCCGACCTCTACGACCCCTTTTTCCAATCCTTCCGCGCCAACCAGGGCAGCAACGACTACCTTGTGGCGATTCACCCATGGGTCGAGGGCCAAGCGCTGGTCTTCCTACGCAACTCGATCTGGCTGGCCAACCTCACCGACACCAGCAATGCGACGGGAGACACCTTCACGGTGGACTCCGCCGTTTCCAAGCTCACGCTCCTCACCGACGAAATCGGCTGCGTAGCACGCCGCTCGATCCAGACGGCCGGTCAGTTTGTGTTTTTCCTATCGGACGCCGGAGTTTACCGCCTCGACACCCAGCTCGACCTCAAGCTCAGGGCCAACACCCAGCCGCTCTCGGACCCCATTGCCGACCAGATCGACGAGATCAATACCAACTACGCGCACCTCGCCGTGGGCCGTTGGTGGAACAACCGCTATTACCTCGCGGTCCCAATCGGCGAGAACGCCACGGCCAACAACACCCTCTTCCTCTGGAACGCCCTCAACTCGCAATGGGAAAGCCGCGACACCTACGCCATCAACCTCGACGAGCTTCTGGTCGCCGCCTACTCCAGCCAGCGCCGCCTCTTCGCCGCCAGCCGCGCCGGAACGCTCTTCCTGCTCGATGAACTCGACTACGGCGACGAGGTGCCCTACGCAAACGCAAGCGGGCTTTTTACTTCCGTGCCATCCGAACTCATTACCCGCCGCTACGGGTGGGGGAGCCTGAACACAAAACGCCTCACCCGCGCCAAAGCCAGCGTGCTGCTGCCAGACGCCTCCGCCTGCACGCTCGATGCCGTGACGACCGACTACGACGCGGACTTCCAAGTCGCCGCCCTGTCGAACGCCACCGGCGAGGAGGAAGACTACACGCTCAAAGCCCCCCTGCGCTGCAAAGCCACCGGCCTCGACCTCCGCTTCCGCACACAAAGCGGCCGCCCCATCCTCCGCCAGATCAGCGCCGAAGCCACCCGCTCCGCCCTCGACCCCACCGAAACCCGCACCCTCAACTAACCATGGCAACTCTCACCAAAGGCAAAAGCTTCACCAACGGCGAACTCGTTACCCCTGCCAACCTCCACCAGATGGTGGACTCCGCCACCGTCGCCAACATTGTCAACGCCGACATCGCCTCAAATGCCGCCATCGCCGACACGAAGCTCGCCACCATTTCATCGGCAAACAAAGTGTCCCAATCCGCCGTAACCAATCTCACCACCGACCTAGCTGGGAAAGCAGCGTCCATACACCAGCACGCTATTGCGGATACCACTGGTTTACAGACGGCGCTCGATGGCAAAGCGGCTGCAAGCCACACGCACACGATTGCCAATGTGACGGGCTTGCAAACGGCGCTGGATGGCAAACAAGCCTCGGGCTCTTATGCCGCTGCTACGCATACGCACGCTATTTCGGATACCACTGGCTTACAGACGGCACTCGACGGCAAAGCGGCTGCAAGCCACAACCACGACGACCGTTACTACACAGAGTCGGAGATGAATACTCTGTTGGCAGGCAAGCAAGCGTCTGGAAGCTATGCACCTGCCAGCGGGATCGCGCCAAGTGCCATTACCGGCACGGCAGTTATCACGACTGACTCGCGCCTGTCCGATGCCAGGACGCCAACCACGCACACGCACGATGATCGCTATTACACCGAGACAGAGATGAATACTCTGTTGGCAGGCAAGCAGGCGGCTGGAAGCTACGCGCCTGCGACCGGCATCGCGCCAAGCGCCATCACAGGAACGGCAGTCATTACAACCGATTCCCGTCTCTCGGATTCGCGGTCGCCGATAGACTCGTCTGTATCATTTTCAAAACTTGTCCAAGCAGTTCAAGAGACATTGGTTCCAACGGGTTCCGTTGTGGCTTTTGCTTTTAATGCCTTCGCAGGCATCCCGGATGGCTGGCTTGAATGTAATGGTTCTGCTGTGAGCAGATCGACTTATAGTAATCTTCATAGCAAAATTGGAGTTTCTTATGGCGGCGGTGACGGAAGCACCACATTTAATCTGCCCGATCTTCGCGGATACTTTATTCGTGGCAGTGGGACTAACTCTGACGGAACAGCTTCCGGGTCATTTGCAACGAAACAAAGCGATGATGTAAAGCCTCATAATCATCCCGTATCTTGGGCCTTTGGAAATTGCGTTTTAAGTGTTCAGGAGAATCGAACAGGCAGATCAACTGGGTCAGCTATGACTACTTCAGATATCAATGTATCTACTGGATTTCCTAGTGCTTCCATCGCAATACAAACTAATCTTGGCACAGAAACCCGTCCAAAAAACATCGCAATGATGTATTGCATCAAAACATGACCACCGCCCCCACCATGCTCCGCCCCGAGCCCTACCACGCGACCAAGCTCGCCGTGCGCCGGTCCCCGTTGCACCGGTGGGGCGTCTTCGCCACGGCTCCCATCGCCAAGCACGAAGTGCTCGAGGAGGCCCCCTACGCCTGCGTGCCCAAGAAGCAACTTGCCAAAGCCCCCGCCTGCGAGACCTACAGCTACTACCTCGACGACGCCACCAGCATCATCGGCTTCGGCCTCGCGCCGCTCTACAATCACCATGACACCCCGAACGCCTGCCATGAGATCGACCAGGTAAACGAACTCATGCGGCACTACGCTTTGCGCGACATCGCCGCAGGCGAAGAGATCACCCTCAACTACGGCGCTGATAACGCCAAGCACTTCTTAGAAAAGGAATAACCCTATGGCAATGAACATGAGCAACAGCGGCGGCGGTGGTGGAATGTCCGGCGGAGGAGGCGGTGGCGCAATGAGCGCAGCCCCAGCTATGAGCGCCCCCGCAATGAGTGCAGCCATGTCCGACAACAACATGGGCGGCAACGCCATGTCCGGCAACAACGCCATGTCAACAGGGTCAGCAATGTCCAGCGCAATGTCCACCGGAAGCATGGGCATGGGCGGCATGTCTGACCCATTAAATACAGGCGGCTCAATTAATCCCAAATCCCCTCCAGGCAAGCGTAATTTTCGAAACGAACTAAATGCCATTAAGATAGCCAGCCGCGAAATCGCCCAGGCGCAAGCGAACACCACCGTTGATACCGCAGGCCGCCTCAGCGACCAAGCCATCGAGAACACCGGCGACATCGCCAAGAAGCTCGAAGACAGCCCATACACCGCCGCCGCCAACCAAAACATCCGCGACGCCGGAACCTCCGCCGCCCAGCTCGGCCAGAGCTACAACCAAGTCGGCCAGACTGCCGACCGCGTAGCCTCCTACAACGACCCCGCCCAAGCCCGGCTGAACCAGATGGCCCTCGGCCAACTCTACCGGCCCGACCAAATTTCCTCCCAGAATGTCGCCGCCGACCAGGCGCAAGGGGCCCGCGTTGCCAACATAGGCAACACGCAAACCGCCCAAGTCGGACCCGTGGCCGATGCTCAAGCAGCCCAAGCCCGAGCTGCTCGCATGGGCCAAGTGCAAAATGTCCAAGGTCCAGCAGGCTATGCTGCCGATCAGGTCCAGGCGCAACGCATCCTGTCCTCGCAGATGGGCCCAGTTGCCGATGTGCAAGCCGCCCAAGCTGGGCAAGTCAATGATGTCCGCGCCCAGCGTGTCCGCGCCGCCCAAGGCATCGCCTCGCAAATGGACGCCGTTGATAATGTCCAAGCCGCTACCACCGGCGCAATCGAGCGCGTCGGTGGAACGCAAGTCGGCGCGGTGGATCCGATGGAAGCCGCCCGCGTCCGCCGAGTCCAAGACATCCAAGCGCAGAATGTCCGTGCCAGCGCCGCCGAGCGTGGCCTCATGAATGAAGCCCGAGGCAATGGACTCCTCGGCCAACTCGAAGGCCAAGCCAGCAACGACCTCGCCCTCGGCCGCTCCCTCTCAGCCGAGCAGGGCCGCGACGCCATCCAATCTTCCCGTGCAGCCTCATCCGCCCGTGGCCTCGGCCTCGGCCAATCCGCCATGGCCGCCGAGCTTCTCAACCGCGACCGCTTCGCCACCGCCAGGGAAAACGAACGCCGCGCCTTTGCTGGTAATGTCCTCGGCCAAGGCACAGCTCTCCGCACCTCGGCCAACCAAGCCTACGCGCAGCGGCAAGACGCCAACGCAGGCCGCTCCCTCCAAGCCGACAGCACAAACCAATCTGTGGCTCAAGCCCGCGCCATGCAGAATGCGCAGTTTGCCCAGCAGGCCCGGCTCACCGATAACCAAAACGCCCAGCAGCGAGTCCTCGCCGAAGCTGGTTACGCCCAGCAAGCCGGATTGAGCAACCAAGATTTCAGTTTTCGCGCCAATTCCCAAGATGCCCAGTTTTCCCAGCAAGCCAACCTTGCCAACCAACAAGCCGCCCTTCAACAAGGCCAATACAACGCCAGCAACCAGCAGGCCATGGCATTGGCCAACCTGCAAAACCGCCAGCAGGCAAGCCTCTCAAACCAAGACGCCTTCCTGCGTGCAGGACTCGCCAACCAATCCTCGGGCCTCCAACTCGGTCTCACCAACGCCCAGCTCCAGCAGCAAGCAGCCCTGCAAAATCAGCAGACCGCTTACAATACCGGCCAAGCCAACGCCCAGCTTGCCCAGCAAGCCGCCCTCGCCAACCAGAGCACAGGGCTCCAAGCCTCTCAACTCAACCAAGCCGCCAACGCCCGCGCCGCAGAGTTTCAGCAACAAGGCGGCCTTCAAGCCGCCCTCGCTAATCAGCAAGTTGGATTTCAAACGAACCAATTCAACGCAGCCAACCGCCAAGCCGCCAACCTCGCCAACGCAGGCTACGCCCAACAAGCCGGTCTCGCCAACCAAGCCACAGCCCTCCAGCTCGGCCAGACCAACGCCCAACTCCGGCAGCAAGGCTACCTCACTGATAATTCCAACGCCCAGCAGGCCGCCATGGCCGATGCAGGCTACGCGCAGCAGGCCAACCTCGCCAACCAATCGGCCAACCTCAACGCCGCCCAATACAACAGCAGCCAAAACCTCGCCGCCCAGCAGGCGAACCAATCGGCAAACTACAACGCGAATTACGCGAACCAAAATTTCCTGCAAGGAGTCGCCAGCCAGAACTTCAACCAATTTTCGGGCCAGCAAAGCATGCTCGGCTCCCTCTACGGCCAGCAAGCAGGCATCGCCCAAAACCAATACGCCAACAATCTCGGCCTCGCCCAAGCCAATGTCGCCCTCGACCCTTACCAACGCGCCCTCGGATCCAACATCCCCATAGCCAGCCAAGGCAACGCCGCCTCGATGATCGGCCAGAGCTACACTAACACGATGGGCTACGGCAACGACCTCTACAACACGAACCTCAACATGGGTGCCAGCATTTACAACACCTACAACACCAACCAAGCCGCTCTCAAAGCCGCGCAGATCACCGGCGGGGCGAGCAGTAATGCAGGCTGGATGGCAATGATGGGCGGCATGGCGCAAGGCGCAGGTGCGCTCGGTGGCGGCTATCTTGCAGGAAGGTAAAAATGTATAACTCCTTCAATACTCCTGCATGGGCTTATGTTGCCTCCAAGCAATCCCAGCCCGCCCAGCAATCCTCCCAATCTAATCCTATGATGGGAGCCGCCACCGGCATCGGCATGAAATATGCCACCGGAGGAAGCAGCGGAGGAGCAGGAGGCAGCGGGGGATTTGGCGGCAGTTGGGCAGGAGTGCCAGGCGGAGCCATCAGCGGAGCCATGGCAGGCCACCAAGCCTCCCAAAACGATCCCGACATGCACAACGGCAAAGACGGTTTCGGCAAACATTGGCGCGACTCCCGCGCCGAAGTCGGCGGAGCTGTAGCCGGAGGCGTGATGGGCTACTACGGACTTGGGGCATTCGCTGGGCCTGCCGTTGCCGCGTCACACCCATTTATGGAACCAACCACACGCGCCCTTATCAATTTCGGCGATTCCTGGGGCGGCGCAGGCGGAGCCCTTATGATGGACCCTCTCGGCACCGTTTCCAGTGGCAAATATTCCGGCGGCGAACTCGCGTTAGGCGCACTCCTCGGACCATTCAGCAAATTAGTTAAATAATAAAATCATGGCATACAACCCCACCCCAGACAACTCAGCGGAAATCCTCAGCCGCGCCAACAACCAAGCCGCCGCCATCCAACTCCAAGGCATGCAATCCCTCGGCGACAGCTTCGCCGCCATGGGCAACTCACTCGGTGATGCGTTTTATAAGAGAAACGCTCAAGCCAGGGAAAACGCCGCCAAGGCCGACACCAACTTAGGCACAGCAGAAGCTCTCGACAGCATCTACGGAACCTACGGCTCGCCGGAACAACGCCAAGCCTTCCGTGATGGCTTGAATAAATTGTCCGGCAACCAGGATAAAACATCAGGCTACATCGCCATGCATGTGCCAACAGCCAATGCGCTTGTCGAACTCAATAAATCCAAGCAGATCGCAGCGGCCCAATACAACAACAACCTCGAACTCGCCCGCCAGAAAGCTGCCCTCGGCTATGGTGGCGGAGGTTCCAATCCTTTTTACTCGGTCGAAGTCGACCCTTCGGTTGACATCAACCAGTAGAATATCCACATGGCCTCCCCCGTGCAAACTGCTTATGTAAACACCGTGCCGCTGTCGCCGATGGACCCCAACGCGGACCCAAGCGGCATCCTTCCTACCGGCTCGGCGCTATCGGCTCTCGACCCCAGCGACCCCGCCACGGCACAGCAACCTGTCGGCAACGCCATGGATGCAATGGCCGGGCAAGATGAGGAGCCGATGGATGCCGTTACCGCCCAGCTTGCCGCAGGCAAACGCATTCGCATTACGAGTCAAGCGCAATGGAACGCCATGTCTCCCCATGAGAAGGAAGTCGCCCGCGCCGCCATAGCAACCGGCGGCCGACTCCGCTCCGGTGATGCCGTGCGCATCTACCAGGATAGTGTGAAACGCTCCCGAGCCAACCAGGTGCAGTCCGTATCGTTACCCGATGGCCGCACGGTGAACATGGTGAATAACCAAATCATCCCCGAAGCCAAGCAGCCCGAGCCGGTAAAGATGGAAATCAAGCAAGCCGAGGATGGCACAATGGTGATGATCGACCCGCTCACCGGCCGCAGTTTCCCAGTATGGAATGAAGGCAGCGGGGAAGCTGTGCGCGGCCCAGCCAAATTTTCACCCAGCCAAGAGGAGGACATCAAGCGCTTTCAGCTAAACAGTGAAGAGAAAGCAGGCAGACTAACAAACCTGACTCGTTTTACAGAGTCAGATTTCGTTACATACAACAACGAAACAGGAATTTACGAGCCGTCGAATAGGTTTTTTGGAACAAAGGTAAAAGACCTGCGCACGCAACTGGAGAAAGAGAAAGGCGACTACGACAAGCGCATTGAGGTAGCGCTCCGACCAGTCAGCAGATCAACTCAAACTCAAGCCCCTCAACCCGCCCCTACGCCACAGGCTACGCCATCCCCCACGCCCAGCGTCACGCCATCGCCGACTCCTCGCCCAAACCCCATGCCTACCCCTGACAAATTCGAAGTCGGCAAACCTTACCGAGATGCCAAGGGAAATGTGAAAACCTACCGTGGCAATGGAGTTTGGGAATGAGTTTCGATCCCTCCACAGCCGTTCTCCTCGAAGAGGATGCCCCGGCGTTTGACCCCACCACCGCCGTTCCTCTTGAGGAGTTTGATGTTTCCTCTGCTGTATTGGTCGAGGAAGATCCCGCACTCCCCGCCGCCGTGCCATCCGCCGTGCCGCAGCCGGACGAGGCGATTGATTTCCTGCGCGATGCCGAGCGCAACGGCCAAGCCGCCGACGACCAGGGCATAAAGGAAGGTATCTTCCCCCAAGGCAGCACGCCGTGGAAGACCCTCGATGGCCGCCTCTACATCGACCCCGCCCGCTACAACATGGCCGTGGAGCAAATGTGGAACCTCGGCGTGATCGACTCCACGAACTACACCGAACTCCTCAAAGGCACGGTGGACCAATGGGACGAAGCCAGCCAGAGCTACATACCCAGCGTCGAGAAAGCCACCGCTGCCCGCCGCGACCTGGAGCGCCGCGCCGGAGCCTACCCCGAAGCCAAAGCCGCCGCCTCCGGTCTTCTCAAGGGAGCCATGCAGACGGGAGCCGCCATCGTCGCAGCACCAACAGCCGCCGCTCTCACTATCCCCACCGGACCCGGCGCTGTGGCTGTAGGTCTCACCGCAGGCACCGGCGCAGCCATAGGTGTGGGAGCCGCCTACGACAAAGCCCTCGAAGCCTCGGCCAAGGAAAGCGACCTGCTGGATAGCTTTTACGCCGCGAACCAACTCAAGCCCGGCTACAACTCCGCCGGCCAACTCGTCTCGATCCTCGCCCCGACTCCCGTCTCGGTCTCGCGCCTGGCTAACGCCGCCAACCTCATCCGCGCCGAGAAGGGCGGAGCCGAAGCCGCCAAGTTTCTCAGCGGAGCCCTCGGCACTGGAGCCGCCATAGGCGTGGGAACGGATGTCGCAATCCAAGCCGCCAACATCGGCCTGGATAAACTCATCCACCCCGAGATCAACCCCCTCATCGCCGCCGAGCAATACCGCCAGACAGGCCAGCAGCCACCGCAACGCGCCGAGTTTGACCCCGCCAGCACCGCCATATCCGGCACCCTTGGCGCACTCACCGCAGGCATCGGCGTGAAGGCTCGCAATAAAACCTACGCACCCGAGGAGCTTGTCACTCTGGAGAACCAAGTCCGCACCGGCCGCGCCAGCCGACAAGAAGCCGAGGACTACAATGTCATGCGCCAAGCGGTGCAAACCCTCCGCGCCGACGAGCGCCTGATCGATGCCCAAGCGATCCGCCGCGCCACCGTGGACGCCGCAGGCTTCCGCTTCCTCGACGCCACCGAGATCATTAACCCTCGCTTCCAGCAAGCCGCCCTCGCCGACGCAGGCTTCACCCCGCGCCCAAGCCAACCCGCCATACCCTACGCCGCCGAGAATCCCCAGGCTGGCATCCCCATCCAAGGCCAACCCGCCGCCTACACCGGCCAAGCGTTCCTCAACCGTGGCGGCGCTGCGCCAGCCTTCCAAGGCGGCAGCAACGCCCTGCCCGGCCCCGAGGGGATTCAAGCCCTACCAGGACCGACCGCAGTTAACCCGCAAGTTAACCCGCCCGTGGTATCAAATGATACCTTCGACCCTTCGACAGCGACCGAAATTCCCCCAACGGCCTCTGCTCCCGTAGCAAGCACACTCACAGCGCCTGAACCGACAGGCTCACCCGAAGTGATCGCCGGGGAGGGGGCGTCTGTTTCCAAGCCAAAGCGCCGGTTCCCTCGCATATCCTACGATCCCGGCACCTTTCCTATCCTCGCCGCGCTCCAAGAATCTCCCGTGCGCACCAGCGCCAGCGGCAAAGCAGGCGGGGAGAATGAAAACTGGAATGAGATACGCCGGACCGGCAGGCACTTTGCCGAGACGCACCGCTCCACCGGCACGCCCTACGATGTCCGCGCCCAGGAACTCTACGACCAAGGCCTCATCGCCGACCCGTATCCCGACACCCTATTCAACGCCTACATGGCCGAGGTGAATAGCTACCGGCAAATCAAGGATGGCGACCCGCAACAAGCCGAATACGACAAGCTCCAGAAGCAATACGACAATTTCTCGAAAGCCGCCCTCGAACCAGCCGACTCCAAGAAAGCCAAGCTCCAGCCCATTTCTTCCAGCAATCTGCAAATCGGCGACAAGGTGAAGATCGGCAACGAGTGGCTCAATGTGAAAGCCATCGACCCCGAGACATTCACCATCTCCCTCCAAGACGGCTCAAAGTTTGGCCTCCAGAAAGTGGAAGACGGCACGCAAATGTGGGTGCAGGAAGCCGAGTTATCCGCTCCCCCCACCGCCGACATAGACAACTTCTTTGGCGAACCTATCGACGCGCCTACCCCAGCCAAATCCCGCAGCGGCAGCAAAGTCATGGCCGACGCAGGCCCGCCCACCCACGTCATCCCAGCCGGATCCACAATCCCCAAGCCCGCCCTCGAAACCTACAACGACGCCCAAGTTTTCGCCGATTTCCCCGATGCGGTTGGCGTGGTGCGTTCTTCGACAGGTGGGTGGACCATGCCGCTCATCCTCGGCGGCACGGACAAGGTGCCTGCTATCGAAATGCCCGAACTGGTCGAGATGGTGCGTTCCCTCACCGGCAACAACCCTGTGTTGAAACGAACACCCAAAGCTTACGGAACATTCAACCCCGGCTCTGGCATCATCACTCTCCGCCCCGATCTTTTCCAAAACGAATCCAGCGCCATGCTCACCTTCGCCCATGAAATCGGGCACCTCGTGAGCTGGATGGATGAGCGCGACATCAAGCTCGGCAACCTCGGCGGCCACATCATGAATGTGGGCAATTTTCTCAAGCATGCGTTCCCGATCGACAAGGGCGGGCAACTTATTACTCCGAAAGAACGCAGGCAATTACAGGCTCAAGCCAGAAACTCCATGCCCGCCGGATCAATACCGGAGAAAGACGATCCAGGCCGGGGAGATTGGGAAGCTGAAGTGGCAACAAGATACCGTGAGCTGATCCAAGAGACAATGGCCGAGAGAAACTTGGGCTATGTCGGGAACAGGCGAGGGACATTCGAGGATGGCGCTTACGATCCGAATGTGCGCGAAGAACTCATCAACCTTTCCGAATGGTGGAAGCCATTCAACTACGCCGATGCGCAAGACAGCTACATTGACTATCGTCACAGCGCCGCCGAACTCTACGCCGATGCCATCAGCGTGCTCTTCAACTCCCCGGCGGACCTACAAGACCGCGCCCCGACATTCTGGAAAGCTTTCTGGAACTATGCCGACGCCCGCCCGAAGGTGAAGGCCAGCATCTTTGAAATCCAAAACCGCATCCTCATGGGCCGCGATGCCGTGCTGGACAAGCGCCTCGCCCGCGACCTGGCATCCTTCAAAGCCGGGGCAGAAGTTTTCGTGGGCAAGCAAGCCGCCGCTGCCGAGCGCCGCGCCAGCCTGACCGGTTGGTGGGAAAACCTCAAAGACCAATACTGGAACCGCTACCAACCGCTCATCGAATCCGCCGCCAAGGCCCGCGCCGCTGGCACCATTACGAAAGCGGAGGAAGACAGCATTCGCTGGCTCACCGAGGAGCACCCGATGGCCGACAGCAAGCTCCAACTCAAGCTCGCCGACATTGGCCGCCTCTACCAAAGCCTCGACACTGCCGGGGTGCCTCGCGATCACTTCGGGCTCTGGCTCAAATATCACCGCATCGCCAACGAACGCTACGATGTCACCCAAAAGATCGACGGACAAATGCAAGTCGTCGGCGAGACAGGCCGCGCCATAATGGCGAACCCCGGCGGAGAGACCGCCCGCACGGCCACCGAAATGCTCGCCTCGATCCGGCAGCGTCTCGGACAAGATAAAGCTGCCGCGCTGGAATCCGCCGTGGCAGGATTCCGCGATGTCGTTTTTTCGATCATGGAGGATGCCAACGATGCCGGTCTTTTCTCTTCCGAACTCTGGGAAACAATCAGCAACAACCGCGACAACTACGCCGCATTCACCCCGCTGGAATATGTGCAGGAGTATTTGCCATCAGCCATCCGCAAGCAGGTGGGAACCTTCAAGGAAATCGCCGACCCGCTTCAGCAAACCGTTCTCAAAGTCATCAGCATCCACCGCGCCGCGCAGAATAATAAATTCAAACGCGCCGCCGTGGCCGCGATCCGCCAGACCGCGCCGGAACTCATCACCCCGGCTCCCATGAAATACAACGGCAAGGCCATGGTCCCGCAGCCCCCGCAGACCACCGGCCTGCAACTGGTGCAATGGAAGGAAGGCGGCCAACTGACCGGCGTCCACTTACCCGACCGCTACGCCCGCATGTGGGAAGACAAGTCGCCCGCCGAGCGCGACGCCATCTTGCGCCTTCTCTCCACAGGTTTCCAGCGCCTCGTCTATGGCGCGATCATCCGCTATAACCCCGCTTTCCAGCTCTTCATGTCGCCTGCCCGCGATCTCGAACGCTCGCTGACCAACATGCCGGGAGGCATGAAAGGCCGTGCCCGTTTCATGATGGGTCTGCTCGATCCAGAATCCTGGGGAGCCGCAGCGGATTGGGCGAGGGGAGATATCGGCAAGACGGATCTCCTCCGCGAGATGATCGAGAACGCCGCCGTGGGAGGACCGCACAGCGCTTTTGGTGGACGCATGGGCAGCGAGGACGACAGCATCGACTCCATCCTCCGCAAGTTCCATTTGCAAGATCAGCACTCAAGAAACGCTTTTGTCCGCGCCATCATGGCACCGCTCAAAGGCATCGAGTTTGCCGGACAAATCCTGCAAATGCTGCCCAAAGCCTCGGCCTACAAAGTCCTGGTCAAAGACCTCAATATGCCAGCCCCGCAGGCGGCCAACACCATTCGCAACCACATCGGCATTCCAAACTACTACAAGAAAGGCCGCCATGTCTCAGCAGCCGGTTCATTGGTGCCGTTCCTCAACATCTTCCTTCGCAGCTACGATTCATTGCAACGAACCATGAGGGGAGCCGAGCGCAACCAGGGGGCTAAGGAATGGTGGCTGGCCTGGCTGTTGACCGGAGGCGGGCTTATCTTCGTCATGCAAACCCTCGCCCGCGAAGGCATCTTCGGCGAAGACTTGCAAAAGCTCTACTCCCGCGTGCCCGAGTGGGACATGACCAATTTTGCCGTGGTGCCCCTCGGGGAAGTCCCGACCGGCGAGACAGGCGGCAAGACCGTGTATGCCCGCTTGCCACAGGATGAAGGGCTCCGCGTCATCAACGGCGTCGTGGGCAAGCTCCTATCATCGGTCATCCGCACGGCAAAAGGCGACCCCACCGCACCGCAACTCGGCGATGTTTTTGCGGGCATAAGCTCCCAAGTGCCCGGCACCAACACGCTCATCGAACTCGGCCAGAACTGGACAACCTTTCTCGCTGGCCGCAATCCCCGCGACAATTTCCGCAACCGCTACATTCTCTCCGACGATCAATGGCTCGCCGGGGGATGGGATGCTGCCAAGCCCATGTTCGGATGGACGCTGGAACAAACCGGCATCACAAATTTTTTCAATTACGATTCCAAAGCCGACACGCTTACCGAAATGTCGATCAGCGCCACGCCGATCCTCAACCGCTTCATCAAGATCAGCGACCGTGGCGTTTACCAAAGCCAAGCCAAAGCCGAGGAAGCCGACAAGCGCGACATGGCCAAGGTCCGCCTCTCCCTGCCGGATCAAGTCAACGGCCTCCGCACAGAATACAACTACCTCAAGACCCGTGGAGAAAACCGCAGCGAGCGCGAAACCATGCGCTACTTCGAACTCGGCCAATGGTATCGTTCTTATCGGCAAACTATGGATGAAGTCGAAACCAACATGGAACTCGGCAACCGCACAGGCTCCCAATCCGCCATCCGTGCCCTCGTAGAAGAAAGCAAACTCTACCGCCAACGCTAAAGCGGCTCCGGCTCAGTAACCAGATCGTGGTAATACGCCCAAGTGGTCTGCGTGCTGGCATGGCGGAGCATCCGGCTCGCTACCTCCAGCCCATCGCGCATGGCCACTTCTGCGCCGAACTGCATCCGTAGGTTGTAGGAAAGTTTCTTGCCTCGCCGGGATAGGAATTTTTCGACGAAGCGATTGATTCCCCGCTGGCAGATTTTTTTTGCGTCGGTCTCATACTTCCGTGTGATCACATGCTCGCCCTCGTCTGGAAACGCCTTGCGCAACTGCTCCAGCAAGTCGGCCCGAATCGGCACGGCCCCAGCCCGCCCCTTGGGATAGTAAAATTTTCCTTTCCCCAAATCGCGGGTTGTAAATTCCAGAACCATGCTTTTCTTTCCATGGCGAATCCAATCCCAGCGCAGATCGATCGTCTCATGGTTGCGCAGTCCGCACCAACGCATGAGCGCAAACACCGCCCACACTTGCCGATCCTCCAGAGCCTCGCTGGTGCGCAGCTCCTCGGCGGCCGCCTCCATGCGGGCCAACACATCCGCCGGGATGCACACAAAAGCCGCCCGCTTCACCGCGCCCTTCGACTCTCTCCGGCGCGTGCTGAAGACGACGCTGCGAAATGCCTCCACAGGCGGCAATTTGAGATCCGCATAGGCATACATGACGCTGGGCTGCAAAACGGACTTGATAGAATTGACATCCGAACGAATGCCATCCTCTCCCCTCCCCGCCGCAGCCGCCGCCTGCGTCCACTTGCGGAACACCTCGCCATCCAGCGCACGGTCCAGCTTCTCCTCCCGAGGAGTCGTCGTCTGAAGCGCCGCCGCAACAAACCGCTCAAACCTCCCCGACACAGCCGGAGCGCTCTTGATCGGCCCCGCTTTTTCCCAGCGGTCCAGCAATTCACCCACCGTCGAGAAGCCCGGCCGAGCCACTACCGCGTCAAGCGCAACCTGGTCCTTCTCAAGAATCGCCCGGGATAATTCCTTCGCCTTCCGCTCTGCGGCCTTGCGATCCGACTTCGCCCGAATCTCCGTCGAGCGCTTGTAGCGCTTGCCATCCACCTGCACGCGATAATACCAAGCCCCCTTCTCCTCATCCCAATAAACCGTCGCCTCACCATGCTTGCGCTTCGATTTTTGGGGGCCACTTTGGGGGCCACTTGTGTTTGTATTCATTGGACCAAATAGACAGATCAGACGCTCGAAAGTCAAGGTCAGTTGATCATTTTCCCTACTGAAAGAGTAAAGGGGGCCACTTTAAGTGGTGCGCCCCCCGGGACTCGAACCCGGAACCAATTGATTAAGAGTCTAAGGATTTTTGTTGGTGGATAGTTACTTGCGCGTGGAGGGGCCACTTTGGGGGCCACTTACATTTTAATCTGGCGGCGTTCTTCGGCGGTGGGTTCGTCGGGGCGGTCGGTGGCTTGGTTGAGTTGCTGGCGGATCCAAGAGGAAAGTTTTTGCGGATGCGCGGCGCGGATCCAGGCGCTCTTTTCTTCGGGCCAACAATAAAACTGAATTTTTGCGTTCATGTTGTCGGCTTCGGGATCGCGGGCTGCGTTGCGTTTGCCGGTGTTTCCATGTGGTTCGTTGAGGTCTGTCATTTTTTAAATGTGGGCGGGTTGGTTTGGTTTTAAATTTCGCGGCCATCCGACATATTGCAAGCCTGCGCGGGGGTAATTACCGGCTGCCCGTTCACCAGCGATGGCAGAATTTCGGCGTCGTCCTGGGCAAGCTCGGCGGCTGTGGTGATGTGCGGATCAACAAGCGGAAGCCGCTCGGCAAGTGCTTCGGCGGCTGTGTCGATGATGCTCCAGCTCCCGTCGTCGTTTCGGGCGGCGCATGTTTGTTTGTCGTGCAGCATGATTTTTTTCACTTCGTGCAATGTCATGTTTGGACCGGATGCCGTCCGGTGCGGTTGTTGGTCCAGGTGCCGCCTGGTCGGGTGGGCTTGGCCCTCACTGCTGCCCAGCGCTCGGCTGGGCAGTGTGTGAGAGGTTGGGTTGTTTTTGCTTGTTGTCAATAGTCGGCGGCCTCACCGGTGGCGGCGGCGATGGCTTCGGCGATCTGGTCGCGGAGATGCTCGCCCTCGGTGCCTTCGGCGTCTCGGGCGTCGTAGGTGTCGCCCATGGCTTCAAGGGCGGCGCGGAGCGCTTCGAGCATTTGCGGGGCGGCGGCGATGAGGCGAGCGTTGGCTGCGGTTGAGGCGTTGGCGACAAAATCGCCATTGCGCAGAACATAAAACGATTTTGTTCCGTCTGTGCTCCAAGGGCCGGGTGTGTGTGGTGTGGTTGTTGTCATTTTCTTAAGGTGCCGGATGCCGTCCGGCGCGGGTTGGTGTTTGGGTTGTTCTGGGGGGAACGGTTTTATTTATTGAGAATGAGGTTGGCGGCTTTGGTGGCGGCGCTGGCGGCGCTGATGGCTAGCTTGGTGTCGCCTTTGATGGCGTCGATCCAGCCTTTCAAGTAAGCAGCGGAGTTTTCGAGGGTGGCCTGTTCGATTCCGGCTTGGGCGCAGAGGTAGGCGCTGGCCATTTCGGCAACGAGTTCTTCCTTGCCGTAGTCCTGGCTGCCAAAATTGGCGGTTTCGGTGATGCGGGCGAGGCGTGACTTGTGGCCGGTGCTGTGGGCGAGCTCGTGAAACAAGACGCTGTAGTATTCTTCGCGATGGGGGAAGCGGTCGGGCTCGGGCATTTTCACCAGGTCAAGGGCGGGGCTGTAGCAGGCACGGCCGCCGCCGTGGGCGATGGTGGGGCCTTGGTAGCCTTCGCGGATGGCTTCGGCGCTGGCGATGGGGTCGTGCTGGTGGCGTGGGCCTTCGTCGGGAAGGGTGAGGCCGTCGCATTGTTCGACATTGAAGGCGGTGTAATACTTAAGCATCCGGCCGCCGAGTTTTTTTGAGTCGAGCATCTTTTCCGTTCCGCCGTTGTCGGTGGGAACATCGACAACTTTCGCGGGCAGCGTTTTTGTGAAGATAACCGGCGTGCCTTTTTCGCCTTTGCGAACGGTGCCGCCAAGCTCCTGAGCTTGCTTGAAGGTGACCCAGTAGGGGCTGCCGTAGTCGGCGCTGTGGAGCATCCAGAAGTTAATGCCGGAATACTCTTTTTTGCTGATGAGGTTTTTCGGGAAGCCTGCCGCGCCTGCCCAAGGTTTGCGCCAAGGGACGGTTCCGGCTTCGAGCATGGCAACAAGGCGGTCGGTGATGACTTGGTAAGCGATGGGTGTTTCCATGGTCGGGCTCCTTAGATGGTTGGGTTGAGGGTGGAGGCGATGAGGCCAAGAACGGTGAAGGCTGCAAGGCCGATGAGGGCTGCGCTGTGGCCGTGGGTGAGGGTGAATGCGACGCCGAGGGCGAGGCTGAGAGTGGAGCCAACTGCGAGAAGTTGGGCGACTGCGTTTTTTAGTGTTTTCATTTTTTGGACCGGATGCCGTCCGGTGCGGTTTTTTGTGTCGGATGCCGTCCGACGCGGTGCGGGCCTTTGTCGGCCTGCTGATTTAAATATGCGGAGAATTAAATTTACTGCAAGCGCTTTTTTTATTTTTTTTGAAATTATTTTTTAGAAAATGCTTGACATCTGCGGAAGCTGATGAAATCAGGCGCGGCGGGTCATGGTCCTTTTTTCTGCGTGAGATTTTTCTTTTCCGCGTTGATCATATCGAGCAGGGGATTTCTGCCGAATGGCGAAACAATGCCGATTGCCTGGGGAAGCGCTTGGTTTTTGTCAAAGCGTTCTACGGCGGCGCTGCCATCGGGCCAGCGGGCGCGAATGTATTGGGTGTGGGCTCCGTTGTATGGCCACACTTGGAGACCGTTAAACATTTGAGGAGTGATTTTGAGCGTTACAGGTGCAGTGCCTAAAACGTTGCCGTTCCAATCGACGAGTCCACCGGCCGGGCTGGTAGAAATCAGAATCTCGACCGGCGCGGGCACGGCTTCGGCGCGGCGGATGATCGGCTCAGGCTTTGGGGCTGCGCAGGCTGTCAGGAGGAAAGCAAGCAGGATGACGAGCGGTTTCATGGCTGGTGGCTGGTGGCTGGTGGCTGGTGGCTTGTGGCTGGTGG
>Ga0214921_10003545_pt1 | contig 23753 bp, 32 predicted proteins | sample LL1505_MetaG_FD_177992 | JGI IMG/M metagenome (GOLD analysis project Ga0214921, IMG submission 177992) | Freshwater microbial communities from Lake Lanier, Atlanta, Georgia, United States - LL-1505 | ecosystem: Environmental > Aquatic > Freshwater > Lake | place: USA: Georgia | collected...
CGTCAAGGGTGGCATAGCTCATATTGCTGTTGTTGAAACAACATCAGGAGTAACAGTTACAGATGAGAATGGTAAGACCGTTACACTTCAATCTGGTGAAGGTATCTCTGCTGCTCCAGGTGGCATGTTATCTACTGAGCCTAGACCAGTTGATGTAAAAGAAATGACTTCTTCTTCTCTATTTACAGAGCAAGGATTGGCACCGCTCGCTAATGATGCGCTGATCAAAGGTGTTGCTGGCGCTCAAGAGACTGCAAAAGCCTTAGGTTTTTCTTTTACAAGTGAAATTAATGATGTTGTAGCAGGTAGAATTGATAGTGCTGCTGCATTGGTCAGGACAAGCGGTGTCGATATACCTGATATTGATACTGCTGCAGGTGGAGAAGCTGCAGGAAGTAATGCACCAGCGGGTAGTGGGGCAGGAGCCATCTCTGGTTCACAACAATTTAATCCTTTAATGAACCCTAATCTTGTTCCTCCAGTTAACTCCAAACCCAACCCATTTGAAGCTACACCCATTTAATTTAAGCTTGACTCAACTTAATTACACACATTTGCATAAGTAATATTACCAGACAGGCTTTTATCGCACAAATTGAATTAACAACAGCCAGCCCAGCAACCATTGCAGGCATAAGAAATGCATTGAGTGCTGCTCCTATTGGAGTGCCAGTGACCAGTCAATATTTTGTTGATGCCAACAGAACTGATGATTACACACAAGATGGCAACCTATTAACACCATACAAAACATTGAGTGCAGCATATGCAGCTGCAAAAATTGGAGCTACCAGACTCAATCCCAAGTACATCAACTTGCTCAGCAGCATCACAGAAAATTTAACCATGGACACAGGTTATGTGGGATTGCAAGGATTCACCAATTCCGGTGTAAGAGCTCCCTTGTATTTGAATGGCACCATCACCATTGCTCCTATTGCAGGCACAATCACTGACAATTTTTTTGGCATCACAAATTTGGCTATTCTCAAACCTGAAGTGACCAGTGGCAATTGCATTGATGTGCTAGGAGGTGCTGTACCCCTGAGAGTATTCCTGGAATCTGTTTGGCTTCAAAATGGAAGCACTGGTTCTTTTGGGGTAAACATTAATAACACTGGCACATCAAGTGTTGTTAATGGGCAACTGTGCCAATTCAGCCCTTTTGCCACTGGTGGCGGTATCAATGTGATAAATGGCATTTGCAACATGAACAATTGTGATTCCTCTGCAGGTAATGCTGCATGTGTGGCCATGTTCAATGTGCAGAGTGTAGGTGTGCTCAATTTTACAAACTGTACATTGGAAGGAACAGCTCAACAGATGATAAATTGCGTGGGAGGCACCTATGCAGTTAACAATCTGAGCATGACTCAGACCTTGATGACAAACAATCTGACCACTGGCCATGGCATCACACTGAGTGCAGGTACCATAGCCAACTTGGCTAATAGCGGTTTCAACATACTCACTGGCGCAGGCGCCAAAGCAATCAATGGTGTGCAATCTGCCAATCTTACCACACCGCCATTTTCTCTGGTGTTCTTCAGCAATGTAGCTTTTGCCAATGCCCCAGGCACCACACTGGTGAGAAACACCACTGTCACTACCAACAAGGCTGCTTATTCAGTCATGAGTTAATGAGCAAAAGTTAAGTTGCCACCTTCAAACAAAAGGTCATTTCCCCCATAAGTTATTTCATTATCATAACTAAAAGGAACTGCACCGCCACCATCATATCCTCCTGTGGCAGTGTCTGCTGAATGTTCATGCAATGCTCTTTCTTCTTCAAGCATCCTCTCATAAATGATCTTTTTTTGCAGTTGTCTGTTATTGCATGCAATCACAACAGGTTGCACAGGCCTCTTGTCATATTGCTGCAATGCATGCACATACATGTTCATATGTTATTATTTAGGCAATATATTTGCGAAGATTGTTGTTTCTGTTGGTCCAACCTTTGAGAAATTTCTTTAAACTAGCTTTATTGTAGGCCAAGTTCTCGTAAAAAGTTTGACGTTGATCAATAACTTTATTAGCCAATTTATATGAATCTGACCTCTGCACAGAAGCCAATGTTTTGGGTCCAATGATGCCATCTGGCTCTGTGCCTACTGCTCTTTGAAGAAATCTATTAGATTGCTTCTGGCCAGTGTTCACACAACAATCCAAATAAACACAATCTAGGGGCCATATAAACTGCTCGCAATTGAATCTAACCCAATACTCAGTGAAGTATATGTCAGTTGCTTCATCAATGGTTAATTCCTTCATGTTAACATCTGGATGGCTTCTTTTGTCTATGCCATAATTTGTTTCGCCTCCTGGATCATCTGGATCATTGGTATATCCACCTTCTGCATCCAGTACAAACTTTATGGATTTCTGAAAATCGTTCATCTGTCAAAAGAATGTTCGTTGAATGTTTTGGTGCTAGCATCTTCTGCAGCCTGCATGGTTGGGACATCTGAGTATTTGCTTTTGTGTTGTTCAGATGATGAAACAGGCGCGCAGCTGACTAGCACTGTACTCATTAGCACTAGGACTATCAATCTCATGCTATTATTTAACTAAATCTTTGGCTTTATCCCAAATGGAATCTGGCTCTTTGCCATCTTTGCGCCAACTGTTCAAAATAGCATAATATACCAGATGCTGCTGATCTATGATGTAAAGTTTGTTACCCTTCTTGTCTGTGAACTCTTCTATTCCTGAATTGATGTCTAGGTCCACACCTTTAAAGGATTTAAATCTAATTTTGTATGTCTTGATGAGAGTATTGTAGCGCAACAAACCAAATGGTGTTATAATACCCCTGCCATCATCAAGAAAGCCGATAAATCCAGAATTCTGTACATCATAACCAGTGGGTGTTGAGGCATCATAGGAGGCAATTTCATCCTTAACTTTATCAGGTGTTACTGTAGTGCAGCTACAGAGCAATAAACTACTCAGCGAGAGAATCGCGAATCTTTTTAACATTTTTCTCCTTTACTGCTTTTTCAATTTCGTTTTCGTGGTCAGTTTCCTTTTGTTGAAGCTGGCGGTCTTTCATTTCCTTAGTATTCTTTGCACCAAATACATTATTGATAGCACCAAATATTCCAGAAATGGCGCCTAATAATGCTTGTAAAATACCGCTTGGCATTAGTCTACGTACTCTTCAGTAGCTGTCTTACAGCCTTTAGCAATAGCGTTAAGTATATCGACTCCGAGCTTTGCATCACCATTGAGCTTAGTAAATTGTGTAGCGTAGATATCTTTAACAATAACTACATACTTAGCCCAGTGTGTCTTATCTTGAGGGAGATAATCAGTTAAAGCTTTTTGAAGTTGATCAGGTGTTGGTGTGGCGCCTGCTGTTAAACCTTCTACAATTACAGCTACATGATTAATCATCTTAGCTTTTTCAACTCTATCTTCAGGGTTAAGAGCCTGCTCAAGCACAACTGTACACGCTAGCGTTACAGCTGGCGCAATATAGGGAAGAGCATTTTCTACTGCCTCTCTAGATGTAGTACCACCGGTATCCGAGCCTCCGTTGCCACCGTTATTTGTGGCACATGCAGTAAATAAAAGTGAAATAGCGAGAATGGGTAAAATATTTTTCATACAAATACTTAGCTTAACCATTTATTATTTCTACTTGTTTAGATTCTTTTTCTTGCCGAGTTCGGCTAATAGATTGATCAATAAACGCTCTTACCGCAATAAATCCTTGTAGAATAAAATTAGAAAACATAATAACAGCAGCTACATTTGATATTTCGCTAAAGTTTTTATATCTACTAATATCTGTAATAAAGGCTGGTATCGCTGCTATAAAAAAATACAGCAATGCTCTAAACCAAGCACAATTTCTCATAAAATTATTTATTCGGCCATTCATTTTTTATGTTGATTTAAGGTATTTATATGTTATTATTAAAAATGAAAGGAGGAATTCAAAATGTCAATCGATTATACTAATAAAGATCTTCGGCCGAAGACGTTCTACGTTAAGATTGAGCGTTCCCGTAGCGGTCAGTTTACCGTTAAGCGCGCTCGCGTCCTCGAGCAGAAGAATCAGTATGCGACCACCATCCGTCGTGTGGACGCTCGTGATCTGACCCGCGCGATTCGTCGCAGCGGTCTCCAGGTCGCCTAATTCCTCCTCTGCAAGAGTTTTGCAGAAAAATTAATACCGAGAGAAATCTCGGTATTTTTTTTGTCTATGGGACTATATAATATATGGCAGCTTCAAAAACCAATCCGCAAGCAGGTGGGAGAACACCTGGGTCTAGAACTTCTATTATTAGAAAGAGAATGTTAGATGGTAAAGAAGTTAAGCCAGTTTGGTATTGTGGCAAATGGGAAGGATATGGCTCTTATATGTCAGGCCATGTTGATGGTGTTACTGTATGTGATAAAAACGGAAAACCTTTTGGATTTAGACAAATTGGCAAATTAGAGCCTTGATAATAAAAAAAATTCCTTTATAAATATGTATCGCGGGGTAGAGAAATCTGGTTAACTCGCAACGCTCATAACGTTGAGATTGTCGGTTCAAATCCGACCCCCGCTAGTTATTTGACATGGGGCTGTAATGGTATCGATTGAACAGTGGAGTTCATGAGAGCAAGTACCGGGGCATGCCGGTTTACCAATAGCAATCATATTAAATGCCGAAGATAACTTCGACATGGCTATGAGTCTCGAAGAAGCTGATGCAATTCTTGCAGCAGCAGGCTTTGTAGATGCAGAAGCCGAACTCGAGCTAGTTTAAGCTCGATCGTTCTACTGTAGATTAAAGTTTGTAAAGTAGAGCGTGTTACTAACTTTCGTGTAGTTTGGGTTCTAACAATTAATAAATTACATGTACAAAATTGTTATGAGTAAGGGCTTTTTGTTTGGTTTAATCCTTATGAAATCTTAACTGAAATAAACTTGTAGTGCTTATGAATGAATCTATTCAAGACGAGAGTTCAATTCTCTCCAGCTCCAGGCTCTTAACCTATTAAAAATAAATTTTTAAGACTAGGGTTCATATACAACGCTGCAGTTGCTACGTTTGATACAGGGTGTATAAAATAATCGCATTTGCTAAGAGCAACCCCCTCTAAGTAATGGTTAATAGTGTCTTTTACATTTAAAACACTTCCATTGCGGTGCGATTCTAAATCATAAGCTGTCGCTGTCCTTGTAGTGTTTTTATTATAAATGATATTATATTTATCTTTAAAATAATTTAAATCTTCATTATTATCAATAGCACAAACAACAACAAATTCTTTTAAGTTGAAACTATTAATAGCATCTATATATTGTTCTTTTGTAGGGGAAACACGGTTGGGTTGTTCTGTAGATAGATGATTGTTACGTATTAAAATACCTATTTTGGGTACATCTTTGTACATTTGAAATTGTTTTTGATATATTTCCTCAAATGTACTGTCAACAAGATCAGTATGTTTTATAAATTTTTTATAAGCTTTGTAATATGTATCTCTCCATTTTTGATCAACACATGTATATTTGTCAGCTGCAAAATGTGCTGTAAAACTGACATCAATATATGCATCAACTATTTTTGTTTCTCGTGATGGAATATTGTTATTATACTCTACGAATAACGGTCTAAAGTTATCGTCATTATTATAGCAAAATGCACTTACATCATGCATATTCCATTCTACTTGATTAATAATGTCATAATATTGTACTAATCCCTGTATGGTTTGATTGAATTGGGAAAAAAAACCTCCAAAACAATTATGTGGTCTAAATATTATTTTCATAAGTTAATATATTTAACGTATTTCAAGAAATTGCTACTTGCTTTTTCATACAATGCGTGTATATGACCATCTGTAAAAGGACAGTTATTAGTATAATAATAATCAACTTGATGCCCGTTTTGCCTGAATAAAATTGCTATTGTTTGAAGATATTTCTCTATACCCCCAGACACGAGACCGCAAAACTTGACAAATGCTATTCTCATTGGTATACCTCTTTAAAAAGCTCTATATCCGCTTTTATTTTATCTAATGTTTGCTCTTCTTGATAATTACACTCTAATGCAATCCATTTGTTATAGTGAAATTTTTTAATCGTAGCGGCAATCTCCCTATTATTAATTGTTGCTATTGTCTTTAGCCCTGGTGCACTAATGTGTATGTGCTCAATTAAATCAAACCCTTTGTCAAAAATAGCCGCTACACTTTCATTGTTTATTATAGTGGTACTAATATCTAAATTTATTTTAAAATTAGCGTGATTAACTTTCTTTACAAAATCTAGTGCATCATAGGTATTAACCATAAAATTACAACCATATTGCCTAGGGTTTGGTTCAAAACAAACTATACAATTGTATTTTTTTGCAATATCGGACATTTCTTTAAAAATTGCTACTGCATTATTATAATTAAAATTTGCTGTATTTTTAATAAATCTATTTTTAGGAGAACCAAATACTAATATACCAACACCTAGTTTATTTGCTAAACTAAAGCACTTATCTAGCTTTTTAAAAATAATTGCTTTTTCCTTATTACCGTCAAATATAGAAACCGGCGGGCAAGAAAAAAGCAAAGATTGCATGCCAATAATTTTTAATTTTGCCTCTGTAACTTCTTTTATTACTTTTTTGACATCAATAGAATTAATTTCACCAATAAGTGTTGGTGCTATATCAAGCCCGCAAATATTTAAGTCGCGCAAGTAATCATATATTTGAGCGTTACATTCCGTCTTCCACCCAATATTACTTACCGATAGATTCGTATTCATGTTTAAACTCCTTTAAATCATTTAAAATCTGTTCTTTTGTATAAAAATATTTCCTTCCTGGTAAATGCTTTGTTTGCATATCATATTCAAAATTTGTTTTAATATTATTATTCAGGGTAATATTAAATACGTCCTTATAGATGTCGTCAACCAATAAAGGCTCTGTTGCAAGATTAACAATACGTAAATTACTTTTTAAAAAATAATTTAAATCTGAACCTAAGCGCTTCACATTATAAATTTGAACTTTTGCTGTCTTGTTCACTTTGTGTAGCTCATGCTTGTTGAGCCCATCATAAATTACATTTTTTTTGAAGCCGTGGCCATACATTATAGGTAATCTTACAATAAGATAGTTTGGGAATAATGTTTTTACTTGCTCTTCTAGCAAGTATCTATTTCGACCATAGCGGTTTGCATTATCACGAGAACCAGGTACATCTTCATTTACATTACTTGGAGGTTGGTATACATCGATCGTAGATATTAACACAAACATATTAGCTTTTATAGTTTTAATATTTTCAATAAACAAAAGTATATTTGCATAGTCTTTTTCAGGATCTTGATTCACAAGCCATCTAGAAGAGGAATTTCCGCATGATACAACCAAGTCAAATTCCTTGAATTTAATATTATCAATATTTTTTGAATTATAAAAGTCAGTAAATTTTAACTGTTTATCAAGAGCCTGGCCTATAAACCCTGTATGACCAATTAAAGCATTATTACTCACCACACAACCTCTTTGCAAATATAGCTGCTATGTATGGGGCGGAAATTAATTTACCCTCACGAACCGTGAAGAAGTCTATCTTATAGTGTTGCTTTATTATTCTTGTAGCTCTAGAATCACCCCGTGCACTAGAAGGTATAGGTCTATTAGCATATAGTGAATATTTGTATTTTAAATTATTAAAAAAAGGATAATACTGTAATCCGTGTTTTAACATTTGCTTCCAATTACTTTTATATTTTTTACTCCTTGTAAAAATTGTACCTGTAGTTCTTCTGACAACAGAATTTTTTACATCATAAACAAGATAATGACGATCATGTCCTGCATGAGGTAGTATAGAGATATACGGGCCATCCATAACAGTAAGAGCAGGTATCTCGACATTTGATTTGACAACAGCAACTTCAGTCTCTTCAAAAATATACTTTGTTAATCTGTCTTTAATATGAAAGAGCTTAAGAATATTATTAGCGTTTGTATATGTACAGTTAATAATTTTATCTACACTAAGTAATTTCTTATCATTTTCGCTGTTAAGTAGTAGCATACCGTTAACCCACTTTACGTTTTCAATTTTAAAGTTTAATAGCAGTGCAATATTACGATCGTAAAGTTCTTTTATAATTTTTTTTCTAAATTTATTAATATCTATGCAGGCCTCTCTAACTTTAAAAGAGTCATCTATTTTTGCTCTATTTAAAAACATTTCTTTTGGCCAAGAGCTCCTACACTCAAGTTTTTCAGCTTTCATAATAGATTTAAATTTTCTTGAGGACGTCTTTGACTTTTTGCAGATTACATAAAAAAAATCTGGAAATACTAAGCAATCTTTATAATTTTTTGTAAAATACTCATAACCTAATTTACACTCTTGTATAGTATCTCTTGACCTAGGATAATGATAGCCGAGGTGAATTCTGTTGTGGTTATTTTTTGATGTTTCCCAGAGAATTTCTTTATTCGCGTCAACTATTGTAACATTATATTTTTTAGACAATTCAAGCGCAATAGTAATACCGTGTATACCTGCGCCTATGATGAGAACGTTTTTTTTTAAGGGCAACATATTCAAAGTATTTTTTTAAAAAAATCTGTTAATGGATCAAGTGACGGTTCTCTACCCTCAAAAAGATAATTGTTTTTCATAGCTTTATATGCTCCTTCATTTGTATCTAGCTCAATGATTTTCTCAATATATTCATCAATATTTTTAAAATTGTAGAAATTTAAAAAAGAGTTTGGGTTAAAGTCTTTTTCACATTCATTATCAGCCCAGTATAATGGCAGACAGCCTGCAGCTTTTGCATGTAATATTCTATTTGTATAATAACCAGGGTGAATTCGATTTTCAAAACAAAGTTCAAATTTATAATCCGATGTTGTTTTGAGCTTTACATCTTCACCATAAAACCAGTTACTAAAAGGCTTACCATAACAGTCTACTTTTTTATATTTGCTTAGCTTATCAACTATTTCAAATCTATGCGGTGAATCTGTGTTAAAGACAAATGTGCAGAATTTTTCCTTTGGCTTGTGCATCAATAAATTATCTTTCATTGCGCGTAGGGGTACTACAAAGCGAGGATTTCCATAATTTTTCTTATTAAACCAATCAATATTGATAAACCATAGCGGTAAACGAAAATTTCTATCATTATAACTATCAAAATCAAACGTTAGAGAGTAATCACATTCGCTAAAATTGGGACGTAAATTTTCGCCTGTGTAGTAGATTTTTTTTGTTTTAGACCGGTTTATATAATGATGTTGTTGTCCGAAACAGGAATATATTAATACGTCTGGTTGATTATCAAAAGATACCACCTCTATTTCAGTAAAAGTAGATAGTAGATCAGAAAAAAAATTATTTTTTGAATCAAATTGATCCCAAAAATCAGCAAAGGCTATCTTCATTGTGGTAATGGCAAGTTCTTGTTTAAATATATTACATTGCCGCTTTTTGATTGTTGATCCAACTCTTCTGACTTACATTCAAAACTGTTATCGAGTAAAAATTCCTTAAACTGTGGATACAAAATATTTCCCTCATATTGTTCAGATAAATTGACTTCCGAAAATAATACTCTAGTAGACTTTAATGTAATTGGTGCCGCCATTAGCACTACAGGCTCATAGCCCTGTAGGTCCAGCTCCAAACAGTCAATATATGCAATATTTTTTTTCTTAACAAAATCATCTAGATTTAAAGTTTTTGCTGTAATAACTTCTTTAAACGTTAGATCAGGATGACTGTGTAGTAGATCTTTTGGTTTCAAGAGCGAGGATGCACCCCAGGGTTCTCCAAATCTATCGCTTACATAGAAATCAAGAATCTCATCAGACTTAGCACCGAGTGCATTTCCATAGAGTTCGACATTATGTCGCTGAAAAAGCTGTAAGTTGTTATTTGTAATATGGTATTGTCTGGCGTTAGGCTCGAAAGCATAAATTTTACCTTGTGGATATAAACCGCTATACTCGATTAAATCCTCACCATTACCCGTACCAGCTTCAATAATAGTTGGAGTTTGTCTTGTAATGTATGGGGCTATATTCATGCTTATATTTTAATGTCGAGCTGCTAGTAAGCCACAGTCACATGTGGTTGAACACTCGATAAAAACCGTTGTCTTAATATAGGATTATTACTCTGTGTTGTTTGCTCTAGACCTTTAAGAAGGTAATAAGACTTTAAGCCTAAATCTGTAACAACATCATTTAACTTATGATCATAGCCTTTTAACGGGCTAACTAGCTTAGGTATAATTTTTTCTGCACATTCTTTGGTATAAAGAATTGCGTGACCACATCTTGTTGTGTAATTTGGTTCCCAGTGCATTATTTCATCTTTCAGTGCACCGGGTACACCAATATTACAGCAATCACCCAGCATCAAGAGATCCCCTTTATTGGAGATAAACGTATTCAGAATGAGAGGAAAATCATTTACAAATTCATCTGTCAAGACAACATCATCTTCAAACACAATAAAATAAGAGTAATTATTTTCTACGCCTTGCTCTAAGGCAGATTTAAATTTTAAAAACAAAGAATATTCGTTTTTATTTATTCGTTTTTCTACCGGGTCAATTGTAAGTGTTTCAGGCGGAAAAGTCTCAACCCATACAGGGTTGATAAAGTATTTTCCTAACTGGTTAAGCATATACGCTTTTCTCTCTGTAAGTTTGTTGTGATGTACAACAAATACAGGTATGGTAATATTACCCGCCGACATATTCTAGCCATTCTCTAAATAACCAATTAGACCCATCAGAGAAATCCCCACCAGTAAAATGTCTCAACCGTACCTTATCTTTTGTAGTTGAAATTATATCGTACATATTCTTTTTACCGTTCTCACTAGTTTCTTCTAAGAGTTGTGTCACATTCCATTCAACAGGTAGAATTTCTATATTTTCAATAAGTTCTGAGAGCTCGAAGAATGTATGCTCGTTTTTATTACTATGAAAACCATAATTAGGCAATTCAGTAAATGGTACCCAACTATGCGCTTTAATACCAGCCGCATGATAAAAAGCGTCTTGATCATGATCACACATAGGTGCATGTGTATTAAAGTTTTCTCTATATACATTAAAATTGCGAAGCCTGTCAAACCGCTCTTGATCGAGAATTACTCTTATTAATTTTTTTGTAAAGTCATTAACTTTGAGTGAAAATACTCCCGTATTGTGTGAGTTACCCGAGTCGATCGCATATGTAAAGCTTTTATTTGTTTGTAAAGGTTGATCGAGCTTTGCAACGAACACATCACAGTCTATATATGAGATTATATCCCCATCATTTACAATACCTTGATCAATAGCAAGCTTACATAGCCACCATCTTGCAAAGCGCTTATCATCTCGCGGATTAAAGGGATGGACTATAACAGGTGGCAGTGCTAGCCTATCTGGCGTCGCTTCAATTAATTTAAACCCATGCATATCACAATATTTTTTTATTCTCGGAGAATTATACTTTAAGTATAACTCCTGTCTTGTACCAGGGTAATTAGGAATAGTAATAAAAAACTTTTTCATTGCATTATTATATTGTAGTGTTAACTGTTTTCAAGGAGTTCATTTATTTGCCTAATATAGTACTGCAGGTCGCTTAATATAGTAGCTCGCTGCATTAATAATTCATATTTTTCGTCAATTAAATCACGACTTAATTGCCCCCAGTCGTCCAAAAACAGTATTGGTTCGCTTTTAAAATAGTGTAGCGGAATACTTTTTAAACATATGGGTATTGTTTTAAGATACATACTTTCCCATATTCTATGACAATCAACACTATTGCCTGGCGGTGATATAATGTATTTGTATGTACTGACTTTTCTTAAATAACTTTCATAGTCATGCTTAACAAAATCAAAATCTATAAACGGTAATTGACGTAGTTTTTTCATTGCATTGTATCTTTGTTCGGGATTTGTATTTGGATCAAAGTTACAATAAACTAAATTTGTCTTTTGATTATTTTCGTTAATAATCTTTACCATTGTTTGCTTATTACCGTGTGGCCAAACCTCGTTCGCCATACCTATTGGCATGGCTTGTAATTTAGGATGCAACGAGTGCACATTCATTCCAAACCATTTTATTAAAAAGGGATTTTCTAAAATATTAGTATTACCAGGAATTGAAAAATCTGAATCATGTGTTAAAAGTATAAATTTATAATTAATTTTTGGCAAAATTGCGGTTGCAAACTCATTTATATAATCGGTTTTTATGAAAAAAATATTATTTTTTGGTGAAAGGTCAATCTTTACACCGTGTCTTGAAATAAAGTTTTTTGCTAATTCTAACACCCTGTCTGGTGTTATAATGAATTTATCATTCATAAAAAGGCCGGGATAGCTTTTTTATTTTGTAAATGCAAATTAAAAAGCGGTAATTTACCGTGTTCGTAGATAATAAACGGCTTATCTTTGAACACCACTTCAATTGTCTTTTGTTCAAGATGTTGACCCGCGTAGTGCAGTGGATTAATATAGCCTCTTTCATGTCCGTTGTTTGTACCGCCAAGATACTGACCGTATGAAGTAGGGTCAAATAACATATTGAGCTTGTCTACATTTTCTCCTTGATCACCAAAAGGTAGACACGGAAGCATTTTATAGTTTTTATTATATTGATATATAAGATATAGAAAATTCATATCAGTAATGTACTGATAGGGTATATTAAGTATTTTTCTTATTTCTTCCTCGCCTTTGCGTAATAGTTTAAAATGTAGATTTAATAGGTTTTGTGCTGAGTCTCTATCTCTAAGAAAAATTATTGCTGGGGCTGAATCAAGAATTTTTTCATTACTAAAACCAAATTCACCCGATTCAAACACCTTTAAAAAAGGCGTAATATCATTAGAAAAGATTAGATTATCTGCCTCGACATGAAATGTATTCTTTAGACCGTATTCATACACAAAGATGCAATAATATATTACACGTAAGAAAGCATGATATAAAAAAACATCTTGTCTGTAGCGAGACCATTTTTCATCAAACATTTTTATAAACTGTCTATACAAAGGTGAGGCGTGAAGACTTTCTATAGTCACTATTTCTACATCGTTAAATAAAGCTTTAGCCGCGCTATATTGAGATTTAGTTGTTAAAAAAAATGCTCTATTAAAATTTTTTTTATTAAAATTTAATGTTTTGATATAATATTCGGGGATTGTATTATATGTAAAAGGGTATTCACCTTCACCGATCGTGAATGCACTATCAATAAAAACATATACAATATTATCTAGCATTATGCGAGCCCTCTATGATGAAAAAATATTTGAGGATACAGATATTTTTCACTCTTTACATAATTACCCCATTCAGATGGTTCTCTAGCTAGGGTTAAGTTATACTTAATAGCCAGCAGCGAAAGAATAGATTGATCGTGTCTGTGATCGCGAAAACCCGGAAAGTTATCCCCGTATTTGTTCGCTATATCTGTAATAACATGTTCATCTTGACAATAATTTAAATATTCTTCAAAAAACGATACTGCAAAATTATTTTTTTTAACTAAGATATATGACGCATCAATTTGATTGCCGTGGGTGTATTTTTCATCAAGACAATCCATTAGTTTGAAACAATCATATTTTGTAAACATGTAGTTTTGCCAAATACCGCCTTTTACCTCCTTATCGTTATGTGTACCATCTCTATTTTCAAAAAGTAATACACCTGACTGCTCTTTATCTACCAAATCAAACAATGGCTGTGGATTATCAATAACAGTATTACCACTATCAACATAAAATACGTAATCACCATCCTTAACCAAATTGAGTGCATCTCTAATAATATAACCCTTCCATAACCAATACCCGCCGCCACGCTCTTGCGTTAAGATATGTTTATTTTTTTCATAAAACTCTTTGCCTATCATACCAGGGTGATATGAAATATGACCATTAAAATATTGTTTTGCAGAATTAACTAATTGTTGCTGCGATCTGTAATAATAAGGTTTATTGGCGTAGCTTATAATAATTTTCACACTATTTTATTGTATAAAGAGTCAACTAGAATTCAATAGTTAATTAAAGCTTTTGTAATTTTGTTTAAACCATTCGTCATTGAAATACTGTTGCTCTAGCTCAAGCTCGTTCTTGTGAGGTGTACAGTAGTTTACACCCGGTCGTCTTAGTAGCACTGTAAACAAATAGTTATGCCACATATCTACATCAAACTTAGAAGGCTTCCAATATAGTGAAAAATTATGATCTCTTTCTGCAGAATCTTGATGAGAGTCGTCACCGTGTATAATATGAAACGTTGGGGCGGGCCATTTATTGCATAGTGTAGAGTTACCATGACGCATGCATAATGTTGCGTAGTGCACATCCCAACACGGATGACCTAGGATATAAGGAGAAAATTTATCTTTGTTTTGCTGCCACCATTTACTTCGAATACAAAAAGTATCAAAGCCGGCCACTTGAAAGTGTTCGTTATAAATTGAATCCGAGAGTGTATTTATATTTTTTATTGCAAGTCTTGAAGCAGGGTAACAATCGTAATCGGTAGACAAAATAAATTTTATGTATCTATCGGAAATAATAATATCGTCATTAGTAAAAATAAAATAATCATAATTATCTAGTTCAGATAATTTTGTGAAAAGCTCATTCATTATAGGTAAGGTTTTTTTCGAAGGACGTTTAATATAATTTTTACTACTATCCTTCAAAACTCTGAGTGTAGGTATATCTGCATGATATCTTCCTTTTATTTGTTCATCTACAAACTGTACATTATAAAGATCTATATTAGGATATTTTTGTCTAATCTTTAGAAAAGATTCTATAGCCAGCTCAGTTCTCTTGTTCTCACCGAACAAATTAACCGCAAAAGCAATCTTTTTATCTGACGATGTAGTAGCTGACATTTTTTAATGAGCTTAATGATGCCCCTCCACTATAGCTGACAGCTGAAGATAGATCTTGCTTAATCTCTTCTAATTTGTCAAGATATGTAATATTGTTTTCTCTTATTTTTCTCAAAGTTCCCTCAATATGTGTTTTATGTTGTTTATTATGTTCAGATGCAGACCCAAAATATAGTTTATACTTTACACCGTCCTCATCAGTTACAACTTCAGAAGGACTATCACAGCATTCTGCAAATAGTGAACCGCACATTACCATATCAGCTCCAGCAACTATAGCTTTTGCAATATCACCATTCGATTTAATCCCGCCATCGGCTATAATAGGCACATCAACATTACAAGCCTCTTTAATAGCCCTAACACAGGTAAACATGGGTATCGTAAAGCCTGTCTTGTCTTTTGTTGTGCAAGCATTGCCCTGTCCAATACCAACTTTGACTGCATCTGCACCGGCGTTTACTAGATCAGTCACTCCTTCTGAGGTCGCAACATTACCTGCAATTAAAAATGTACCGGGTAAATTATCCTTAATGTATTTTATCATATCTATAGCTACCAATGAATGCCCGTGCGCGATATCCAAGGTTATATATTCCGGGGTAAAAATAGTTTTTAAACTTGATACTAATTCTCTATCCTCTTTCTTCACACCTACACTCATTGAAATGTACGCTAGGTCTTTTCTATTACCTTCCACAGAAGCCCAATTTACAAGAGCTGTATTAGTATTATCAAATCTGTGCATCACATAAAAATAACCACTATTAGATAGTTTTTTTGCTAACTCCCAGTCAATAGTACATTTCATATTTGCAGGTATTACTGGAAGCTTAAAACGACGTTTTCCTAGAAGAACACTAGTATCCGCATCACGACGCGTTGTTAAAACCCCGCGCTTAGGTGCAAGAGCAACGTCTGAATATCTGTATGCGTGTTTACTATTTTGCATATTTTTTGTAAATAGTTTTCATTATTTTTTTTACGTCTTCGGAGGATGTATCCGGTACCCTGTTTTCCCAGGCTGGTGCATAACCATGTTTATTAACAAAAAGTTGCGCACCCTTTTTAATATTTTCCATCCAATCCTGCCGTGGACGAATTGCACTACTAGCTTCCGAGCATTCTATTTCATCTAAATAATCAGTGCTGTTTGCTATATCAGGAAAATTCCAATACGGGGTACAATAGCCTGCTTTAGCAATACGATAATCGTGATCAACATGTTCAAATGCATTTGTATAATTTTCATCAATTAACCCTACTTTTTCGAGAACTTCTTTTGTATAATAACAGAAAGCACCTACGCTATGTGTGTTAATAGCAATTTTTATTCCGGGATATTCAACAACAAATTTAGGTACCGGTCTACCTCCTGATATACCGTCTTTATTGGCCGGCCCGTGGTAACCAAAGTTAAAGTGCTGGATACCGGTGATGTTTCTCGCTCTTATATATTCATTAAAGACTTCTTGTTTTTTTACTATAATATCGTCTTCAATAGTAAAGATGTCTGTACAGCCTTTATTAAGTAAATGTTTAAAAATCTTATTTTTAGATTTACCTACCCCTACATTTTGTTTATTATGAATATAGGTAAACTCTCTTTCTTTAGTTAATTTTTCCCAATCTTCAAAATTAGACCCGTCGTTAACTACAACAAGCTCAACGTCTTTAGGTATAGATCTAAAACATTTAAGAAAGAAACTAGGCCTATTACATGTAACAATTCCAGCGCCAATCACTTAATTATTATAGTAATAATATACGTATTGCAACTGGTGGGTCAGTAATAAATAACAAATATGGCGCTAGAAAACACTGTTAATATTAAGGATTTAACCAAAATTGACGAAATTAATCCAGGTGATTTACTAGTAGTAGAAACAACTAACGGTACAACTGCTTTAGATTTTCAAAATTTTGTGGTGGGACCCGACAATGTTAGCTGGTATACAGCTTTTGAAACTGTTAGTACAAATTTATTTGGACTAAGCGCTAGAGTATCTACACTTAGTGCTGATATGGTTAGTAAACCTTCAGGCTTCACAACAGTAGTCTCATATAGCAACGGAAGTGGACCGGGCTTAATACCTGGTAATGTAAGAAATGTTAGAGTCACAGTAGTCGGTGGAGGCGGTGGTGGTGGTAGTGCAACATCAACCGCAGGCTCTGCTGGCGGTGGCGGCGGTTCAGGAAGCGTTGTTGTAAAGTACTTTACAAATATTTCAAGTTATAGCTTTACCTACGCTGTAGGTGCCGGTGGTGCAGCAGGTGCCGCGGGGTCAAATTCATCTTTTGTATTGGGCGGAACTACCGTACAAGCAATTGGCGGTTCAGCAGGCTCTGCGGGTAGTGCTAGCGCTAGTACAATAGTTGCTGGAGGGGCCGGCGGCACAGCTGGTACCGGTGGTGATTATACACTTGTAGGTTCCGCTGGTAGTAATGGTATTGGCGGGGCAGCGGTCGCCTCATCTACAGGTGGTAATGGTGCCCCTGGTTATTTGGGCCTAGGCGCTGGCCGTGGCGGTGTTGGTAGTGGTGGTGCAGGTACAGCTGGTGCAAACGGAACGGGAGCCGGTGGCGGTGGTGGAAACGGTGCGTCTGGTGCAGGTGGTTCAGGTGGAAACGGATTTATACTTATCGAATATTAATACTGAAACGTATTAGTGTCCTCAGGCTGTTCTTCTTTGTGGAAAGGTAATGCTTTATTAATCTTATGAAGAATATGCTTATCTTTCAACCCTAGCCCCTTTAATCTAGCGTATTCTTTTCTAAAAGCATTTTTAAACTCTAAGGATAGATTAAAATTACGCGGGTAAAAAAGTCTTGAAACAGTGCGAATCGGTCTATAGCTTTCTATTATTTTCTTAGCTTTATTATCGAAATTCACCTATTATTTATTACAAAATACCTTTTTCTTTATTTAAAAACTCTTTTTGGTCACGCAGCAAACGTTCCATTTTATTAATCTCATCCATATTAACAAGGCTTTGCTCTTCACCGTACATATCTCCTTCTGGAGTAACATACATTGATATCTGTTCCAATCGTTCTTCTGTACTACCTGTTAATTCAATTAATGCTGGGCTATCGTTAGGTGGAAGGAAGGGAGATACACCGGTTGTTTGTATTTGCTTACTAATCGCTTTAAACAAGTTGTCTGTCTCTATAATATATTGAGAATCAGTCTCTCTTACTTTATTGTTTTCTATCGGGCCCATTAAATCTCTTGTTGTTAGAAAGATTATATCTAACGATTTCATACCTTCTTGTACTAGACCTATTGACTTGTTGATATAGTCTTCTGTAAATCCTTTCTTTCTCTTGTCAAAAGCCCACATAGAATAAACAATATTGTCGAGAGGACACCTATCATATACTACTTTATCATGTGGCGTATATGGTTTTTGTTGAGCAACCATAAACTCTAAAATTGATCGCTGTATTTTTTTGTCAGTATTTTTGCTATGTTTATTCTCTGGTATTAGCTGTCTATAGCTTGTTACTGGTGTCTTGTATTTCGGCCACCTCTGTAAAAAAGCATTTAATGTTGTGGTCTTGCCTGTACAAGCGGCACCGCTAAAAGCAATTCGCATATCTATATAATATTAGCTTATCTGACTTTATCAAGGGCCAAAGATTGACTTGAATATATCGTCAAATGTCATCGGAGGGTTATTAAACTTATCTGGTTTTGTATATTCTGAGGCGCTCATACCTTCTCTTCCAAGCGGATTTTTTTCTGTGGCTCCTTGAGGTATATTCTGCGTTACAATTCGTCCCGTCCTAAGACTTTGCTCTTTATCTTTTGCTCCAATTTCTGGTGCACCTTCAAGCTCATTAAATTTAGATTCTTTATCATACGGGACAACTGATGTAGCATTTACCTCTTCAGGCGAAGAGCCGTCAGGGTTCATTATTTGCTGACCTGGACGAATTACGTTTTTAATTTCTTCCCATTTTTTGGTTTGACTATTATAACGTGCAGGTGTTGCAAAAGAACCTAGTGCTGCAGCCTGTGCCGGTGTTAATACTTTACCACCATATGTGTATACTGTAGGTTCGGGTGCTTGTAACGGTACTAAACCAATATCTTTTAATGATTGTTTTGTGGTTTTAATTTTCTTACCATCTGAGGTTGTAAAATCTACAACCTCCTCAGGACTTGCACCCGCTGTACCTAATGCTGTGGAGCCGCCTGCTTCCGGTTTAAAAAGTTGATCCGCTTTTTGTTTTAACGGGTTCAAAATATTGGCAGCTAACCTTGCTGCAGCTTGCTTATACATCCATGCTTTTGCTGCAGCCCCTGTCGCTAAACGAGCAGCAACCTTAGTACCAGTACTAAATTTTTTCCCTGCATCCGCTACATCTCCTGCGGCCTCAGCACCTTTTTCTGCTGTTTTTGTAGCCACAGCCGCTTCCTTTTCAGCCGTTTTTGCAATTGTGGTTACCTCTTTTTCCCCAGTTTTGGCGCCTATTTCACCTAAATCTTCTAACCCCTTAAGCGCTTTTGTTGCTGTAGTTGGTGTAGGTGCTTCTGGAAACTTAATACTAGGGTGAGCCGCCTTAATTGCGTCAATAACTTTTTCTTTAGTAGTTCCATTTTTTATTGCTATAGAATCTAATGACTGACCAATTAATTTATCATCAGATTTTGCAACTATATATTTTAAGGTATTTTCAATACCATAATCAGCGTTTCCCTCTTGACTTCTATAGAGCTTTTGATCATCAACTAATTTTTTAAATATAGGGTCGTTATCTATTTCTTTAGCAAGCTTTGTTGTTTCATCAGCAGCTTTTTTTGCAAACCCTCCATCTATTTTTGCTTTATCCTCAGCCGATAATGCTTTATAGTCCTTATAGTCCATACCTTTAGGGCTAGGTGTACCGGCTTTTAACTCTACACCTGTACTTTTACCGATTGACTTCTCTAATGCAGCTAATTCATCTGATGTTGCTCCTAGTTCTTTTGTTACTTTTGTCGCGGCTTCTACTGCAGCAGGTGATCTAGAGACCAACTTACTAATCTCTTCAGCAGCTTTAATAACTTTATCGGGATGTTTTTCTGCGCTTTTTATCAAAAATTTTATACCACCCCTTGCTGCAGCAACACCGACTTCGGAACCAGCACTAGCTACAGCGCCTGGAATAGCACCTATACCAGCACCACCAACAGCGCCTGCAGCTGTTGCACCGACTGATACAAACAACGGTATGTTAGGTATACAATTAACGAGGTTTAACAAATATAACGCAAAATTTAATGTAGAGGGGTTGCTTCGATAATGTAATAATGCTTCTGCAGTATCATCCCACGAAGATATCCCTGTAGGGTCAAGCAATTCCCATGCTGTAGCCGCAACCTTACCCGGGATAGATTCAGCATCACCCATAACACCCTTGACAAAAGAACCAGCATTTTTTTTAAACTCAACAGTTTTTTTGGCCCCGGTCTCCAACGCATTACCAACAGCATGCTTTAAATCATCGTACATACCTTCAGCGACTAGAGCATCGGTAAGTTGAATAAATTGTTTAAAAGTTTTCATTTAACCTCTATATTCAAAATGATATGGATCACCAGCTATAGCAGCAAAGTGCCAGCCAAATTTTGGTCCATTCTTTTGAAACCAATTATATGCAGCTGTTCCCGGTTGTATATCTACAGCATTTCCAAGGCCGTGTTTTGATTTTCCTGATTTACCAACTACTTTATGCCCCTCACGTGAAAGCCCGCCTTGGTGCTCTAAATTTCTATAAGCACTGTTTATTGGTATTTGCTCACCAAACGTTCTTTGGGCCATTAAAAATGCATCCGCGGCTTTCGGGCTTAAATAAGCGGTATTACCATACCATTGTCTAGCCCCTGAAGGACCTGCATCGTACTTACCGACAGGCTTTAATTCCTGTTGTGTTAATTGCCCGTTTTTATTTGCAGCTGCAGTTTGCTGCGGTTGGGTTGGTGCAGTTATTTGTGTTGGCACACTTGTTGTTGCAACGTTTTGCTGTGTTACAGCGGGAGCAACCCGTTGTGGTGCAGCTTGCTGTGTTGGTACAGCGCGCATCGGAGCATTGGTTTGCAAAGGATATGTTTGTTGTTGTGTAGCTTGTTTTTGAGGCAATCTAGGTTGTCTTGCAGTTGCACCAGAAACATCAAACCGCGCCTCAGCTATAAACTCCTTAAAAGTCATTATCAATTATTTATAGATAAATAACGTACAAAACCTTATATTAATAAAGGCTTGATAAGCAAGTTTTTAAGTTATACTTTTAAAGCTTTGTCCCAAATAACCAGCTGTAACCTTGGACTAAACTTAAGGTCATGAGCCTTACAGAGTTCTGCAATCATTGCTGCTTTTTCTGTATGCTCTGCTCTACTACCACAACATGGCATTAGCCATACTCTATGCTTTGGAACTAGTACGTCTGGATGTTCAATGTACTTTTGATATACTTCGTCTAGATCTTTTGTATCATTAATTACAAATTTAAAACCGGAACCCGCACTTACGTGCCATCTCAGCACGACAGGTTTATATCGTTTTTCTTCAGGATCACCATTATTAGATAACTTAGGTGATGTGGTATATGTAACTTGATATACTGACCACTCGTCTAATGGTTGTATGGTTGCATTTGTTTCAAAGTCTATCTTGGGTATAAAGCCATTTCTTTTAGCGAATTCTCTAACTAATTCTAATAATGCTTTTTGCTGAATAAGAGGTTCACCACCAGTAATCTTCCATATTGCCCCGTTACGCAAATGCTTTATATATCCCTCCTTTTGAAGAAGGTCTAGTATTTCATTAATTGTAAAACGGTTTTTTACAGACCAACTAACAAAACTGTCACAACCATGTGGTGAATCAGCTGAAGCAAATCCTTTACACGTTAGGTTACACATTGAAACGCGCATGAATACTGAAGGTGTACCAGCATATTCACCCTCACCTTCTATAGTATAAAAAATCTTATCATCGCTTAAGAAAATAATAGGCTGTTCACTCATTATTAATATAATATATACTTTATTCAGTTATTCAAGAATAAATATATATAGATGTCGAAAAAAGACAGACAGCTTAAAAAAGCTGCCAAATTACAAGCGAAGGATGAAAACGGTATCCTTAAAAATGATATTTTTTTAAACTTTAAAATTGATCAAAAATTTCACTTAAACGATCATCATAAAGCTTTTGTTGAAAAAGCTATGGACAGTTCCTCGCAGATACTCTTCTGTGATGGTCCTGCCGGTTCATCTAAAACCTACCTAGCTGTATATGTTGCTCTGTCTATGCTTAGGGATAAGAAGATAGATGAAATTGTATATATAAGAAGTATAGTAGAATCTGCGACGAGAAAATTAGGAAGCTTACCTGGGGAAGTAGATGAAAAATTTAAGCCATGGAGTATACCTCTTATAGAAAAATGTGACGAGCTTGTCGGTAAGCATATTACAGAGATGTTGTTTAATAGTGACTATTTAAAAAGTATACCTGTTAATTTCTTAAGAGGAGCAACATTTACAAATAACGTCGTTATTGTAGATGAAGCACAAAACCTCGAACATAGTGAGCTAGTTACAATACTAACACGTTTCGGTAAAAATTGTAAATTGTTTATTATTGGAGATTCTCTACAATCTGATATTCAAAAATCAGGCTTCGAAAAAATAATGAAAGCTTTTGATACAGAGCAAAGCCATGAAAACGGTATCAATGCATTCCATTTTACAGAAGAGGATATTACAAGAAGTAAGTTGCTGAAATATATTGTTAAGGTTATTAGTACAATTAAAAAATAATTACAATCCCCAACTAGTACCACCTAGTGGGTTTGACCACCCAGATGTGACTGTGTTTCCTACAGCTGCAGGTGTTGGTCCAGGAGCATTGCCCGTTGTATTAGTATTACTTTCTACCTTTACATTTTCAATAGGCTTTTGATCAAACGGAAGCTCAAATTGCTCTGCATTTACTTTGGCTGTATGCTTACCACATGAACACGTATAACTCTCTACAGAGACTATTGCTGAATTTTTATCATGCTCCCACACTTCAACCTTACTGACCCAGCATCTATTATTTGTAATACCTCTTACATGCGAGTCTGCTACATCAAAACACCATTCTGCTGTTCTTTCAATACCTACCCCCTTAGGCATAATTCTTAAATCTACAGCCCCCAGCTGATGTAACTGTTGAAAGTTATTTAAAAGAGGATCATCCCCAGCAATACAGAGTGTATGGTCAAATTGTTTTTCTAAAACTTGCTTAAGTGCTTTTAGACCCCCAAAATCTACAACCCAATTTCTTTCATCCAATCTATCACATTCAAACCAGAATTTAGCTACTAGTCTATACCCGTGTATAAACTTACAATGGCTATCGGCCCTCCATTGTCTGAACGCGCAGCTACCTAATTCAATTATTTTTGTACTCTCAAATTGCATATGTTTATATTAATATGCAAATACGACTAATCAAGTTATTTCTTTTGATTTGCTTTGCAGTCTGCACAGCCATCGCAGTCGCAACCCTCTGTAGCATACTTACATTTATTCTCCTCTGTAACAACATTAAACGTATAATATTTACTAAGAAAATTAGCTACAGCGCTATCGAAGCTTTCGTTCATTTTTTTACCAATTGTCTTTTTTGATGATCCGGATTTTAATGGCATATATGTTATTTATAGCAAACCTCTGCTTTTTAGAATCTTTGTTAGATCTAGAACGGGCTTCCCGCTACGTCTACTTTCTGGCGTAGCCATAAGCTGTTGCATAGCTTTGTCAAAGTTCTCTAGGTTTTCGTCTTTTTTATGAA
>Ga0214921_10003546_pt1 | contig 23751 bp, 24 predicted proteins | sample LL1505_MetaG_FD_177992 | JGI IMG/M metagenome (GOLD analysis project Ga0214921, IMG submission 177992) | Freshwater microbial communities from Lake Lanier, Atlanta, Georgia, United States - LL-1505 | ecosystem: Environmental > Aquatic > Freshwater > Lake | place: USA: Georgia | collected...
AAATCTCAAGAGTAATTTGAAAAAAATGACCCTATTTATAATTTAATAACAAGTTCAGTTGATCTTTAATTTTTTTTCTGTGGAAATTTTGAAATGAAATTTTTTTATAATCTCTAGCAATTACATTGAACATTTCTTGGAAATGATTAACTTGATTAAATTTTTTTTCAATAATTTGTCCTTTGCAGTGAATTTTAGCTACGATTACTTCATTATCTCTTTTGCTAAAAAACTTATCTATAAAAATAGAAGCTTTGCTAAAAAATATTTCTAAATTGTTAGAATAATTTTGTCCCTCTCCCCAAAAATAGAATCTATTAATTTTTGACTTGATATAAATATTGCCTCTTAAGTCAAATTTATCCTTAATTCTTTGAGAAAAGATATTAATTAGCGAATTTTTGTTAAATAAATAATTTTCTAATGCTAATAAATAACAGGCTGCATCCAAAAAAAATCCACCACCCTTATAATTGTATCTATGATTTTCTTTATCTAAAGATGGAAATCTAAAATTTGATATTAAGTATTCTAATTTTCCATATTTTTTTTGTTTAAGCAAATTTTTCACATAACGAAAAGCTGGGTGATATAAAAACATAAAAGATTCAAAAACTAACTTTTTCTTTTTCTCAGATAATAATAAAATTTTTTTTATGTTTTTTTTTCTTATTAAAAAGGGTTTTTCACAAATAACGTGCGAATCGTTTTCTAATGACTTAATAATATATTTTTCATGAAATTTATTTGGACATGAAATATAAATAAAATCAAAATTTTTTCTAAAAAAATCTTTCTCATTATAACTTTTAATATTCTCAAATAATTTTTTGTTATTCAAAAGTACACCTGAAATCTTAAAAAAATTTGATTTAGATAACACTGGATAAATTTTATTTAAAAAATGATTTCCAGTTCCTATAATACCTATTCTTTTAATCACATTTATACTTTATCAATTTTTTATTAAATGCTTCTACTTTTTGTAAGAAATAGAAACATGTTTTTTTAACACAGCATTATACGTCCTAATTCTTTTAACTAAAAAAAAGTTTATTAATAAATTTTTTTTTTCTAACATTTGTAAAGCAAGATAAGCTTAATTAGAGGCATAATTTTTTTTATAATTTTCAAAAATAATATCATCACAAACTAAGACACCATCTTTTTTAAGTAATAAGGTAGAAGTAAAAATATCTATTGTAACCTGTGGATTTAAATGATCTCCATCTACAAATATCATATCGAAAAAATTTTTTTCGAATTTCTCTATTAAACTAATGCTATCCGAGGGTAAAAAGGTAATATTGTTGTTTGATATATTTTTATCTCTTTTTAATAAAAATTCTTTTAAATAAACTGCATTATCTCTATCATAACTCTTTAAAAAATTTTTATCGTCTTGGGGCAGATCAATAGAAAAAATATTAGATGCACTAAAGTTGTTTGATAAAAAATTTGTAAAATTTCCGTCAAAAGTTCCTATTTCTAAAATATTCATCTTTTCTTTTAGATTTTTTAACTTTAGACCTAAAAAAATATGATGCTGCCAAGAAATGTTATGATTAAAATAATCCATACTATTATTAGCTAATTCAGATTTGATACCCTCTACATTAAATTCTAATTTAGTAAAAATATCCTCATTGTATCTTAAATCCTTCATCGGGTTCCAAAATAATGATTTTAACAATTTTGGTTCATACAAAGAGTAGTAAAGTATCTTAAGAAGATTATAAAATTTTTTACCCAGAAATAATTTAATTAAATTTCGCATTTTTATAATTCTATTGTAAAATATTTAAAATTATATTCTATATCTATATTTTATAGCAAATACTGAATTAACAAAAACACTAGCATTCAGGCCTAGTAAACATAAAATATGCCTTACTTATATTCAATAAATTTTATTTTTAAATTCAAGTGTTATAACAATTATTAATTATTCTTTGGCTTATATTTCTATTAACATTATTAAATTTAATAAATTTATAAATATATTTTTTTTTAACAAGATTGTATAAGCTTGCATGAACTATCTTATAAATGAGAAACGGTTTAAAAAAAACTATTCTACTAACGAAATTAAAAATAGTTTATTATTTAAATTAAAAAAAAAAATAATAAAATTTCCACAGGTTAAAAAAGATTATTTTAATTTCTTTAATTCATTCGCGAAAAAAAATTATAAGTTAATTAAAACAAAATGTTTATGTGGATTGAATAATGACATAAAACTATCCAACACCGACAGGCATTTTGTTAAATTTATAACTGTTGTCTGCAGAAATTGTGGACTTATAAGGGCAAAAAATTATTTCACAAAAAAAAACGTTAGAAATTTTTATATAAGACACTATAGAAAAATAAAAAGTGATGATTTTTTTTTAAAAAACCCATCTTTATTTTATTATCAACAAGTAAAAGATTTTAGATCTGCTCATAAAATACTCAAACAACACATTATAAAGAGAAAAAAACTTAAGATTGTTGATGTGGGGGGAGGCATTGGCGGGTTTTTAGATTATTTTAAAAATAATCACAAAGTTTATTTAGCAGATTATGTCGACGTATTCCTGAATTTTGCCAAAAAAAAAGGAATTTCAATAATTAAAGGTGGCTTAAATAATATTAAATTTAAACCAGATATAATAATATTATCTCATGTTATTGAGCACTGGAGCGATTTTCATAAAGAAATTATGCAATTAATCAAACTGCAAAAAAAAAATTTAACTATAAATTATATAGAATTTCCTGGAATTGATAGTCTCAAAATAGGCAGAAGAGATGGTGATATATTGGGAGACATACATGTTCCTCATTTTTATTATTTTTCTACATATGTTTTTGAGAACATAATGAACAGATATGGGTTTGTAAAAATTTATATGGACAATGAGATTAGATCAATTTTTATTTTTACAGGCAAAAAATCAAAATTAATAAATAATTATGATAAAATTAAAAATGATTTATTAATAGCTGAAAGAACAAGAAAAATTTTTTTATTTAAAAATATTTTAAAATTATTTATTCATTATAAGATAATTTTTGTTTTAAAAAAAATATATAATTTAATCAATATAAAAAAAAATAAAGCACAACTCTAAAATTAAAATGAATTATATAATAAAACTATTAAGATTATTATTACAAGTCCCAATATATACGCTTAACAATATTTCTGTTCTTTATTCAAGAATCTTAATATTCATAGATCCTAATGGTTCCGAATGTTTATTGGAGGAAATATATCAAAAACAAATTAATTCCAAAATTAACAGCAATTTAAATATTACTAATACAATTAATTACAATCCTAAATTATATAATATAAAAAAAAATATTGATTTTTATACTCCCACTAAAATTACTAGTTTCAGAGCAAAAACAATTTACTCAAAAGAGCCAGAGACAATTATGTGGATTGATAAATTTGGTGGAAAAAATAAAATATTCTTTGATATAGGTGCAAATATTGGTGTTTATTCACTTTACTATGCCAAATTATATGCCTCAAACGCAAAAAACATTTATTCATTTGAAGCTCAAGAAAACAATATTAGTTTATTAAAAAGAAATACGATTTTGAATAAATCAAATAATCAAATAGTTACACTTCCTTTTGCATTATTTAATAAAAATGAAATTAATTATTTAATCTATAGTCAAGAAAATAAATATGGAGTCGCAGCTACTAGCTTTGGGAAAAAAAGTATTCTTGCTAGAGAAAAAACATATAAAAATTTAACAATCTCATTTTCTATAGATTTTTTAATTAATAATTTTATTGTTCCAAAACCCAGTCTAATTAAAATTGATGTTGATGGAAATGAACTTGATATAGTTCTTGGAGCAATAAAAACAATTAATTCTAAAATATGCGAAAGTATTTTAATTGAAAAAGGCAAAGATATAGGTCAAATACACAGATTGTTATCTAAAAAATTTAAAATTTATTTTGACGGAACTTCCAACAGAATATATATAAACAAAAGTTTAATAAAATGACTCAAAACTACATTGATATTTTTAAAAAAGATGGAATTATTAAAATTAAAAATTTTTTTAACAAAGATGAAGTGCAACAAATAAAAGACAGAATAAGACCATATATTGGAAAAAAAGGAAATGAAGAAACCTACTTCCCAGTAAATATAAAACAAAAAATAATTAAATTTTTTAAATTTGATTTTAAAAGAATAGAAAATTCTAATTTTCTATTAAAGATTTCACTTGATAAAAAAATGAATCTTATGGCCAATGATCTTTTTGGCGAGCAAAGTTATCTGGTTACAATGGACTCATACCACACTCCTATTAGTAGCAAAGAAGTATCCCCTTGGCATATTGATCAATTTTATGGACATAAAGAAAGTATTACAGATAAAGAAATAGTTCATCCAAAAAGTTGTGCAATAAAATTTTTTATATACTTAAGCGAGGTAGGTTCTCATAATGGCTGCACTAGTTATATACCTGGTTCCCATAAGATAACATATGCATTAAGAAAAGGTATTTTTGAAAAAAAAATTAATTATAAACCTATGTTATGGTTAAAAGATTTAAATAATTATCTTTCATTAGTAGAAATTAAAGAATTTTTGTATGAGTATTTCTCTGGTTCTAGAGAAATGGAAGATATGTTAGAAAAAATCAACTTTATAAATGAAAATAGTGATAATAATAAATATGATTTTCAAATGTCACCCGGGGATGCCATAATTTTTGACGAAGGTGGAGTTCACAAAGGTTCAAAGACTATGATAAATGAAAGATTGGTTTTAAGGTACCATTATCTGATAAAAAATATTAAATAGCTTAAAATTCTCTAATAGTTTTATTCTCTAATTTAAATTTTCTGTCAAATACAGATAAAAACTCATTTTTATGAGTAATAAAAATAACTGTTTTTATGCCTTTAAATTTAATAATAGTATTCATTATTTTTTTTTCCATTTCTGAATCTAAGGCATTAGTGGACTCATCAAATATTATTATTTCAGAATCATTATATATGGCTCTAGCAATACTTATTCTTTGTTTTTCACCACCTGAAATTCTTGCACCTTTCTCACCAACTACTGAATCTGCGCCATTAGGAAGTTTATTAATTAATTCATTAAGTTCTGCTTTATGTAGCGATTCATTAAACTTCTCATCGGAATAATCGTGAGTGCTATAAAAAATAATATTTTCCTTAATACTGGCATCAAGTAAGAATGGATGCTGCGGAACATAACTAATCTTATTTTTCCAAGAATAAATATTTTCTGAAATATCTACATTATCTACTAAGATTTTACCATTTGTAGGACTAACTAATGATGTTAAAAGATCTACAAAAGTACTTTTACCGGAACCTGTTTCTCCAAGTATGCAAATAAAATCATTTTTTTTTATGCTTATATTGCAATCATTAATAACAAGTCTATTAGAATTTGAATAATGGAAACTTACATTAAAAAATTTAATTTCATTTTTAAAAACAACATCATTATTTTTAAGGATTTTTTGATTTTGAAGGTTGTTGTTATCAACATTAAGATCTTTTAATATATTAATTAATGAATTCTCAGAAAATTTAATATTCTGCATTGCAATTAAAATAGCGCTTACTGAAGGTAATATTTTAATGGAAGAAATTAAGAATATACTTAAGGTTATTAATATTCTTTCATTATTGAAATTAAAAAATAAATTATAAAATAATAATGAAAATGTCGTAAATATTATAATAACCTCAAACCAAACTTTAGGCACCTTTTGAAAAAAACTCGCAATAAAACCAATGCTTGCAACACGATCACTTAATTTAGTAAAAAGAAAGATAAACTGATTTTGAGCATTATAAATATTTATTTCTTTTATTCCTCCAAAAGATTCCTGCAATACCCTGACTCTTTCTCTTTCAATTTCTTCAGTTTTTTTTCCAATATTGAATATTTTTTTTTTTATCAAAAGAAAAAAAATAAAAGATAAAAAAAAAATTATTAAAAGTATTAAAAAGGTTTCTAATGGTCTTAAAATAAATAAAAATAAAAAAATGCCTATTAGTAAAATCGAATTTGAAAATAAACTTGCAAGACTCATTATTGCGTTGCCAAAAGCCGGTGCTTGTTGAATAATTTTTGATAATAAATCTGATGAATTACTTTCTACATGATAGGAGTATGGTTTGTTAATATATTTTTTAAATAATTTAACTCCTAAATCGAAACGAATTTTATAAATAATTTTACTTTCAAACCAATAATAAAAAGCTAGATATAAATTTTTTATTAAGAAAAATAAAATTATAAAAAATAAAATTAGACTAATTATTTCTAATGCTGAAAAATTAGCTAAAAGATTAATTTTATCAATATATTCTTTGTAATAAATTAAATCATTTTTTAAAAAAAAATTTATTAGCGGAATTAAGGATGCAATTCCTAATATTTCTAATATCATAGAAATAAACATTAAAAATATTAAAATATAAAAATTTTTTTTTTGATATTGATCAAATATTTTAAAAATTTTCTTAATATTGGAAATCATAAATCATATATATCTTTAATTTTTTTTATAAGAAATTTATTTTTAGGGTTGTAAGAGATTATGTCAGAAACATATTTTTTTATTATAAACTTCCATTGAAATTGCGAATAGTTTTCAACTTTTCTTATTAACTGATGAGCCTTTTTATCTGTGAAATTACTCATCCAAAATGGCCCTGAACTGCCATACTTTTTGTCATATCCTTTGATCGGGAATGACCTAGAATCCAATGGAAAAGCTACAACTTTTTTATTCTTTATTAAAGCCTCTAATCCCAAAGTACTATTAGTATAAATTATTATGTCGCTAGAATTTACAGAGTTATAAGAAGTTTCCATGCTATAAGGAATATAAATCCAGTCTCCTTTTATTAATCTATCTCTGAAATACTTTTCTTCAAAAGAATAACTTCTAGTACATAAACTTAATTGATAACCTTTATTTAAACAATATTGGTAAACAGCATTAAATGTTCTTATTTCATGATCGCCAAGTAAAAAATTGTATTTTTTTGAAATAAATAATACTTTTTTTTTATTATTTAATTTTTTCTTTTCTTCTAAAATAAAATAATTATTTCTTAGAGACCCCAAGGGATAAAATTTAGCATTAATATATTTATCAAATCTTTTAATTTCATTTCTCCCCAAAACAAAAAAATAATCTACGGACAATCTTTTATTGGTTCTAAAATAATAATCTTTACACTGGTCAAAAAAAATATTGTCCCGTCTACCTCCTTGAATACTAATAAATATCATTTTATTGAATAAGTCTTTTAATTGATAAAAAGACAAATTATTATCTATTATTGTGATTACAAACTTAGGTGCTACTATTTTAATATAATTAACTCTGTAATTTTTTATAAAATTCAAAAAACCATTATTATAAACTGTATATAATAAAATATAAAAATTAACTGACTCTCTCCTGGAGTCAAGTATCTCAAATGAGTTTTTTTTTAAAAACAGGGAGAATATTTCTGATCCCTCCCTATCATAAATCAAAATTTTTTTATTTTTAGGTCTTTTAAAAATCCATTTTGCTAAAATTAAACTAATAAATAAGTTAAATAATTTTTTCATAAATTTTAACAAAGAGTATTCAAAAAAATATACTAATTAAAAAGAGAATTTCGTTAAATTAAATCAATCTTAATAATGTCTTTATAAAGATCAAACCAATCGCTAGTATAGTCGCAATTTGAACTTTTTTTAAAATACGGACCGCCTTCAGTATAATGAATATTTTTAACATTTTCTTTATGGGGATACTCTCCTGCCAACCAATTCCATTCTAATGGCAAGCTCCCAATCAAAGATTCATTTTCTAGCCATTTAAATTGGTGCAGCTCCAGACCAGAAGCGTTATTAACATATTCTGGCGTTAATTTTTTACATTTTTCTGTATTCATTAGCATAAAGCTAGACCAATTTTTTTTTTCATAGACAGTTTGGATCTGATTTAAAAATTTACTCTTATTTTTTGGAATATAATCGTGTTTACATAATTGAACTGCATATTTAGGATCTCTTAATTTCCATAATTCAGCAATGTCCGATTTCATCAACATATCACAATCCATGAACAAGCCCCAGCCCTCATAATTCATCAGGTAAGGAACGGTAAATCTACTAAATGAAAATTCAGTTGAAGATATTTGATTTCTTTCTCTTTGAAAAAAATTTTTAATATTTTTGAGAAATACCGGTGTAATTTTTACTGGTACTGTGCTGTTCCTTAAGATGCTTTCAGATAAAACATGATAGGCTATTTTTTCTTTAGAATCATAGCCAATAAATACGTTAATCATAATTTTGAGTTCACATTAAATAATTTCACCAGAATGTACATCTGATTTTTTAAAATCTATTTCATTTAAAAATCTATGTAATTTAAAACTTCTAGCTCTTTTTGAAAATTGCTTTTTTTTTCACTGGTAGAGAAGTATTTCTTAAATACTTTCTGAAAACATAAAAGGCTATCTTTTCTTGTGAATCATAAACAATAAAATTATTAATCATAATCTAAAATATAAAATAATATTTATTTATTCATTAAAAAAATTTTTTATTAAATCTTCAATAATTTTATAATTTGGAGTATTTTCTGTGTTTTTATGAGTTAAATATTTATATTTATACAAATCATATTTTTTTTTATTGAAATATAAAGAGTTAAAGATTTGTTTATCTGTATATTTATCAATATTAATTGCTTTTGATTCTAGCAGTTTAGTTAGGTAAAATAAATTACTAATATAATTTTTATCTTTTTTATACCATGAAGAATAAATAAATAGTAATGGTTTATAATTAATTATTGCGGAAGATATTGCTGTTGAACCTTTGGAAATTATAAATTTACAATTAGGTGAAAGTCGAATTACAGCATCATTTTCGTGATTTATTTCAAATTTATTAAAATACGGATTTTTAAATCCTTTATTTTTATGATGTGGAATTATTATAATTCTGCTATTTAAAATATTTTCTAAGTTATTAAAAAATGTTACAAGATTATTATACCAATTTTCAATTTCATTTTTTTTATAATGTTCACCCAATATATAACGATCTCCCTTAAAATATGGCGTTGGAGTGTCTAAAAATAAAATATAATTTTTCTGAATTAAATTTTTTTTATTATTTAATATTATATGATTAGATATATCAAAAGAGTTAAAATTTAAATATTCTACATTACCATGTATAGCATTACTTAATTTTCCAGAGCCAGCTTTTAATAAAATAATTTTAGAAAATTTAATAAATTTATTTAAAAAACTAAATATATAAAAATTAGCATAAAAATAAATGTATTTAATTTTAAAAAAATTATTTAATAATTTTGATATTACATAATAATAATTTTTTTTAGTACGTATTACAGCTATTTGTGGAGAAAAAGCTGCTAATATCGGCAAATTGTAAATTTTTATAATGCAGTAAATAATAAAAGATGAAAAATTAATACATTCGACGTGATTATAAACTATTATACGTTTATTTTTATTTATAATTTTTATAAAATCAAATATCCACTTTACTAAAGAAAAAAACTTAACAGCCGAAGTATGGGAGGCGTTCATCCAGCAATCGTTAAATTGCTTACCATTGACGACTCCGGACAAGTCATGAATAATAACTTTAAGTTTTGATACCTTTTTTAAATAAACTAATTCATGCTTATAATAATCAAATTCTCTAAATTTATAAGGGAACAATATTAAAAAAATTTTTCTTTTAGAATTATAAAATTTTTTTGTTATCATTGTGTAGGTATACTCAATAATCTTAATTTTGTTTTTTTTGATAGCTCATCTTAAGTTATATATAGTTATAGTCTAAAATTAATTTAAATTAACATTTAAAATTAAATAAAAAATAAAATAAGAAATTATTAAATTTTTATTTAAAATTTGGTTTAAACAAATCAACCATCATTAAAATTCCACTTCGTCCCTCTCCCATTGGATGATCATTTGTTATTACAAATCCTGACTTCTCATAACTTTTAATTGCTGCTAAGTTTTTTTTATCAACTCCTAAAAATATTTTCTTTATATTGTAGGTTTTTCTTATATATTGGGCTGAAATTGAATATACCTCTCTAAAAACACCAATCCCTCTAAACGAAGGTTCCCCTATCAAAACTCCCATAATTGCATAGCTCATTGAGAAATTAATAGGTTCATATTTAATATTGCCGATATGTTTTTTTTGAACCTTGTCAAATATTCCAAAAAATCTTACTGAGTCCAGATTGGTTCTTTTACGAATATAGTTTTTTAAATCTGCTAAATCGAAAGTAGTTTTTGATGCTAAGATAAATTTGCTTGTAATCTCATCTTTAAACCAAGATAAATAAATTTCATTTGCATCATCACAACTCAAGTCTCTTAATATAAATCGTTTACTATTGAGTGGATTAGTTTCTGTAATTCTGATTTTCATTATATTTAGATTTTTACTTTTTAAGATTGCAAATCAATTTGATTTTTTATGTTAACTTATAAACATTAATTTTACTTTGAAAAAGTACCTAATTTAAGAAAAATAAACAATAAAAAATATTTAGTAATTTTTAATTATCTTTTTTTATTCATCTGAATGATTTGTTGTTTCATTTTTTCGGTTAAAAATTATATAATTTTTAATTTTTTATAAAGGTAAAAATTCTACAAAGAAAAACCGTCATCAATAATAATATTTTGGCCTGTGATTTTATCAGATCCAGAAGATAATAAAAATAATACTGTTTTTGTAATATCTTTTTTATTTAACATTGTTCCACTTGATGTAAATTTTCCATAATTTTTAATAAACTTTTTATTCTCTCTTAATCCCAAAACACCTCCTGGGCTAATATTATTTATTTTTATTTTTTTTTTTAAAAAAAATTTAGCTGAATGTCTCATCATAGTATTAATGGCATTTTTAATAACTGCATATTGCAAAGGCATGCCACTAATTGATGTTGATTTATAAATTTCAAACCTTGGAATTGTTGATCCATATATTGATGAAAAGTTAATGATTTTAGAAATTTTATTTTTATCAAAAAACTTAGCAAAGCACTGAATAACATTTAAGTAAATTCCAAAATGATTATTAATTTCTCTTAAAAATTTATTTGCATTAATATTTGGCAACTCTTTTCTTTGCAAAACCTTTGGATAAACACAATTCACTACGGCATAAATGTTACCAAATTTTTTTAGAACTTTAACTATAGATTTTTTTAATTGCTCTTGCTTCGAAGCGTCGGTTTTATAAAAAAAAGAATTTTTTTTATTAATCAGATCAAAGTTTATACAATTAAAATTAGCATTTATATCTTTGTCATTAATTAGCTCTGAGCCAATATGTCCTGAACCACCAATAAAAACTACATTTTTTTTCAATTAAATCTCCTAAAAACTGGCTTGATGACGTCTCCTCTTAAATATTTATTAATTCCTTCAGTTAAAGCTTTTTTATAAATTTTTAAAGTTTTTTCTATTGCTTTTAAGGTAATTTTTAATTCCTTATCTCCATGACTATAACTTATTGATATATAGTTCATCAGTACTCCATTATTTGCCATTTCTTGAATAAACAAAGTTTTAAACTCAAGAGACTTTTTTTTATCTATACCTAAACATGAAAAATCTGGAGAATAAGTTGGTCCTGAAAAAAATATATAATCTTTTAAAGAATATTCTTTTACTAATTTGTTAGCTTCGGTAATCAATTTAAATCCATAATTCCATATTTTTTTAATTATTTTTTTTTTTTTATACAAATCTAAATTTTTTAAAAAAGCACCTAAACTTGTCATTTCAGCTCCATGAGTAGTGGATAACAAAAACACTCTCTCTTGTTTTTTTTTATTTATGGCTCCTAATGACATAATTTTTCTTTTTCCAACTAAGGCGGATAAAGAAAAACCATTAGCCATTGCTTTTCCAAAAGTTGATAAATCAGGATTTAGTCCAAAATCATACTGGGCTCCTTTTAAATTTCTTCTAAATCCAGTTATCATTTCATCTAGAATAAAAACAATCTTTTCTCTTTTGCAAATTTTTTGAACTTCTTTTAAAAAATGATTTTTATTTCGATAATTTCTATTGCAGACATTTTGATTGCAACAAGATTTTATTTCATTTGCTATTTTTGGGCACACATTAGTGCAAGGCTCTAATACTAAGCCAGCAATTTTATTTTTATATTTTTTTATTAATTTTTTCAGTGAATGCAAGTCATTATATTTAAAAGTTTTAGTTAAATTACAAGTTTCACTCGGAATTCCTTTTTTAATCACTGTAGAACCTATAAACCAATCGTCATATGAAAAAAACGGATGATCCTTACACACTAAAATTATTTTTTTATTAGTATAAGCTCGTGCTAATTTTACCGCCGCTGTAACTGCTGATGAACCATTTTTTGTAAACTTTACCATTTCGGCAGAATCTATTAACTCAATAATTTTTTCAGCGGCTTCTAACTCTACATAACTTGGTTTGCTCAAATTATTTCCCAATTTAGCTTGTTTATTCACTGCATTTAATATTTCCCTATTCGCATAACCAATTCCAACTGATCTTAAACCCATTCCATAATCTAAGAATTTACGATTATTACTATCAAATACGTAAGAACCTGAACCTTTTTTTAGAATTACAGGAAAATTTTTTGATACCTGGTCGCTGCCTTTAGAGTATGTGTGTGCTCCGCCTGGTATTAATTTTTCTAGTCTTTTTAAAAAATTATTTTCCATATTTTTTTACTAAAGATTTATAAATTAATAAATCTATCTTATCATCAATCTCAAAAGATTTATATTTCGGCATAATTAATGGCATCGTTTTTTTTGATATAAATGAACTATTCGATAATAAAGATTTGATTTTAGTTAAGTACAGACTACCCTCTATGAAATATACATCACTTAAATTTTGTCTTCGCTTATATACTTTTGTCTTACTTTTGTATCTTCTAAGTAGATTGTTCTTTAATTTCAAAAATAAATATTCAGGATGTTGCGAATTACAACGACTAACACCTACAACTGAATCTGCTTTGTAAAAATTTTTATGCAAAAGATTAATAGCATTATTAATATCTATGACGGAAGTCAGGGGGGACGTTGGCTCCAAACATAAAATATAATCAAAGAATTGATTTTTTTTTTCTAAAAATTTAATAGCATGTTTCATTACATCAAAGGTACTTGCGCTATCAGTTGCAAATTTTTTAGGTCTTAAAAATGGAACATCTGCTCCATATTTTTTTGCAATTTTGGAAATCTTTAATGAGTCGGTAGAAACCACAACTTTATCTACATATTTAGATTTTAGGGCAGAATTTATCGGCCAAGCAATTAATGGTTGGTTTCCAAGCTTAGTAGTATTTTTATTTTTTAGCCCTTTGCTGCCGGACCTTGCTGGAATTACGCACAGAACTTTTTTTTTTTTAAACATAGGAATTAGCTGTTAAAAATATCTTTTACATTAAAGTACTGGGATTTATTACCTATATCAAAAATTTTTTCATAAATTAAATATATACCTATTTTTTTTCTATTATTTTTTAAGTTATTAATAAAATTGTTCATGTCCAAATATTTGTTAGACTCCAAAGAATTTAGCATTTTTGGTTTTATAATATAAATTCCACTATTAATTAAAAAATTAAATTCTGGCTTTTCATTTATAAAGTTTAATGTTTTTGTATTTTTGTTTATAACTCCAAAAGGGAATTTATATTGTTGTCTAGTGGCACATAATGTTAAATCATTCTTATTTTTTTTGTGATATTCTAATATTTTTCCAAAATCTATATCGGCATATATATCTCCATTGATTACTATAATATCATCTATAATCTTTTTATTTTTTAACAGTGACAATGGTCCAGCAGTACCTAAAAAAATTTTTTCTCTACAATATTTAATATTTAAATCAAATTTTTTTCCATCCTGGAAATAATTAGTAATTTTATTAGATAAATAGTTAACTGAAATAATAAAATTATAAAAACCTTTTTTTTTAAAAAAATTAATTTGATTTTCTAAAATAGACTTTTTATTAATTTTCAACATTGGCTTGGGTAAATTTTTTGTTAAGTTGCCCATTCTACTTCCGAGACCACCAGCTAAAATAAAAATATAATTAGATTTTTTTTCAATTTGTAAATCATCTTTTAACAACAGTGATATAATTTTTCTTTTTTCTAATATTGGAACATGAGAAAATTTTTTCCTAATTTCCAATAGATTAACTTTATGGATATTTTTTTTTTTAATATAAAAAAATTTTTTATTATATTTTTTAAATATTTTATCAAATAAACGAAATCCTTTTAATAAGAGTCTTCTAATGTCGCCATCCGTTAATAAGCCTTTTAAGTTATGATTATTATCAACAACTAAACAAATCCCTTTTCCGTTATTATTTATAACTTTTATTGCATTTTCAATTGTTGATCTCTCATTAATTAAGAAAGCTGCTAACCTAGGATAAACAATCATTTATGTTACTTTTAATTTATTTATTAAAATATTTTTAAAATTAATATTTTTTACGCTTTTTATTATTTTCATTGAGTCTTCCAAAAGACTCCTAAGAACTTTTTGAATTTTTTACTTTTTTCTGCACCATTCATAACATTTCCTTCAAAAGGACGAAGCTTTCCGCAAACTTGTAACCTGATGTTGATCCTCTATAAGCTGCTAATGCTTTAATGCTTTTCACGCTTCTTGGAAATGGATGTTTATTAATTTCACTTTTATAAACTTTTATTATTTGAATTTTTTTATCTAAAAATTTACTAATATCCACAAATGTATTTGGTATAAAATTATCTTTGTTAATACTTGGAGCAAACTCTGTTTCGCTTAAAGTTTCCATCATATATATTTTCTTTATAAATGAATGTCGAAACGATTTAGTGCAGCTATAGCTAGCTTCAAATATTTTTTTATGATCGGTGTGAATATCTTCCTTAAATGGTAGATAAATAATATTTGGTTTAATCTTATTTATTATTTTTGATATTTTTTCAATTATTTCAGCCATACTATATTGATCAACCTTAGTAGGTTCTAATAGAAGTTTGTTAACACTATTAAAATTGAAAAGTTTTGAAACTTTATTTATTTCTGCTTCTCTTTTTTTATAATAGTTGTGACTATTATTGGCTGTTGTACAAATAAGCCAATGTATTTGATCACCATTATTTTTATGCTTAAGTAAAGTTCCTCCACATCCTAAGGTTTCATCATCAGGGTGTACGGCTACGACTAGTATTTTATTTTTCAAAGGTACTCTCCAATAATTGGTACTTTTTTAAATTCATGGTCAATAATTTCTATAGATCCGTCGCCTGTTTTCACTATAATTTTATTCTTATTGATATCTAAAACTTTTCCACTTTCAATATTATTTTGATTATTTTCAATTATTTTAACTTTCCAGATAATAACTTCTTTTTCTTTATAAATAATGTGAGCACCGACATAAGGTTTTGACAAAGCTCTTACTAAATTATAAATAGCTTGACTTGTCATTCGAAAATCAATTTGACCATCGGATTTAGATCTCTTTCTCCAAGTATTTGAAGCCTTATGATTTTGCTTAATTGTGTGATAAATTTTTTTCTGAAGTAAAGGTAAAAACTTTTCTATTTGTTGCAAAGCTATGATGACAACTTTGTCATATAAACTTTGCGCATCATCACTATTTAAGATATCAAAATTTTTTTGTGATAAAATTTCACCACTATCAATCCCCTCATTCATAAAAAAAAATGTTGAAGCACTTTTTTTAACTCCTAATGCTAGTGCCCAAATCAATGGGTGGCGACCTCTATTTTGAGGTAATTTAGTAGGATGAAATCCTAAAACACCCATTGGAGCTAATTTTAGAATATCTTTTTTTAATATTTGAGACCATCCAAAACAAAAAATTATGTCAGGATTAAAAGACCTAATCCATTCATAATTATTTTTTAAGTTAATATCATCGACAAACTTGATGGGTATTTTATTTTTTTTACATAAAGTGCTTAGATCAGAAAAATCAGTATTAAATTTAGATTTTTTTTTAGTACATACTCCTACTATTTGAGCGTTAAGCTCTATTAGCTTTTCAAGTGCTTTTTTTGAAAACTCTACAGTCCCTATAAAAACTATTTTCATAATGAAAAAATTATTTTAAAAAAAATTTTTTTTCGCGGTTACCTCCACCCCAGCCTCCGTGCCAAGCTACCCGACTGTGAAAAAGCTCTTCTTTATAAGATTTTGAAGCTTAGTTTTTTTTAAAATTTTTACTATTTTTTTACTTGATAGCCCGTTATCGTATGGATTGTAAACAGTTTTTAATAATTTTTGAAAAGGTTTTGAATAAATAATTTCAAAAGATCTTTTTATATCTTTTTTTCTTGGTGCGCAATCTATGACACTTTTTGCTTTTATTCTGCCTCTTTGCCTATCACCAATGTTTATAGTTCCTATTTTAAAGCTTGGACATTCTATGAGTCCGCTGGAGCTATTTCCTACTACAGCGTCTATATATTGTAACGCACTTAAATATCTTAATTGTCCTAAGGAGCTAAATCCAACAGATTTATGTGGATTTTTGTCAGCATACTCATCAATCATTTTATTAATAATTCTTCCATTAGTATCGCTATTTGTTTTAGTAAAAATAATGTTTGTATCTTCTAGCTCATCGACAGTATCAAGTAATTCTTGAAAGTGCTTCTTTGACGTATTATTTTCTAAAGTTACAGGGTGAAATGTTATTAATATATTCTTTTTATTTAATTTAAAATTAATTGATTCTTCAAATTCTTTTTTGCTTAAAAGTTTTAATTTTTTAATATTTTCAATCCCCATTCCACCAACATTAAAAACTCTATTTGGATGCTCGCCTAACTGAATTACTCTATTTTTGTACTCTTTTGTGGTAGTGAAATGAAGATGGGACATTTTTGTAATACTATGACGAATTGATTCATCATAAAGGCCCTCCGTTCTCTCCCCGCCAGAAAGATGAATGATCGGAATTCTAAAAACCATTGCTACACTGGCTGCACTTAACAACTCATATCTATCACCAAGAATTAATAACATGTCGGGATTTAAATCACTATATGCATCAGCAAAACCTATTTGCGCCAAAGCCATAGATTTTGAAATGCCTACATTAGTGTCGGATGATAAAAGCATGTCTATTTTTCGATTAATTTTAAAATCTTTCTCTATTTCTTTGTATGTTAAGCCAAATTCTTGGCTTAAATGCATACCAGTAGCGATAATTTGAAGTTTAAACTCATTATCTGACTCTATCTCTTTTAGCAGCCAATATAGCAAACCGTATTCCGCTCTTGATCCCGTCACTACACAAACCTTTTTTTTCATATAAGCTCGTCCTCTTCATAATCTTTAAGCGCAACACTTCCAACTATTTCGTCCCATCTCATCGGATTAATTCCATTTCCAGGTCTTTTAGCAATTAAGTTTTTTTCTGTAAAAATCTCTCCTTTTTTGATTTTACACCCCGATACGATCGACCTGCGCACTATATCAATATTTTTTAATTCGCCTTGTGCTGGCCGCTTTATGCCATCCCCTAAAGCCAACTCTATATTTCTAATTGACTGGACCATTTTAAATAACTCGTGCGGTTCTAATGAAGCTTTATGGTCAGGTCCTTCCATATTTTTATCAAGTGTAAAATGTTTTTCAATTACCTTGGCTCCCAACGCTACTGCTGAAATAGCTACATCTATACCTTCTGTATGATCAGAATACCCCACATCAACTCCAAACTCTCGTTTCATACTTAACATAGCATTTAAATTGACGTCTATGAATTTAGCCGGATAATCAGTAGTTGCATGAAGCAGAGTAAGATTTTTTTTTTTTAATCCATTGTCGTATAAAATCTTTACTGCGTCTTTAACTTCATCCATAATTGACATTCCTGTAGAAAGAATTATTTTTTTAGCAATTTTCGCTACATGTCTTAAATATGGTAAATTTGTCAATTCACCAGATGGAATTTTAAAATATTCCATTTCAAGCTTTTCTAATTCTATAATAGAAAAGTGATCAAAAGGAGTTGATAAAAATATAATATTAACTTGATCACAATGTTGTTTTAACTTTTTAAAGTCAGTAATAGGTAAATAAAATTTTCTTGCCATTTCAATTTGAGTTTTTGCTTTTCCAATATTTTTAATTTGATATTCGGCCATTTTTGCAGTTTTAGTCATAACTAACTCTGGGACAAAAGTCTGAAATTTGACTGCATTTGCCCCAGCTTTTTTTGCTTCATTAATAAGTTTAATAGCCAATTCCATACTTGCGTTATGATTTACGCCTGCTTCTGCAATAATGAATGTCTTTTGCATGATTTTTTATAGATATTGTTTGAATTTTATTCAACACATAATTTATGAACTGCTAATTTTAAGTATTAAGATGATAGCATAATATTCTATTTGAATACTTATCATATAAATTGGTAAATAAATTGTTTTTTTCTATAATTCTGGCTTATTTTTAATAATTAATTCAAAAGTACTTCTCCCACTTAGCATCCATGAACCGGATTTAAATTTATTTAAAATTTTATTACGTTGAAAAAATTTTCTTCCATAAAATTCACGGTCAATTGAAAAATTTTCTATCATAATCTCTCAAGTGCTTTCTTAATTGCCTGAGGTTCTGTGATAGAAAATATTTTTTTATATATTTCCTTTATATTTTTAAATCTTTTAACATTCAATTTTTTTACAGCTATTATTTCGCCATCATCAACTTTATCATTCATATAATGAACAGTTACACCAATCTCAGATTCGTTATTCATTAGCGCTTCTTTTATTGGACTATACCCTTTATATTTTGGTAACAAAGAAGGATGTGAATTAATTATCTTTATTTTCTTTTTTAAATATATGCTAGGTATTATGTATGGAAAACCACTAGATAATATTAAATCAACCCTAGATTCTTTTAAAAATCTGAAAATTTTATGCTTATTTTTTAAATTTATATATTTAAGATTGTACTTACTTTTGTCTATATACTTATCTACGTATGAGTTTTTTTTAGTGATAACATATTGAACTAACGAATATTTTTCCAGTATTTTAAAAGCCTCTATTCTAGTTCCAATAAAAATACTTTTCATTTAAAATATTAAAATAATTTTTACAATTTTGAAATTAATTATATTGTATCCGCTTAGTAAGCAAATAGCATTATTTACTAACTGTGGTGCTTTACTAATTTGATCTTTTTGAAAATTTTTCATCTTAAGTTGCAAATGATTTCGAAACCAAACTGGTCTAGTATCAATTTGTTTTTTTAGGACATTAATCGATTTTTTTATACTAATTTTGTTTGAGAACGAAACTTCGTTTAACCAGAGATTTACTCTTTTTTTCTATTTGATATGAGTTTAAAATTATTTAATTTTAAAAAACTTTTTTTGTATTAACTATGAGTATATCTTTTTTTTACAATATTTAATTAAATATTAAATTGATCGGAGCACAACTCATACTTCTTCTTTTTTAGCCTTTAAAATTGAGTTTTTATCATTTAAAATTTTTTTGATAATAAACTTTAGCTGTATCTTTTTTTATTATCGCATCAGTAATCCATGTTTGAAATTTATCTGCATCGGCGCCAGCTTTTTTTGCAGTATCTATAAGTTTTTTATTATATAATTTACAATTATGGTTCATATCGACTTCAATAATAATAAAACTTTTTTCATATCTTTAAATATTTAAATATCACTTCTATAAAAAATTATATTATCTTTATTAGTGAATTTTTTTTTTAAAAAATTATATTTTGGTAAGTCATATATCTCGGAAGATACGAAAAAGTCTAATGAGTCTTTAGAAAAAAGTTTTTTAAATTGAAGCAAAGAGTCATTATCAGATACTGTTCTACCTCCGCCTAAATACAAAATATTATAATTATTCTCTTTGAAGAAAGTTACAGCTTCAAAAATTAATAATTTCATTATATTTTTTTTTTTTCCCTCTAAAGATGCGCTACCTAAATGATATTCTGCAACTTTTGCTGACTTTGAGTATAAAATAATAATAAATGCTAATAGTTTATTATTTTCATAGTAACTAAATATTTTAGAATTTTGAAAAATAGACAAGCTATTAAAATAATCTTTATTAAAAAAATAAAAATTATTAGCTTTTAGTAATTTCATATTATCATAATAAATATTCATAACTTCATCCACATTAAATGTATTTTTAATACTAATTTTATAGTTATTTTGTAAAATTTTTTTAATTGTCGAACGTACGCGAGATTGTAAATTATTATAAAAATTTTCGTTTAAATTTATTAAAATAACTTTTCTGTTATAAGTTTTATTATTCATTTTGTGAGAATTATTTAAGATTAAGGGGTGGTGCCTATTAAATTTTAAAAGTACATTATTTGTTCTGCACCATTTTGTTAGCTCATTATTTACATGATTTATAAAATCAGCTCCATTATAACTATAAAGAGTCTCTCCATAATTATAAGGTGACATTAAATCTGATATTCCGTACTCAATAGTTTTGATTAAATGAAAAAAGATTAAAGCAAAATTATTTTGATATTTAATAAGGAGAAAAATATTTTGCAGTTTTTGATTTCTTAAAGAATCTAAGGCAACATAATCTGGTGATAAAGTTGTAATTTGCATTTCTTTTGGAAGAATATTAAAGAATGTTCTAGCTGTTTTTATATCAATTTTTTGAATCATATATTAAAAAAATAAAATATTACTTTTAATCGAGTCTTGTCTATAAAATTATTTACATTCTATTTATAAAACAAATTCTTTTTCTAGTTTTATTTAAAAAATTTAATTACATCTTTAATGCTACTATTATTGTTGAAAATTAAATCTTGTGGAATCTTATTAATATTCATTATTTATTTAAACTCCCAAGATAAGGACTGCTTGGAAGGCAAATTAACTCTTTTTCAATCTTAATTGAATTATTTAGATTAGACCTAGGATTTTTTTTAAACATAGGCAACTTATGCAAAAGTGTCCAGACTGGCCTACAAAAAATATTATTATTATTTAATAATTTCAATATTTTTTCTCGAGTAGTTAAATTAATATTTTTTATATAAACTGCATTTAACCAATAATTGCTTCTGCATTTATTAGACTCTCTAATGTAATTAATATTCTTATTATGTTTAAAGTAATCTTGATATTTTAAAGAAATATTTCTTTTCATAAACAAAATTTTTTTTATCTTTTTTATCTGCGAGTAACCTAATGATGCGTTAATATTTGGCATTCGATAATTCCATCCAATTTTATCATGCAAAAATTGCCATGGATGTTTTTTTTTTGCGGTTGTAATAAAATGTCGAATCTTTTTAGCTAAAAAATTAGATTTACATAATATTGCCCCCCCTCCTCCTGTGGTAATAATTTTGTTTCCATTAAAACTTATCACGCCTAAATCTCCAAAAGTGCCTGAATGCTTTTTTTTATAAAAAGTTCCTAAAGATTCTGCTGAGTCCTCAATAACTTTTAATTTGTATCGCTTTGCTAAAATAATTAGTTTTTCAATATTATTCATCAAACCAAAAACGTGAACCGGAATAATTCCAAATATTACTCTTTTGGTTTTTATATTTATTAATTTACCTTTAATAATTTTAGTATTTTTTTTTAAATATTCCTCTAATTTATTAATATCTATGCCCAGACTCTCTTTTTCACTGTCAATAAAATGTGGAACACATCCTGCATGAACAACAGAATTTGCAGTACCAACAAAAGTTAATGTTGGTAATAAAATTTCTTCATTTATTTTAGCACCCAAAACTCTTAAAGAGATCTCAAGGGCAACTGTACCGTTTACTACAGCTATTACGTTTTGAGACTTTGTAAACTTACTAATCTTGTTCTCAAATTTTGAAATAAATGGTCCGGCAGTTGATACGTAGGAAGATTTAAGACATTGATTTAAATAATAAAAGTCAATTTTATCAAAAAAAGGCTCGTGAAGTGAATTTTTTTTTTTTTTATTCAATAAATTAAGAGCGTTTTTAATATCAGAAACTATTTTTAAATACATTTTTAAAGAGAAGTTTTATTATTTAAAGTTTTATAAATACTATTCTATCTTAAAATTTTTTTTCTAACAGAATAGAAAAGTACGAAAATTAAATAATTTTCAATTTTTATAAAATCAACTTTACAATATTTTATCAATTTTTTTTGCTATAGCTATATATGTCACTTTGAAATTAAGTATAAATTTTTTAAAATTTTTTATTATAATCTCCTGTTACTAATATATTTTTTTTAAGTTGATCTAACAATAATGAAATTCAATAATTATTTATGATTAATTCTCATAAATAAAGAGGTTTTTTATTGTAAATTAATTTTATTACTTTATGAATTGGATTTGCCTCTAAGTTACTCGCAATTATTAATAAAAATGTTTTAATACAAATTAAATATTATAAATTGTCGAATTATAATTCTTCAAATTTTTAGGATCTGAAAACCATTCTATTGTTTTTTGTAATCCTTTTTTAAAACCAGAAATTCCAGAATACTTTGGCTTCCATTTTATTAATGTTTTTGCTTTATAATTATCCGCAAGAAGTCTATTAACTTCACTTTTTTTAGATCTAATCCTTTTCGGATCAATTTTTAATTTAAATTTATAACCAAAATCATTTTTAAAAATATTAATAATATCTGATATGGATATTTCAAATTTATTACCTATATTAATTATCTCGCCAAATAAATTGTACTTTGCTAATTGAGCAAATGCGCTAACAGTATCTTCAACGTATAAAAAATCTCTTGTTGGTCTTATATTGCCCACTTTTAGAATTTTACAATTACTTAAAAGCTGAGTAATTATTGTTGGAATAATCGCTTTGGCCGACTGTCTTGGTCCGTAAGTATTAAAAGGACGTAGAATTGTGATTGGCAAATTAAACGATTTATAAAATGACATAGCTAATTGATCTGCGGCAATTTTTGTGGCTGCATATGGAGACTGTGCATTTAATGGATGCTTCTCACTTATAGGTATTTTTTGAGCGCTACCATAAACTTCGCTTGTGGATGTAATAATTACTTTGGATAAATTATTTTTTCTGGAAGCCTGGAGTATATTATAGGTTCCATTAATATTTGTTTCTATATAACTTTTTGGAGAACAATAAGAATATGGTATAGCAATTAAAGCTGCTAAATGATAAATTGTATCAATATTTTTTGTATGCTTTTCTATAAAATTATAATCGCGGACATCCCCTAAAATTATTTCTACGTTATCTAAAATTTTTTTATTGAGATTATTAAGCCATCCATATGAACTCATTGAGTTATAAAAAGTTAAAGCTTTAACTTTAAAATTTAAATTTACTAATTTTTCAACAAGGTGAGATCCTATAAACCCATCGGCTCCTGTTACAAAAACTTTCATAAATTATTATTTAGAATAAATAATTAATATTTATACGCTATTAAAAATAACATTGTAATTTGTATCATAAAAATTTTTTCAGTGCATAAATCAAGCCAATTGAGCTATTAGTAACGGTAAGCTTAACGTGTTACCACGCTTCCACACCCGTCCTATCAACGTCGTAGTCTACGACGGCTCTATAGGAAGAACT
>Ga0214921_10003547_pt1 | contig 23741 bp, 17 predicted proteins | sample LL1505_MetaG_FD_177992 | JGI IMG/M metagenome (GOLD analysis project Ga0214921, IMG submission 177992) | Freshwater microbial communities from Lake Lanier, Atlanta, Georgia, United States - LL-1505 | ecosystem: Environmental > Aquatic > Freshwater > Lake | place: USA: Georgia | collected...
AGCCCTCGCAGGGCGAAAACACGCCTCCCACCTTCAGCGAAGACGGGGCCTCTTCGGGCACCGCTATGGCCAGCTTTGCGATAGGGGGTGACTTTTTCGTGCGGGCGTGCGGGTCTGGCGGCGGCGGCGGCGCCGCCGCCGCTGGCGCCGCTGCCGCCGCTGCCGCTGGCGCCGCCGCCAAAATCGATGTTTCCGAGCGGGGGCGCTGCAGAATCTTAATGGGGCCGCGCCCTGTTGCCATGATAGGCCTATATTATCGGTTATGCGCATTTAATGGCGCGGTCAATCGTTGCCGCTCGCCGCGGCGAGCGGCAAACTCAATTTGCCGCTCGCCGCGGCGGGGCGCTAATTCAATTCGAAGAATTGGAGTAAGCGAAAACGATATCATTTTTTGCATTCCACTGTTGCAATTCACCGCGACATTTATGGGGACAAATTTATAAGCGAAACCGATATCATTTTTTGCAATCTAATACTTTAGATTGCAAAAAATGATATCGGTTTCGCTTACTCCAATTCTTCGAATTGAATTAGCGCCCCGCCGCGGCGAGCGGCAAACTTCAATTTCAAAGAAATTGGGAATGCAAAAAATGATATCGTTTTCCCAATTCTTCGAATTGAGTTTGCGCCCCGCCTCGGCGAGCAGCAGGTTTTAATTTTCCAGCGGCTGGTGATCGCCAACGAAGGTCATCTCGAGGCCCTGGCCGCAGGCGACTGTCGGCCCCTCGGCGCCGTAGTAGTCTTCGCCGACGACCGCGTACTCCTGGATCGGGGTCGCCGGGAGGTTCCAGTTCTCGGGGATCCCGTCGTCGAACGTGCAGTCGCGCGGCCGGCTGACCGGCGGCGGGCCCGGCGCAAACTCGGGCCGCGCGCGCGCCCCCCGCCCGCGCACGCCGGGCCGCCCGGCGAGGCCCGAGTTGCCGATGGGGCCGACGTCGTAGCCGACCTCGCCGGGGTTGCCGTCGGCGTACTCTTCGAGGCCCCACTCGTCGCCGTGGGAGGTGCGCTCCGCGTAGACCGCGCGGGGCCGGCCGGCGTAGCGCATGCCGGTCACCATCGGGTCGACGTCGTCGCTGTAGTAGAGCGTGGTGGGCACAGACGTGGGTTGGGCCTGTGGGAGGTTTTGCGGAAACACCGCGGGCAGCGCAAGCGACTCAGGCAACGCAGGCGACGCAATTGGCGCAAGCGCCGCTTGCGGCGCAGGCGACTCAGGCAACTCAGGCGACTCAGGCAACGCAGGCAATGCAATCAACGCAAGCAACGCGGGCGCCGTCCATCCCGGCGAGCCGGCCGCGAAGCCGCTCGCGGTGGGCAGCGAAGCCGCGGCGGGCAGCGAAGCCGCGGCGGGCAGCTTCGCTGGGATGGCGAACAGCGCGATCGCCGCGACCACCAATAATATGACTACCGCCAGTATAATCGGTACGTCGAGCATAGATATAGCTTCCGCATTTTTTGCAAAGCCCGTAAAAAAGATTGCCGCCGAGTTTACGGGGGCACGATCGAGGCGCTGCAGCAGTTGCAGGCGCCGCGGCGCGCGCCAGTGGCGTCGCAGGGGCAGGGGTCCGGCTCGATCGCCGGCAGCGGCCCCGTCGTCCAGCTCAGGTTCGGGGCAAAGTTTTCAACGCCATCTGCGGCGCCGTCTGCAGCGCCGTTTGCGGCGCAGCGAACGTGCGCCTCCCGCAGCTCGAGGCAGAAGTAGCTCACCAGCATAACAATCAGGAACGCGAGCGCGGCGAGCGCGAAGGCAGCGTAATCGGCGCGCCCCCCGGTAAGCATTATACTATGGTTGCGAAGAGTCGCGCAAAAAATGCCGCGGCACCGCGCTTAGTACATCGAGCAGTCGAACATGACGTCGCCGTTGTGGTCCCTTTTCAGCGGGTCGGTGCCGTACTTGCAATAGCCAAGCTGGTACGCGTCGAAGCCAGACTTAGACTTGGCGTCTGCCTTTTTTAACGATTTGAGCCCCTCCATGTCGTTAATTTCGAGCCCAATGAGTTTCAGCGCAACTGTGTGCAGCTTCAAGTCGAATGAAATCCAAAGCACGAGCACAACGATCATCCCAATGATGATCGAGTTCTTCCGGGCTTTCGCCTCGAGGGCATCGAGACGGTCTTCGGTGTCCATCTGTATATGAATGCTCGAATAATTGCTGTTTGCAAACTTAATTCTTTGAATTACAAACTCAAAGAATTGAGTTTGTAATTCAAAGAATTAAGTTTTGCGCCCCGCCGCGGCGAGAATGCAACTAGACGGGCGCGCGGAACAGGTGCTGGCGGAAGGCCTCCATCGTCGCGTCCGAAATGCGCGCGGCGGGGTTCGCGAAGTCGTCCACCGGCACCCCCTCGAGCCGGCTGCGGATGTAGTAGAGCGCGTAGGGGCCGCACTCTGTCTGCGAGCGCTGGTGGCAGACGCCGGTGACCGCCCGCGACTCGGCGCCGCCGCGCGGCGCCGCAGGCGCCTGCGCCTGCGGCGAAGCCTGCAGCGCCGAAGCCATCTGGGCCGAAGCCATCTGGGCACGCACGGCGGCGAGGCGCACGCGGGTGCGCTCCATCCAGCGGACGACAGGGCGCGCAGGGGGGCGCCCCGCGCTGTTGAAGTACTCGACCGTCCAGTCGCGCGCCGAGTCGGGGGGCGCGCGCATGTCGACGAACACGGCGACCCAGTGGATGCCGGGCCCCGTGCTCACGTCGGTGTTGTGGACGCACGCGAAGGTGCGGCAGGGGGCGCCGCGCGCCTCGCCCTCGAGGCGCAGGCCGGCGGGGTCGGCCGTCGCGAATGCGTCGCCGTTCGTGTCGAAGTCGGCCATCGCGAACGGGCAGGGGCAGAAGTCGGGGAACTCGTCGGCCCAGCGGCGCAGCACGCCGTCGATGTTCGTGTTGCTGAGGAGGGCGTGCCCGTGGCGGGGGCCCGGCGGCTTGAAGCTGCGCTCGAGCTCCCGCCGGATGAGGGGCTCGGGCGCGAGCCGCCGCTGGCGCATCTTGGCGAGCACGCAGGACTCGGAGTCGCAGCCGAGCGCGGCGGCCGCCGCGCGCACCGCCCCGGCCTCCGGCGTGGGCGCGACGGGGAGGGCAGAATCTTTGGCGATTTCGCTAGACTCGCTAGACTCGCTAGACCCGCCAGTTTCGCCAGTTTTGCCAGACTCGCTACTTTCTTTCGCCAACCGCACGATCGCCGATAGGATGCTCGGGTTGCGCGTGCAAACGCCATTGGCGCCGGGGCCGCCCGCGCACTCGGTCGTGTCTGTGCGCACCCAAATAGTTGATGGATTGAGCGTTTGCGTGGGCGCTTGTGACCGCGCCTGCGCAAGCGCCCGCGCAAGCGCCCGCCTCGTAGAGCGGCCGCCCCGTGTTCGCGCCCGCGCGCGCTTGCTTGCGCGCGGGCGCGAGCGCACCGCAAGTGGCGCCTCCTGTTTGCTGCACCCACAATCCATGGGCTTTATATGAATAAGGCACCTTTGCTAAATTGCCTTATATAAGCTATGTCGATCTACATCAACAGAGAAGGAGAATTGCTGGTCGGCGACTGCAAAAAAGTCACTCAAATCACTGGGGGTGGCGAGACTGATTCCTCGACAGTCGTCGGCGGCGCGGCCTACGCTACGGGCGGATGGGGCCAGCACGAGTGCGATTGCCGCCAAGAGAGGTACCTCGCTTCCGGGGGCGGCGCCCCCGGAAGCTACGGCGCCACCGTCTACGGCGGGCGGCGGTGGGTGGGCGCGGCGGACGCCGTCGAGTCGATAGCGGCCGCCGCGTGGAAGCGGCGGCCGGCGCTGCGGGTGGCGCTCGGGCGCCTCGCGGCGGCGCTCGGGCGCCTCGAGGACGAGCTCTGCGCGCCGGACGAGAGCGGCGCCTGGGAGTGCTTCGAGGCCGGCGACGGGGCCGCGACGCTGACGGTGCCGCCGCTGACCTCGGCCGACGTCCGGGCGGCCGCCGCCGACCCCCTGCTGCCGGCGTCGCCCGAGCTGCTGCGCGAGCTCGACACAGCCGTGCGGGCGGCCGGCGCCGCGTACGGGCTCTTATCTGGTGAAAATGCAGCTAAGAATGCAAGTGAAAGCATTATTTCCTCGGAAGTCGACGAAATGTTAATTTCGTCGGCGCCGGTAGACATCGGCGACGACTCCGCGGTTTTCGCGCTGGAGGCGCGGGCGCTCCCGCGCGTGCGCGCGCTGGAGCAAGTGCAGGCCGCGCTGGCGGCGCGCGCCGACGCAGTTGCCCGCGCGATAGAGTCGCGCGGGCGCAGCGCGATAGAGTCGCGCGGGCGCAGCGCGTTAGAGTCGCGCAAACGCAACGCGATAAAGGCGCCTGCGCGCAAACGTGCAAACTCGCAAACTCGCAAACACGCAAATAGAGAGACACCACAACGTAAATAACCAATAACTCAAAATGCTAACTAATAATATCCGAAACCTCGATAAACTTTTGCGCCGCTTCGTCGCGATCCACGAGGGCATGCGCCAGCGCGACAAAAGCTGGTACCAGTCGATGGGGACCACCGTCGGCGGGTCGGAGGTCGCTGCGCTGCTCGGGTGCAACCCCTACGCGACCTCCCACGACATCGTCGCCTCGAAGGTCGCGCTCCTGCAGGGGAAAGACTCGTGGGCGGGCGGCGGCCCCGCCTGCTGGTGGGGCGTCCTGTTTGAGGACATCATCGCGATGTACGTCGAGATCGACCTCGGGATGCCCGTGCGCGGCGACGAGATCTGCGTGCAGCGGTGGCCCGGCCACCGCAACAGCCCCGACGGCTACATTGTCGCGCGCCTCGCCCGCCGCGCGGCGGTGCGCGCGCACACCGCGTGCGCTTCGTGTGCGGGCGCTACGGTGGCGCCTTCGGGCGCCGAAGGGGCGCCCGAAGGCGCCACCGTAGCGCCCGCACACGAAGCGCAAGAAGACGACCTGGTCCTGTGGACCAGCGACATGTGCGAGTCGCTCGCGGAGCAAGCCCAGATCATGCTGTTGGAGTTCAAGTGCCCCTTGAGCCGCCAGCCGACCGGCGACGTGCCGCCGCAGTACCGGCCGCAGCTCTGGTCGGGCCTCGCGGTCTCCCCGGTCGCGAGCGCGGGGCTCTTCGTCGACGCGGTGTTCCGACGCTGCGCGCTCGCCGACTTGGGGCCGGGGCCCGCCTTCGACGTCGAGTACCACCGCCGGCGCGAGCCCGAGAGCTGGCCGGGCGCGGTCGCCTGGGGCCTCATCGGTGTCTACGCGCCGGCGCTCGACGCGCCCGCCTGGGTGCGCCGCGGCTGGCGCGGGCCCGCCTGGGCCGCCGGCGACCCCGACGCCGACTCGAAGATCGGCGACGCCGCGATGGTCGCCTGGCGCCTGCGGACTGACGCTAAGGCGGCCGGCTTGGCAGAATTGGCCGAATTGGCAGACTCGTCTGACTCGTCTGGCTTGCCTGGCTTGCCTGGCAAGCCTGCCGAAGCAGACGAGTCAGACGAGTCAGACTTGGCTGACGATGCCGACTCGCCCAAGCACGTATTGTCGAGGTTGGGCATCCTCGACCTCGGCAGCTGCGAGAAGCCGATTTTCGACCGCGCGCTCGACATGGTCAACTCGCGCCGCTTCCTCAGCCGGCGGCTGAAGCCTTGCTTTCGGGCCGCGGCGCCGCCCGGAGGGGCCGCGGCGCCCAAAGCGGCAAAAGAACTCAGGCGGGGCCTCCCCCTGCACACGCCCGAGGAAGTCGTCGCGGCGATCGAAGGCCTGCGGTCGGCGCCGCGCCACTACGAGCTGCTGGGCGTCGTCCCCTGGAAGCTCTTCGACGTCGCGTACGCGCCGGTCGCGCGCCACCGCGACTTCCGCGGGCTGACCGCGCCGCTGATCGCCGACGTCCACGCGCGGGTCGCCGCGGCGCTCGCCGCGCCCGACCCCGACGCGCACCTGCGGGCGGCGCGGCGGGCGGCGGCGCGGCCCCGCGCCGCCCGCGACGCGGCGACCGCGAGCGAGCTGCAAGACCTGTTCGACAACGTGTAGTTTTCGATTCTTCGATTTTGCCGCTCGCCGCGGCGGGGCGTGGTGCCTAATGTTGCTGCTCGCCGCGGCGGGGCGCCAATCTTTGCCGCTCGCCGCGGCGGGGCGCCAACTCAATTCCCAATTTCAAAGAAATTGGGAATTGGGAAAACGATGCCATTTTTTGCAATCCAATACAGTTGCAATTCACCGCGACCCCAATTCGAAGAATTGAAGGGGACAAATTCAATTCGAAGAATTGGGAAAACGATGCCATTTTTGCAATCCAATACAGTGGATTGCAAAAATGGCATCGTTTTTGCTTACCGGCATGTTTGGCGCCCCGCCGCGGCGAGCGGCAGCGAAGCTTCGAAATCACACCGGCTTCGCCTGGATGCGGCGGTAGTTGACCGCGCGCACGGCGACCTCGGAGTCGCGGGTGATCTCGACGACCTGGCCCTCGCGGCCGCCGCACCAGACGATGGGCGGGTCTGTCTCGAAGACGATGGGCAGGCTGCGCACGTTCGCGATGCGCTGCGACGCGAGCAAGTCAGCGACCTCGGCCGCCGCCATCACCCGGTGGGGCGGCACGCACACGTGCTTGGGGATGTTCATCGCGAACATGTGGTAGGGGTGCGCGCTGAAGTAGGGGGCGGCGCCGGCGGCGTCGGCTTCGACGCCGACTGCGACGTCTGCCGGCTGCGCGCCGCGGGGCGCGGCCGCGCGGGCGGCCGCGCGGGCCCGCGCGGCCCGCGCGGCGAACTCGCGGAATACATCCATCACATTTTTTTTGCCGAAGAACTCCTCTTCGGCAACCAGGATGAGCTCGTCGAGCTCGTCGGGGTGCTCGCCGCACACGCCCTCGAGCAGCTGCCGCAGCGGCGGCCCGTTCTGCGCGTACTTGCCGTCGCTGAGCACCAGCGCGACCACGCGGGCGCGGGCGCCGCGCGGCGCCCGCCGCGTCGCGTCCATCCGCACGTAGCCGTGGGTCATGTCGCTGATGACGCGGTCGCGGCCGGGGGGCGGCGCGGCGGCGTCCAGGCCGCGCGCCTCGAAGAACTCGGCGAGCGTCGCGACGACGACCGCGGGCGGGTAGGGGGCAGTCGGCGCGCCGGCAGCGGGGGCAGCAGCCATCATGTATATATAATTAAGTATGCGGTTTCAATTTGCCGCGGCAAGCGGCAAAAATTGGGAAAAATGAAGTTTGCTGTGAATTTGCAAACTCAATTCTGAAAGAATTGAATTTGCAAATCACTCAATAGATTAATACTGTTTTTTTTTCATAGTTTTGTTGCGCCTAGTATACACTATCGCAATGGCCGCACCCGAAGTGATGAAGCCCATTGACAAGGTCGCGCTCAAGTTCTTGGGCCCCGATCTGTTTCACGCGTTATCTGAAAACAAGGCATTGGAGGCCAAGTTCGAAATGTTACTCATGGTGAATATCGCGGTAATTATTCTTATCGTGATAATGTTCATTTACCACCTTTACAAGATGCATGAAGCCAAGAAGGCCGCTGCCGCCACTAAGTCGACTTTCGACGACGGCCATAAGTCTACTGGCGTAATGGTCTTGCCCCCCCAGAGCTTGATCAACCGCATCTCCGGCACGACAGTCTCGGCCCACCAGGGCAGCGTCGCTGCCGGCGGCCTCTTCGAGCATGACACCCTCACCGTGCAGCAGAACGCGCCCATGGCCGGCGACGGCAAGCCCAAGCTCCACTGCGCCCCCGACGAAATCGAGGGCATCTCGTTGGTGATCGACGCGCAGACCGGCGAACAGATCCGGGTCGTCAACTGCTATGACTCCGCCGGCGTCTTGCAGCCCCCCCGCCCGCGCCGCGCGTCCAAGTACCCCCACCCGATTGTCCAGCCCAAAGTGGAGCCTGATTTCAGCCAGACGCCCACCATGGACTGCAACGGCGTCTGGGACTACGGGGCCGAGGGCGAGCTCGGCGCCCAAGGCCTCATGGGCAACGTCGCGCCCGACCCTTATGCGATGATGGGTGCGCGCAAGTTCGACAGCGAATTGATGTCGATGGAGTAATCTTGCCGCTTGCCGTGGCGCTAACTTAATTCTGAAAGAATTGAAAAAACGATATCATTTTTGCTTACAAAATTGTCCCCTTCAATTCTTCGAATTGAATTCTTGAGTTCTTGGATTCAGTTCGCCCAACCTTTGTTTTTTTGCAATTCACTGCAAATTCAATTCGAAGAATTTGCCGCTCGCCGCGGCGAGCGGCAAGGACAGCTGTGGGAAAAAATAAAAGATAATGTATACTTCCTTGCGAAACCAATGAAGGCATTTATCATCGCCACCTTGGTCTTATTGTGTATTGTGCTAATCGCGCACTACTTTGGCGCGACAGAGAAGTACGAAGAAAAGTTGCCAAAGAGTGTGGCCAAGCTTCTCGCGAAGCTGCCCCGGCGCGCCCACGCAGACGCATTTCGGTCGATCAGCGACGGCGCCGAGCCCGCCGCGCGCGCCGGCGGCGCGGCGCACCAGCTGATGCTCAGCGGCGCCCACCACACGGCGAGCGAAGCCGGCCGCGACATCAAGCGCGTCACGGTCGCTGGCGTCGCGCACGAGACCTCGCGCGCGCTGGGCGCGGCTGCGGCCGACGCCCCGCGCCGCTACAAGGTGTCGATGCCCGACGGCGCCACCCACGAGATTGAAGCGGACGGCGCACAGCGCCGCCACGAAATTAATGTCGGGGGCGCGCGGCATACGCACAGTGGCGGCGCCGCCGCCGGCGCGCGCCGCATCGAGTTTCCCGGCGGCGTCGTCCACGACGACGCTGACCGCGACGCCGCCGGCCGCGCGATCGTGCGCGCGCCGGCCGGCGCGCGCGACACCGAGGCGCCCGACCGCGACGCGAGCGGCGTCGCCGTCCGCGAGATCGTGACGGCCGACGGCGCCGTGCACCGCATTTCGCCGCGCGCCCACGAGGTCGAGATGCCCGGCGGCGCCAAGCACAAGATCACCGACGACAGCCACGAGGTGATGACGCCCTCGGGCTACCGCCACACGATCACGGCGGAGTCGCACGTGGCTGAGGCGCTGCACGCGCGCGCGGTGCCGCCCGAGCACCGCGCGCGCGTCGCCCGCCGCGCCGTTGTGACGGCGGCGGGCGCCGCCCACATCGAGACCGCCGACGGTGGGCACCACTCGGTCGCCGAAGGCGTCCACCACGCGGTGACCGCAGACGGCGTCCGCCACGTGTCTACCGACGCGGCCCAGCACCTGACGGCCCACGCGCGCGCGCACCCGAGCGCGCGCACGCTCGCGCAAGCGCACGAGCTCGCGCATGAGCCGCAGCAGCGCATCTTCACTGCCGACGGCGTCGACCACGTGGTGCACCACGCGCGCGCCGCCGGCGCGGCGCCCCACCCCGATTCGGAGATCACGCACGTCTTGGAAATCGGCGGCGTGCGCAGCGAGTTTGTCCACAAGCACGGCGAGCGGGCCGCCCACCGCATCACAGACTTGCGGGCCGGCGCCGAGGGCGCGCGCGCCGCGCCCCGTGAGGCGCGCATCGTGACGCCAGAGGCGGCCCACGAGGTGCGCGACGGCGTGCACAAGATCGAGACACCGCAGATGAAGCACATCATTACGGCGGCGGCCCACACTATCGAGCCGCGCGACGACCGCCCGGAGCGCAGCGACAAATCGCACATTATCACTCCGGACGCGCACTACGCGCGCGAGGGGGGCGCGCGGGATGTCCCGCACGTGCACCATATGTCCTTCCCGACCGGCATCGTGCGGGCGACCCGCGTCGGTGGCGCCGAGACTGTCCACATGGTGCACTTGCCCGACGGTGTCAAGCACTCAGTGCACGAGTCGGGTAAATTAGCTGGCGGGCCACCCGCCCGCGCGCCACCCGCCCGCGCGCCACCCGCCCGCGCGCCACCCGCCCGCGCGCAGCATGTGATCTTCCCTGACGGGGCGGCGCACCGGATCGACCACGAAGATGAATCGAATTCGAACCCGCACGCGCTCGCCCACCATGTGGTGATCGGTGGCGTGGCGCACAAGATCGTCGGCGGCGTCCACACGGTCAAACTCCCCGGGAAGCTCCCCATGGAACTGACCGCGGAGCATCCGCCGTTTCGCGTGCGCGTCGGCGGCGCCGAGCATGAGATCAGCCTGGCGGCCCACCACGCGCGCCTGCCAGACGGCACGCGCCACTCGCTGAGCGCCGACGGCACCCACCAAGCAGTGACCAGCGACGGCTCGCGGCACACGATCAGCCCGCAGGGCGTGCACCACGTGATGGCCGCCCGCGGCCCCGCGCCGGCGACCCACGTCATCGAACCGGACGGGACGCACCACACGATGTCTGCGCTGCATGGGGCGCATGGGGCGCATGGGGCGCATGAGCCGCATGAGCCGCACGCGCAGCAAACACACACCGTCTTTACCGACGGCACCGTGCACGGCGTGCACGCGCACGGCGTGCACGCGCACGCGCAACATCAAATGCACGCCCGTAAGATCACCACGGCCGATGGCGTGAGTCACACGGCGATCGGCGGGCGCCACGTCATCGAGTCGGCGGACGGCGTGGTCCACAAGATCGAAGAGGGGCGCCACACGCTGCAGCTGCCCGCCGAGCACGCGCAGGCGGCCAACAAGGCCGGCATCCGCCGCTTCGTCACGGCCACCGGGACTGTGCACGTGCTGTCGGGCGAGGGCGCCGCCCTCGAGCACAAAATTGTGTCGCCCGACGGCACGGCCCACACGATTGCGGTTGCGCACGCGCAAGCGCAAGCGCAAGCGCAACCGCACCTTGTGACGCACATCGTGCACACCCCCACCCACCTCCACACGGTGCGGCTCGCCGCGACGGCGGCGGGGGCGGCGCACGAAGCGCGCGGCCATGCAGCGTACGACGCGCACGAAGTGGTCGCGCACCGCAACGCCGCGCGCGCGACGGTCGCGCACGACGGCGCGACCCGCGCCGAGTCGCACGGCGGCGCGGTTGTGCATGAGACAGAGCCATCGGGGGCCGCCCACACGTTCGACCGCAAGGAGCCCGGCGCCCCCGCCAGGCACACCTCGATCTCGAAAGGGGTTGTCCACGTGGCGCACGGCGCGCACGGCGCGCCTGCAGCGCAAACTCAATTCAAAGAATTGGGAGAGCCGCAAGATGCCATATTTCGCTATATTGTCGACAACACCACACGCCCCCTTATTGACATGCGTACTCACATGGTACGCGAGCAACAACCCCAACACAGCGGCCTGCCGCCGGTGGCCGCTGAAGAGGCCATGCCTGAGGCCTGGCGGGCGCTGAAGGCCAAACCGTCCTGGCAGCCGACCGCCGCGAGTGAGCTCTCGGCGCTGTCGGCTTTGGGCAGCTTTGAGGGAGCGTCTGCCGATGAACGCTCATTGGATGCGCAATTTGCGCGCTGGGATTAAGCTCGCTGTGAACTCAATTCTTCATTTTCTTTGAAAATGAAGAATTGAGTTTGCAAAAACGATGACATTTTTTGCATTCTGTTGCCGCTCGCCGCGGCGGGGCGCGAACTCAATTCCTCATTTTCTTTGAAAATGAAGAATTGGGTAAGCGAAAATGATATCGTTTTTGCTTACTTCATTTTCCCAATTCTGAAAGAATTGAATGAGGAATTGAGGTCGCGGTGATTCGCAATTGTATTGGAATGCAAAAAATGTCATCGTTTTTGCGAACTCAATTCTTCATTTTCAAAGAAAATGAAGAATTGAGTTCGCGCCCCGCCGCGGCGAGCGGCAACAATTAACGATCTTCCGCGTTTAGCTCATTAATCAATTCTTCAGTCTCTGTTTTTTCGACCACTGGCGCATCTTCGTCTTTTGGGTTCGGCTGCGACTTCAGCTTCGGCTTTGACTTTTCCTGTGGCGCCATGCCTTCTTTTGTCTTGGGCGCAGTTTTGCGCAATGCCACGTATGCGCCGAAAGGCCCCACGGGCCCGATGCCGCGAAAGTACACCAGCATGATAACGATCAAGAGCACTAACACGCCGATAGCGATAACGGCGGCGCGGGCCGACGACGGGTTCGCTTGGATTTTGCTCACAAGCTTCGCGAGGAAGCCCTGTTTTTCGGCGCCCGCGGTTTCGGTCCCGCCCCGAATTTCTTCTCGGCCGCTTGCGTGGCCGCTTGCGTGGCCGCTTGCGTGGCCGCTTGCGTGGCCGCCTGAGTGGCTCATGTGGCTCACGAACTCGGCCATTATCTAAAGAAACTATTGTTAATCTAATTTCTACAACATTTTTGCCGCTCGCTGCGGCGAGCGGCATTTTTAGCGAGCGGCAATTGCATTATTGCTGCCTTTATAATATGGCATACCCGCCAGTCGACTCGCGCAACCAGCGCGCTTTCCTGGCCAACATTGCCGGGCGGCGGGAGTTCCGCGCCGCGCTCGATACTGGCGCCGGCGCGGCCGCGCCGGCGCCGGCGCTGGGCTGGCCCGGCTTCGGCGGCCGCGAGAGCGCCCTGCTCGTCAGCGGCCTGCGCCTCACCGGGGCGCAGACGTTCGTGCGCAACTTCGCGAGCCCCGACACCGACTACTCGCGCTTGCTCATCAAGTGGCAGACAGGCGCCGGCAAGTCGATCGCCGCGATCGCGATCGCGCAGGAGTTCGCGGCGCAGTACCGGCGCCGCGCCGAGCTCGGGGTGCGGGCGCCGGCGATCACGATCTTGGGCTTCACGACGCGCGAGACAATCCTGGAAGACATGCTGCAGTTCCCCGAGTTCGGGTTCGCGTCGGCCGCCGAGATCGAGGAGCTGCGGCGGCTGCGGGCGGCGGCGGCGGCGGCCGCCGCCGCCAACAGCGGCACGACTGCCGCCGTCCGCCACCTCGCCGGCTTCCTCGGCGTGCTGCGGCGGCGCATCACCGACCGCGCGCGCGGCGGCTACTACCAGTTCTTCGGCTACAAGGAGTTCGCCAACCGGCTCTTCCGCGTCACGCGCACTGCCGCCGCCCGCGGGTTCGACGCCGATGCGCTGTTTGCGCGGCGCACCCGCGCGCGAAATGTGCTCTCGAGCAAGCACGAGAGCTTGCTCTACAGTACGGATGCGCAAAACAAGCTCAGCGCGCGCGCCCCCTTCGGCGAGCGCCTCGCCGAGGCCGTGCGGCGCGGCGACATCGAGGTCGACGCGCACCTGCTCGAGGCCATGCGGGGCGGCCTCCTGGTGTGCGACGAAATCCACAACGTGTACAATATTTTGGAGCCGAACAACTACGGCGCGGCGATCCAGTACGCGCTCGACGCCCTCGGCGAGGGGGCCCCCCGCGTCGTGCTCATGTCGGCGACGCCGGTCACCGGCAGCGCCGCCGAGGTTGTCGACTTGCTCAACCTGCTGGTGCCCCGCAGCGCGCTCCCCGGCGGCGCCCCCCTGCGCCGCGCCGACTTCTTCCTCCGCACGCGGGGCGCGGCCCGCCTGGCTGCGCGCCTGCGCGCGGCGCGGCTCGCAGCCCGTGCAGCCCCGGCTGCAAAAGCAAACGCAAAAGACTCTGAGTCTGAGTCCGACCCAGACTCAGAGTCCGACTCAGAGTCCGACTCTGAGTCAAACTCGGACTCTGACTCAAACGATCCAGTTGCGGCCTCCGAGATTGTCGATTCGCGACTTGCGATCTCGAAGCTGCTGCCAGGCGCGCTCGACCGAATCGCCCGGCTTGCGGGCGGGCGCGTTTCTTTCTTGCTGGACGCCGACGTCAGCGCCTACCCCGTACGCACATTCGAGGGCGTGCTGTTGCCGAACATCCCCTACGTTAAGTTCACGCCCTGCGAGCTGTCGCCGCTCCACGCGCGCACGCTCGCGCGGGAACAAGAACTCGTCGCAGACCGCATTGCCGCTGCCCAGGTCGCGGCCGGCCGCGACATTGGGGCAGCCGGCCGCGACATTGGGGCAGCCGGCCGCGACATTGGGGCAGCCGGCCGCGACATTGGGGCGGCCGGCCGCGACATTGGGGCGGCCGGCCGCGACATTGGGGCGGCCGAGGCGGTTCGCGGCCTCGCGCCAGTCGCGTACTCGCTGAATGACATGGTGTTCCCCGCGCCGCCGGGCGTTGGCGACAATTTTCAAAGAAAAGATTATGGGCTCTACCGCAGCGACACAACGATCCCGTTAATCGTTGCGGCGCCGGCCGAGTGGCGCCAGCAGGTCGGGATCGAGATCGTGCCGGGCCGCGGGGGCAAGCGGGGCCTCGGTGGCGCCTGGCTGCAAAAAGACAACCTGGCGACCTACAGCACCAAATACAGCCGGCTCCTGAGCGACTTGATTGGACTGCTGCGGGCGCCCGCTTCCGCTGGCGCTTCTGCCGGCGCTTCCGCTTCTGCTGGCGCTTCTGCTGGCGCTTCTGCTGGCGCTTCTGCCGGCGCTTCTGCCGGCGCTTCTGCTGGCGCTTCCGCCGGCGCTTCTACGGGAAAAGTAATGGTGTACCACCACCGCGTGCACATGTCGGGCGTGCTCCTCCTCGCCGAGGTGCTGCGGGCGAACGGGTTCATTGACGAGCTCGGCGACGCGACCGACGGGACCCTGTGCGTCGACTGCGGGCGGCCGCGCGCTCAGCATGCGGGCGAAACGCCCGCGCGCGCGGGCGAAACACACACGTTCGCCGCCGCGCGGTTCGCGCTCGCGCACAGCGACATCGACCGCGCGGAGATGCTGCGCAGCATCGCGCGGTTCAACTCCCCGGCGAACCTCGACGGCCGCCTCTGCAAGGTCCTCCTCGGCAGCAAGATTGTGCGCGAGGGGCTCAACTTCAAGGCGGTGCGGCACCTCTTTGTGGCGAGCATGCCCACCGACTACCCCACGCTGATGCAGGTGTTCGGCCGCGTCGTCCGCAAGAACTCCCACGCGGCGCTCCCGCCCGACGAGCGCACTGTGGCCATCCGCGTGTATGTAGGCACTTTGGGCGCGCCCGGGGCCGCGGCCCGCCTCACCCCCGAGCTGCAGCGGTACTCCGACAAGGGGCAAGAGTTCCTGGTGATCCAGGCCGTCGAGCGCTGCCTGCACATCGGGGCCGTCGACGGGTTCGTCAACTACCCGCGGGTGCAGGCGGCGCTCGCGGCCTCGCCGGCGGCGCTCGCGGCTGAGCCGGCGGCGCTCGCGGCCTCGCCGGCGGCACTCGCGGCGCCGCCAGATATCGTTGCTAGCATCGACGGCCTGCCCTACGCGCCAATGCTCACGCCGGCCGAGGCGCGGGCGCTGCCGGTGACAATGGCGACGTTCGACGCCTACGGGCACGGGCCGCGGCTCGTCCAGGCGACGGCCGCCGTCTGCCGCGCCCTCTTTGCCGCGCGCCCCGTGTGGACCTACGAAGACTTGTGGGCCGCCGTGCGCGCCGGGGCCGCGCGCGGCCCCGGCGCGCACGCGAGCGCCCACACGGAAGAGAGCCTCGCCGCGGCCCTCGAGCGCCTGTCGCGGCCGGCCGTCTGGGGGCAATCGAATACGGGCGCCCGCCCGGTGCGCGTCGCGCGCGCGGGCCGGTTCTACATCGCGACGCCGGTCGACGGGAGTTTTGCCGGCGACGCCGGCCTCTCAAGCGGCTCGCATTCGCAGACGCGGGCCGCCGCCGAAGACCTCGACGTCGAGGCCTGGCTGCGCCAGCCGCCGCTGCGGCCCCGCGTCGCGCACGTGTCGGTCCCGCTGGGCGCCTATGTGCGGGCTTCGCGCGCGGGCGCGATCTTCGGCGTCCACCTGAAAGAGTTCGAGGCCCGCTACCTGCAGGGGAAGCGCCCCCTCGAGCTCGCCCTGCTCGACGTCGGCGGCGCCTTTCATGTCGAGCTCCTGCGGCGGCTGATCGCGAAGTCGAACTCGAACTCGACTTCGACTCCAGTCACATCCGACGACGCGCGCGTGGCCGACCTCTACCGCCGGTTCCGGATCGGGGTTACGGCGGCGGCGGCTGCCGCCGCAAAGCACCCAGTGCGGACCCAGAGTGCAAATGCGAATTCGAATGCGAATTCGCATTCGCATTCGCATTCGCATTCGCATTCGAATTCGCATTCGCATTCGAAAAATACACTTGTCGGCTACGCGACGACCGACGCCGTCCTGCTGTACGACGCGGGTGCGACCGGCGCCGAAGTCCGGTGGCGCCAGGCGCCGCCGGCCGACTTCGGGATCGGGCGCCGCCACCGGGAAAACGACATCGTTGTCGGGTTCGTGGTGTCGGATGCCGGTACGGCGTCGGCGAAGTTCAAGCTGCGGCCGCCGCTGCAGCGCCTGCGCGGCGCTTCCTCCGCCAAAACCGACAACCGCACAATCGAGCGCGGGGCCGTCTGCGAAACGCGCCCCCGCGAGGAGCTCGACGGCTACGCGCGGCGGCTGCGCGCCGCCCTCGCCGCGGCTAGCCGCCCACTGCGCGCGGCCGCCGATGGGGGCGCCGCAGCCGCCGATGGGGGCGCCGCGGCCGCCGATGGGGGCGCCGCTGCGGCCGCCGCTTCACTCAAAACTCGCGCGAGCGAGCCTCGCGAGAGCGAGCCCCGCGCGAGCGAGCCCCGCGCGAGCGAGCCCCGCGCGAGCGAAAATTACTGGCCAGACGTAGATCAGATAGAAATTTTCACCGACATGGGGTTCGCGGCAAAGTTCGACCGGGCGGCGGCCAAGCGATTTCCGTCGGCCGGCGAGCTCTGCGACGCAATCCGCCTGCACCTCCTCGAGCTCGAAGAGCGGGCGCGGGCGGCGCCCGACGGCATGGCGCGGGGCGCCCGCTGGGTCTACCTGTTCGCAGACAGGGCGCCAAATGTCGCCTCGAAGGCTTGAGTTTGCAGCGAACGGCAAGAATTGAAAGTCCCCACTAATTATATATTATGGCAGACGCTGCGCGGTCTTCGCTAAGCGCCGTTGCCGCCATCCACGCAACGACCGCGAGCCTCGAGACAGAAAAGCTCTTCGATGCGACGATCGACGTGGCGAACCCCATCGGGTTCTGCGCGGACAAGAACGCGCACTTGCTAAGCGAGCTGCACAGCAAGTTTGTCGACCGGTGCTTCAAGGGCGCGCTGATCTTGCGGATCCTGAAGGTCGTCCGCGCGGGCGCCTGCTGCATCTGCAACTCGAACGGGTCGGGCGAGGCGACCGTCGACGTGCAGTTTCTCGCCGCGGTGCGCGTGTTCGCGCGGTGGGACATCCTCACCGGGGTGACCGTCCGGCACGTGTCGCACCTGATCGGCGGCCACTACGAGCCGAAAGAGGGCGGCCCGGCGGCCGCCGCCACAACCACCGCTCAGGCCTTCGTGGTGCTGCAGCCGACGCGGGGGGCCGACGCGCTCGCGATCGGGCAGCGGATCGCCGTGCGCGTGCTGAAGGCCGAGCACCCGCCGCGGCAGGCGGCGGTCGCCTACGGCGTGCTCCTCACCTGCGAGCGGGCGGCACCCGTCTACCGCGTGCGGGGCGCGCTCGACCCCGCGGCGGCGGCCGACCTGATGGGGCTCGCCGACCGGGTCGCCGATGAGCTCGCGCTGCGGGCAGAGGTCGCCCGCGCGCGCCCCGCCGAGCTCGCCTTCTTCGAAGGCTTGCTGTACGCGTATGCGGCGCCGGCGGGCGCGCGCGGCGCAGCTGCAGGTGCCGGCGCGGGCGCTGGCGCAGCCGCCGCCGCCGCCCTCTCGCACCGCGTGGCGGCCTGGGAGGGCGGGCCCGAGTGGGTCGGGCCCGCTCCGCTGATGGCGCTGGAGGAGGGCCTTGTCGCCCACAGCCTAGTCGAGCTCGTGCGCAAGGCAGCCGTCGCCCCAGTCTCAGTGGCGGGCCAGTGGTCGCGGCCACTGTGCTTGCACCGAAGCTCCCCGCTGGTTGCGTTCGCGCCCCGGGTCTCGCGGGCAGCAGCGTCTGCAACTGTTGCAGCTGCAGACGCTGTCGACGAGCCCCCGCGCGTCGTGTTTGCGATGATGCTTAAAAACATTCTCGACTTCCTGGTGGCCACCCGCGAGCTCGCGCTCGAGTACGACGACGTGCACCACCCTAAGTACGCCGGCTTGTGGGGGATGATGCGGATGGCGCAGATCCCGGCGTAATAGACTACTCGCTCAATTCGAAGAATTGAGCGGGGTAGTGCTCTTTTTACCGCCGTATAAGATATAAGAGCCTCTACACATATCTTATATCTTATACGGCGGTAAGCAAGTGAATTGCGGCACCGGATGTCTCGCACAAAGACGCCCCGCCGGCGCGATGCGCCCTCGATCGGGCAGCAAAAGGCATTCATTATCGAGAACGCGACAATCCTCAACCGCGAGACAAAGCTCGCAATCCTTTCGATCGTGATGATGGAGATCGGCCCCGCTGTCGTAATGGAGGCGGGCGCTGCCCGCGATGTCGACATCGACCTGGACGCCGTCGCGGCCACCAATGAAGAAGTGCTCGCCCACATTTTCAATATCGTGCAGACCCGCCGGGAAGCGCTGAGCCGCCCAGCAGGGACGGCGCGCGCCGCAAACACCGAAGACGTTGCGCCTGATGACGAGTAAAAGCCTGCCGCTCGCGGCGAGCGGCAAAAATAGCGCGCGTTAGAGAATTCTCCGCCGTTAACATAATGAACCGTACATCAGACTTGCTCCTGGATGCATACAGCGGCGGCGCCGCCGCGCACGGTTTAAATGATTTTATTGTCTCTGTTGGTTCGCGCGCGAACAAGGCGCGCGCGATCAAGGCGCGACCACCAAAAGTTCGATTTGAAGCCGCGGCTGAAGCCGCGGCTGAAGCCGCAGCTGCAGCTGAACCATATGGCATTACGGATTCAGTTGTTGCGGTAGATGGGCGCGATGCTTTGAGTGAAACAAGCGAAACGAGCGAAACGAGCGAGTCGAGTGAAACGAGTGAGTCGAGCGAAACGAGCGAGTCGAGTGAGTCGAGTGAATCACTCGATTCAAGTCCAGATGATGAGCTTATCCACTCAATTAATGAGACGGGGTCTGTAGACGAAAGCAACGCAGAGCTAGCGCTGGGCGAGAATGTTAAGGCCCGCCGAGCGAAGAAGACGACACATGCCTGGTGGCTCGGGTCTGAGGCTAAAGATGATTTTGACTCATTGAACCAAGAAGACGGTCCATCTTTCCCCCAATTTGGTCTCAATAGCTCATTTGGTGTTGCATATGGTGGATTTCATTATTTGTCGGAAGAGTCCGATTGCGGTTGTGGCGGCGGAGGCGACAGCGACAGCGACAGCGGCAGCGGCAGCGAAAGCGGCAGCGGCAGCGGCAGCGAAAGCGAAAGCAACAGCGAAAGCGAAAGCGAAAGCGAACACATCGGCGGCGATGGCGTCGGCGTCAAAGACGGCGTCAGTAAAAAAGTCAGCGACGGCGTCAGTAAAAACATCTTAAATCATTATGTTGATGTCTAAGCGACCTTGATTACTTTTTTTCAATTCACTGCGACCTCAATTACACAATCATTAGTTTAAGAATACAGATGTCTATCGTTTTTGACGAGGTATCAGTCGGCCCAAGCGGTAAGGTAGAGGCTGGGCTTGCAGCGCCACAGGCGCGCTCGGAGCGGGGGCGGGCGTCGCCCGAAGAAATCGTGACGATTGGCCGCCAGATCTGGCGGCGCGTGCAAGACTCGGGCGTCGCGCCCGGGGACGACGCCGGAAACGATAAGCTCCTCGAATCGATGCAAAATGAATTCCGCGACTTCAACGCGAGTTTTCCGCTGGTGCTGCGGTGGGCCGTCCAGCTGCGGAAGTTCAGCGCGTCGGCGCTCGACAAGTACTTGCGCTTGCACGCGACGGCCGACCTCAGCACGCGCGAGGGGTTCCTGCGCCTGCAGGCCGAGTACCTCGTCGTGCTCTACCGCGAAGACAACTCGCGGCGGCACGACGAGAAGGCCGTGCAGGCCTACCGCGCGGCCCTCGTAAAGCAACTCCTCGACGAAGACGAGGCGTTCCTCGCGCTCCAGAAGGAGGCCGAGGCCGAGGCGGCCGCGGCGGCCGCGGCCACCGACGCCGAACGGAGGCAGTGCCTCCACCAGTTAGTTGTCAACATCCGCGCACAAAAGTTAAAAAAGGAAGCTGATCCATAATTGCCGCTCGCCGCGGCAGGGCGCAAATTCAATTCTTCGAATTGGAGTAAGCAAAAAATGGCATCTTTTTTGCTTATCTATTCCTCAATTCTTTGCGGTGAATTGAGGTTGCGGTGAATTGCAATAATTGCCGCGGCGAGCGGCAATAATTGCCGCTCGCCGCGGCGGGGCGCCAATTCAAATCGAAGAATTGGAGTAAGCAAAAACGATGCCATTTTTTGCAATCCAATTCTTCGATTTGTCCCCTTCAATTCCTCATTTTCCCAATTTTCAATTTCTTTGAAATTGGGAATTAAATTTGCGCCCCGCCGAGTGGCAATTCTGAAAAAATTGAATTTGCGCCCCGCCGCGGCGAGCGGCAAGTTTAGAGCCCAGCCGCGGCGAGCGGCATTTTTGACTTCTGGCGCCAATGCGATGTAACCGAGACTATGGAACTCACTATTTCACTAGAGTTCAGCGCGTCGATAAGGGCGCGGGCGCGCAACGCGCCCCTGTGCCCGCGCATGCTGCGGATTCGCCGTCTACTTACCACCAACCACGGCCCCCCATCGTCCGGCGACTCAGCGCCCGACCGCCAAACTTGTGCTTTTTTTAGGCGGGCCGGTTCTTGACTTTGACTTTGCACTTGACTTTGACTTTGACTTTGACTTTGCGCTTGACTTTGCGCTTGGCTTTGCGCCGACTTGGGCGCTGGCGCTGGCGTCGGCGTCGGCGCCGGTGCCACCTTGGGCACAGGTACAGATGCCAACTTGAGCGCAGACGCAGACGCAGACGCGGGCGCAGACGCGGGCGCAGACGCGGGCGCAGGCGCCTGCGCGGGCGCAGACGCAGGCGCAGGCGCCTGTGCCTGCGCGGGCGCGGGCGCGGGCGCGGGCGCAGACGCAGACGCAGGCGCAGACGCATGTACTGAATTTGCTATCGGAATCCCAGGAGGGGGCCGGCCAGCACAACGTTTTACAGCTACTGTGGTATACGACGAATTCGGCGTCGAAACGGGGCTTGAATGATGCAAGTCTTTCATTTTTTTCGAGTCTGCATCTTCGAGCCAGCTCAGTTGCTCCGCATACGACACTTGTGAGCTCTGCGCGGCCCACTTGCCCGCGAAGTAGCGCTGGGCGAGGCGGAAGGCGGGCGCGAGGAGGGGCGCGAGCCGCGCGTCGAGCATCCGCACGCGCTCGATGTCGTGCCAGCGGACCTCGCTGATCTCGGCGAGGTGGGCGACGCTGCCGGCGCCGCCCATCGCCGCCCGCAGCGCGCAGGGCTGCGGGCTGCGGGCGGCGGCGGCGGTGGCCACGGCGACGAAGTAAATATTGATGTAGCGCGTGCCCGCGCTGATGAAGCTCGTGCGCCGGCGCACGCCGGGCAGCAGGCGGTACTCGTGCTTGTCGACGCCGGTCTCCTCCCGCAGCTCGCGCACGGCGCAGGCGATGTCGGGCTCGCGCGGCCCCGCGCGGCGCCCCTTGGGCACCTCCCACATCGGCGCGCCCGCGCCCCGCGCGGCGAGCACCAGCGTGCGGAGGGCGCCGCCGCCGTCGTGCATGAACGCCGACTGGAAGCGCGCGTTCTTCTTGTTGAAGAGGTCGCGGTTGTCGTGGGTGAGCCAGATGCGGTACCACATCTGCTCGAACGAGAGCGAGTACACGTCCAGCAGCTCCTCGCGCGACATTTCGTCGAGGAGGGCGGCCACCGGGCCGGGCGCGTGGGGCGCCCGCGGCGCCCCCGGGCGCGCGCCCCGCGAGTAGCGCCCGTGGACGAACTCGGCGAACGCGTACGTGTACCGCTTGTGCACCAGCAGCGCCTCCGGGCGGCGGGTCTCTGCGTTCTTGCGGCACAGGATCACCCCGACCGAGGTCTTCGACGGCAGGCGCCGCGCGAGCAAAATTGGTTGCGGGCCTTGCGAAACTTGCGAAACTGGCGCAAGCGCAGCCATCCCCCTATTCAAAGCCGGCTAGCGGCTCTAAAGCGTCGAGGGCGCAAAATTGCCGCTAGCCGCTCGCCGCGGCTGCCGCTCGCCGCGGCGGGGCGCTATTCTTGCCGGTAAGCAAAAAACGATGTCATTTTTGCAATCCAATTTATTGGATTGCAAAAATGACATCGTTTTTGCTTACCAATTTTGCCGCTCGCCGCGGCGGGGCGCTAACTCAATTCGAAGAATTGGAGTAAGCGAAAACGATATCATTTTCCCAATTCTGAAAGAATTGAAAGTATTGGATTGCAAAAAATGATATCGTTTTCGCTTACTTCATTTTCTTTGAAAATGAGGAATTGAGGTCGCGGTGAATTGCAACATTAGGCACCACGCCCCGCCGCGGCGAGCGGCAGTTACATCCCTAAAAGCGCCTGCACGACCGCGGCGGCCGAGAGATTTGCCCGCGCGCCCGTTCGGCGCAGCTCCCGCCGCATCTTCGAGAGGCTGCGGAGCGCGGCGAAGCGCGCGGTCTCGGTCCAGATGCCGGGACAGGCCTCCGACTCCTGGAACGCCTCGGCCAAGCTGAGCTGAAAAACCTGCAGCTCGGGGAATTCGCGCAGGAGGGCCGCCGCGCCGAACGCGAGCCCGTCGGCGAGGTAGACGTCACCGCCTGCCGCTGCCCGCAGCCGGGCGGCGGCGGCGACCATTGCGACCGCGGGGCACTCCTCTGCAGTGGGGCCGTCGGCTCTCTCAATTCTTGGAATTGAGGCCGCGAGCGCCCGTGCCACCGCCGCCGCGTGCAGGTCGAGCGCCGACGCGCGCTGGGCGAACTCGAAGAAGCCGTCCGGGAGGTCGAGGCCGAGGGCGCCCGCGCACTCGATTTCGGGGAGCCCCTTCGGGCACGACTCCCAGGCAAATGGCTCGGGCTCGGGTCGCGCCCCGACACCAATTATCGGACTGCACGGCGTCTGGGCGCTGGCGACAGACCGCTCTGCGTAAGAAAGGCCAGAGCTGCCCAATCTGCCCAAGCCGCCAGAGCTGCCTGAGCTACCCGAGCTGTCCGAGCTTTTCGTGCCGAGCGACCAGCTCGGAGACTTCGGGAACACTAAATGCGGGCTCTCGTCGTGCGCTTCAAACAAGTACCTGTCGGCTCTGATGGCTTTCATTATACGTATAAGTATAAGTATAAGTATACTGCACGCAGAACTGTTATTTCATTTCACCGAAATGAAATAACAGTTCTGCGTGCAGTATACGTATAATGCGCCAACAACCGCGGTACCCGCGAGAGGCCGCAATTACGCCGGCGCCGTTCCGGGCGCGGGCGGCCTGGCAGTTCCTCGCGCCCGAGAACATCGAGTATTTGCGGGGCCTCTTCGACCGGAGCGTCGCTGACCCCGCGCTCCGCGCCTACGCGCAGCGCACGCTGCTCGACGCGGCCACCGAGTTCGCCGGGGGGACCGGCGCCAGCGACTCCCGCGCCCGCGACGAGGTGTCGTCCGACCCCCTCGCCCAGCGGGGCGCCCAGCGGCCGGCCCTCGACCTGTGGGCCGAGGTCCGCCGGCTCAACCGCATCTTCTTCGACGACCGCATGCGCCTTTTGCAGGACGAGGCGGCCCTCATCCGCCAGATTGGCGCGCCCGGCCCGTGGCGCAGGAGCCAATCTGCGCTTGCCGAGCATGGCGAAAACGCCGAAAACGCCGAACGCGGCGAAAATGCCGAGTATGGCGAAAACGGCGAAAACGGCGAGCACGGCGAAAACGGCGAATACGGCGAGCGCGCCAACGTGCGAGATGGGATTGCCGACGACGACGAGTCGTACCACATGCGCATGTTTATTTCCGACAGCCTGCGCCCGCCGGGCCTCGAGCGCCTCAACGACCCG